>Ga0256841_1000939_pt1 | contig 27156 bp, 20 predicted proteins | sample 356308metaG_FD_185971 | JGI IMG/M metagenome (GOLD analysis project Ga0256841, IMG submission 185971) | Hydrothermal vent microbial communities from Mid Atlantic Ridge, Atlantic Ocean - 356-308 | ecosystem: Environmental > Aquatic > Marine > Hydrothermal vents | place: Atlantic Ocean: Mid...
AATATTAAAATTACCTTGTGAAATTTGTTGTAATGCTTTTGTTCTTGCCTGATTAACACCTTCTTGCGTTTTTAAACTTAACGTTGTAATATCATTTCCATCAAAATTAATAGGGTTAGAGCCTATTTCAAACAACCACATATTAAATAAATCTGCCCAATTAGCTGTTTGCGGATTGGTATCTGTAACCTGCTCTACAATTATTTTTAAACCTTTTACACCAATATTCATAGCGTCGAGAGAGCTTGGATGTTCGGCAACGATAGCAGATAATTTATTATATACATCATGAGCAACCTCTGCTGTAGAAGTGATACCAGTGGCGAGTGCAAGTTTGAGTTTAGTTATCCAATTATTATCTTTAAAAGTATCAAGCATTAATTTAGTATCTGAACTAGTAATATTTAGATTATCCATCAATGCAATAATAGTTGCACTAGCTAAATCTATCGCTTCTTGAGAATTATTATTTTTAACCAGAAAAAAATAAATACAGTTTCATCACTTAATGAAGAAAAGAAGTTTCTTTGTGCATTGGTTGAGGCAATTGCGCAAAGAAAAAGGGTATAGTAATTATGAAGTATTTGCCTTTGATAATAATATTCCAAGGGCACAATACGGCAGGTATGAAAAAGGCAAAGATTTGCGCTTTACGAGCTTGCTCAAAGTTTTAAAAGCCCTTAACATTAGCCTTAAAGATTTTTTTAGTCAAGGATTCGATTGATTTATAATATCTATATTTAGAAAATTTTATTTATGACAAAAAACAGATGCTCTTGGTGTGGCAATGACCCTTTATATATTACGTATCACGATACCGAATGGGGTGTACCGGTATATGACGATAACAAATTGTTTGAATTTTTAATTCTCGAAACTTTTCAAGCAGGGTTAAGCTGGATTACCATACTGCGAAAACGCGAAAATTTTAGAAAGGCTTTTGATAATTTTGATTATCGTAAAATTGCCAACTACGGCGAAAAAAAATATGACGCCTTACTACAAGATGCAGGTATTATCAGAAATAAATTGAAAATTAAAGCCACCATTAGCAACGCACAAAATTTTATAAAAATTCAACAAGAATTCGGTTCTTTTTCTGACTATATATGGAGATTTACCGGTGGCAAACCCATAAAAAATTCTCATAAAAATATGAGTGAAGTACCTGCTACTACTGAGCTATCTGACAACATCTCTAAAGATTTAAAAAAACGGGGATTCAAATTTGTAGGTTCGACCGTTATCTATGCCCATATGCAGGCCACCGGAATGGTAAATGACCATACCGCCGACTGTTTTCGGTATCATGAGGTGTAAGTTACCATCTTTCTTACGCTGGAAAATTTGTTCTTTTTCGTTGGCAATACAATGGTTTTCTGCTTTTTTTAAATAACTCTTTTGATAATACTATACTTATTTAACAGGAATATAAATCTCTGTCAACCATTCGGCAGGGTTTGGGGTCGTTTCGGGCCCGGTACTGTATACTTCCATTGCCGGGCTTCCTAGCACTTGTTCTAAACCGTTTTCTGCCAAATACCCATTGGCTGTTTCCCAGGCTTCTTTTAAATTAACATAATCTCCTTTTAAAGTAGTTTTCAACGCTTTAAACGGTTTTAGCACGCCTGTTAAAATTCCACTGCCGGCTTCCGTAATTACCCTCTCTGGCACCGGTACGGCAGATGAAAATATCACTGCATTATTTTCTTCATCATAAGTATGATATAAAGTAAAAGGCTTTCCTGCCATTTGTATGTTGTTCTTTTGTACATATTGCTTTACTCTATGCATCATTTCTTGCATTTTACTATCAAACTCGTCAATCTTACAAGAAGTGGTATTGTATAGATAATAACCGCCACTATGGGTTGTAATTCCGTTTACGGAAATGCTATATTTTTTCATAGTTGCTTGTACTACACTATCCAATTTATACAATCCCCGTTCGTAATTTGGCCCCACTTGTTTTTCCATTCCGCCCGTAAAAGCAGCGTAGGTCTTAAACATAAAATCCATTTCTCCTTTCATACTCCACGTTACTTCGGTACCTCCATCAACCGGTTTAAAATCCCAATAAATATCAGATTGTGAATCCCAATCTTCAAACGAAATTCTTTGGCGGATAGTTTCATAGGGCTTTGCCTCGATGGTTTCTATACCTCCTTCGCCAACTTCTTTATGGCTACTCTTCCAAGCGTAAGAGGCTCCTTTACCAACTGTATTATCGCCATAGGTTACTACTGCCAACGAATCTTTTTCTAACCAAGGCGACCATGAAGGCCAACTTTTATAGTCATTTACAGTATTATAAACTACTTGTGCCGGAGCTTTAATCAATCTCGTTCTGGCTACCTTATAAGAATTTTCTAACGTGGCGATATAAATGGCACCTCCGATAATGACGAGTAACAATAAGAAAAATATATATTTCAGGGCTTTCATCGTAAAGAAAAATTAGTTTACAAACATCACAAATATAGTAATTTATACATAGTTTTTCGTTAAATTTGACCTCCGTTAAACAAAACATTTTTACAATGAAAACCAACTATTTTTTTAGTAGCTTACTTATTATTAGTTTATTATGGTCTTGTACAGATAAAAAAGAACCTGTAGAAAAGGCGAAAAAAGAAGACTTCAATTATGTCGTAGAGCAGTTTGCCGATTTGAAGATATTGCGGTATAAAATTCCGGGTTTCGACGAATTGACCCTCAAAGAAAAAAAATTAGTATATTATTTGACCCAAGCAGGATTGGCAGGGCGCGATATTATGTGGGATCAAAACTACCGCCATAATCTAACCATAAGAAAAGCGCTCGAAAATGTGTATACCCATTTTAAAGGCGATAAAACAACTGATAATTGGAAAGCCTTTGAAGTATATTTAAAAAGAGTATGGTTCTCTAATGGCATACACCACCACTATTCTAATGACAAAATAAAGCCTGAATTTTCTAAAAATTATCTAGAAAATTTATTAAAAGAAACCAATACCACTTTAACGGGCGAAGCCTTAGATGTAATTTTTAATGACAAAGATGTTAAAAAAGTAAATTTGGCCAAAGGTGTTGACAATGCATTATTATCAGCTGTTAATTTTTACAGCCCAAATGTAACAAATGCCGATGTAGCCTCTTTTTATGCAAAAAAGAAATCTCCTGACCCAAAGAGGCCGTTATCTTACGGGTTAAACTCTCAGCTAGTTAAAGAAAATGGCATTCTTAAAGAACGTGTTTATAAATCAGGCGGCTTGTACGGTGCCGCCATTGACCAAATTATAAAATGGTTAGAAAAAGCCAAAGGCGTTGCCGAAAATGAAGCACAAGGCAACGCACTAAGCTTGTTAATTGACTATTATAAAACCGGCGACTTACAGACTTGGGATGATTACAACGTGGCTTGGACCAAAGTTACTGATGGAAATGTAGATTATATCAATAGTTTTATTGAAGTATATAATGACCCTTTGGGTTATCGGGGCTCTTATGAAACCATTGTACAAATCAATGATTTTGATATGTCAAAAAAAATGAAAGTCGTGTCAGATAATGCCCAATGGTTTGAAGATAATTCTCCTATCATGGACGCTCATAAAAAAGATAGTGTTGTTGGGGTAACTTATAAAGTAGTTTCTGTTGCCGGTGAAGCCGGAGATTCTTCTCCGAGTACGCCTATTGGTGTTAATTTACCAAATGCCAATTGGATACGTGCCGAAGTAGGCAGTAAATCGGTTTCTTTAGGAAACATTATCGATGCCTATAACAATGCCAAAGGTACCAGCCGATTAAAAGAGTTTGTAAACGATAGCCTAGAACTTGAATTGGAAGAAAAATACGGACAGTTAGCTGATAAATTGCATACGGCTTTACACGAAGTTATCGGGCATGCTTCAGGGCGGTTAAATCCCGGAGTTGGCGAAACCAAAGAAACCTTAAAAAATTATGCCTCAACCTTAGAAGAAGGCCGTGCAGATTTGGTAGGATTGTACTATTTATACGACCCTAAATTACAAGAATTAGGCTTGGTAGACGATTGGAAAAAAGTAGGTATGGCTGCATATGACGGTTATATCCGCAATGGATTGATGACACAATTAATACGCCTAAATTTAGGCGACGACGTTGAAGAAGCACACATGCGAAACAGGCAATGGGTATCAGCTTGGGTTTTTGAAAAAGGAAAAGCCGACAATGTTATTGAAAAAATTACCCGCAATGGAAAAACCTATTTCAACATCAATGATTATGACAAGTTACACGACCTTTTCGGCCAATTATTACGCGAAACACAACGCATAAAATCAGAAGGCGATTTTGCCGCTGTTGAAAAATTAGTGGAAGGTTATGGCGTAAAAGTTGACCAAAAATTACATGCTGAAATATTAGACCGCAACAAACAGTTTGAATCTGCACCGTACAGCGGATTTGTTAATCCGGTACTCGTACCCGAAACCAATGATGCCGGTGAAATTACAGATATTAAAGTGACACAGCCCAAAGACTTTGCAACCCAGATGTTAGACTATGCAAAAAGGTATAGTTTTTTACCTGAGAAAAATTAAAATTTGTCATAAAAAAAGTCCGTTTCTAAGGTTAGAAACGGACTTTTTTTATCGGTTAAAAACGATTATTTTTTCCTTTTAAAAATATAACGCGTGATATAGATACCATTGCTATCGCCTTTTCCTCCGGCAGACTCAACACCACTGGTAACAAAAGCCAATTCCCAACCTTCTTTAATCATATCATTAATTTTTGAAGTTACAATGGCATCGTTGGTAGCAATATTTTGGAATCTAATCCCTCCAATATTATAAAAGTTCAACAGTTTTGTTTCATCAAAACCTTTCACCCTCATTTCCTTTCTATTCGACTTGTTTCTGCTGTTGTCTTCTTCCGTTTGGGTAGAAGTGTATTCTTTATAATCTCTCTTATCATTGGTTGACATTAATCGCGAACGCCCTAATCCGTTAGGTACGATAGACTCAACACTTGTAATAATTTTATACTCTACAGATTGAGCATTTACACTTACTATTGTTGCCACGAGCAACAAGCTGAATAACATAATTTTTTTCATTAATTGATTTTTTAAATTGTTATATATTTTTTTCGCAAAGATAGTGCCAAAAAAAATAAATATCGTTAATATTGTTAAAATTTCAAGGCATGCACGGAGTCGTTATAAAATCTACCGGAAGTTGGTACAGTGTCAGGGTGCACGATGATGATACTGTCTACAAATGTAGAATGCGCGGTAAGTTCCGCATTAGCGGCATTAAAAGCACCAACCCGATTACCGTTGGCGATATTGTAGATTTTGAATTGGAAAAAGATAGTGACAAAGGCATCATTACAAACATTCATGACCGAAAAAATTACATCATTAGAAAATCAGTAAACCTCTCTAAACAAACGCATATTATTGCTGCCAATATAGACCAGGCTTTTCTATTGGTTACCTTAGAAAACCCACTGACATTCACCTCTTTTATAGACCGGTTTTTGGCTACTGCCGAAGCCTATTCTATCCCGGCTATCATCATCTTTAATAAAATAGATTTATACGATAAAAAACTTGCCTTACAAAAACAAGAATTAGAAAAAATTTATAGAGCCATCGGGTATGAATGTTTGGATATATCAGCCACCGAAAAAATAAATATCAACAAGTTAAAGATTATGATGAAAGATAGGGTGAGTATGTTTTCAGGGCATTCGGGGGTTGGCAAATCGACTTTAATCAATGCCATTCACCCAGCCCTAGGCTTAAAAGTTTCTGAGCTTTCGGTACAGCACAACCAAGGGCAGCATACAACCACTTTTGCCGAAATGTTTGCGCTGCCTTTTGGAGGGTATATCATCGACACACCCGGTATCAAAGGTTTTGGAGTAGTAGATTTTGAAAAAGATGAAATCGGAGATTTTTTCCCTGAAATTTTTGCCTTAAAAAAAGATTGTAAATTTAATAATTGCCTACATGTAAACGAACCCGATTGTGCGGTGAAATTGGCTGTTGCAAATAATTGTATTGCCAAATCTAGGTATCACAGTTACTTGCAATTACTCAAAGGCGAGCAAGAAAATTACAGGGTAGATAATTATCTTTAGACATGGGCTAGTAGCTGTTAGTTCTGAAAAATACAAAATAAACAAAATGAAAGTAGTACTACAACGTGTGGCTGAAGCCTCTGTTACCATTGACAAAAAAGTGGTGAGTAGCATTAAAAACGGACTCCTAGTCTTATTAGGCATTACCAACAACGATAGCATAAAAGATATTGAATGGCTGTCAAAAAAAATAGCCAACTTGCGTATTTTTAACGATGAAAACGGGGTGATGAATAAATCGGTTATCGACTGTAAGGGCGAAGTAATTGTCGTTAGCCAGTTTACGTTATTGGCAAGTACAAAAAAAGGCAATCGGCCTTCATATATCAAAGCGGCAACACCTGAAATTGCCATTCCGCTTTATGATCAATTTATCACTCAACTTGAAAAAGAACTCGGCAAAAAAGTGGGTACCGGCGTTTTTGGTGCCGATATGAAAATTAAATTATTAAATGACGGGCCGGTGACTATCCTTATAGATTCTGCACAAAAAGAATAAGCCATCATACTTTTTTTTAATCTTATTCGTTGTTTTTAAGAGTAATGACATATATCATTATTTGAAAGTTAATTAACAACTACATTTGCTCTCTGAAAAAATAATTTATTTTGTATTAAAAAAATATTACTTTAGTCGTCGCTAAATACATACCCTATATGAAAATTCAACCCACGCTACTGTTCATACTTCTTATCAATTTTCAATTTCTTTTTTCACAAGATGTCGGATTAAGTGTTTTTACGATTCCTGATAGTTTAACCCAAAATGCCAATGCCGTAGTACGGTTTGACAATACCAATATTGAGTTAATCTCACAAAGGAAAATGATTATTAAAGTTAAAAAAGCGGTAACGGTATTAAACAAACTCGGCAATGATGAATCAAAAATTACTGTTCATTATGATCAGAATAAAAAAATAAAAGAATTAAAAGCAATTGTTTATAATGCTTTTGGAAAACAAATAAAAAAAATTTCTAAAAAAGATTTTAAAGATTACAGTGCTGCTGATGGCATTTCGCTATTTAATGACGGGCGGTTAAAATACTATGAGTATATTCCTACTTCTTATCCTTATACTATTTATTACGAGTATGAAGTAGAGTCTTCAAACACAGCTTTTATCAGAAGGTGGCAGCCGCTTGATTCGTACAATCAAAGTGTACAACAAAGTATTTTTGAAATTTCTTATCCCTTAGATTTAACCTTGCAAAAAAAAGAACAAAACTTTAAAAACTATCATATCAAAAAAGTTGAAAAGAACACTCATTTGTCTTATCAAATTACAGGTTTATTAGCACTAAAATATGAAGAGTTAAGCCCCTCAATATTTCGTTTTGTACCTACTGCCAAATTAACATTTAATAAGTTTAGGGTAGAAGGTTTGGATGGAGAGGCTAACGATTGGAAAAATCTAGGTAAGTGGGAATATAATAATTTTTATAAAGAGGTTGGCGAATTACCAAATTCGACTAAAGAGCAGATTCTGCAATTAGTTTCTAAAGCTAAAACCCCTGTAGAAAAAGCTAAAATTATTTATGAATATGTACAAAACAAAACTAGGTATATCAGTGTTCAAGTAGGAATTGGAAGTTTAAAACCAATGTTGGCCTCTGAAGTTGACAGATTGGGATATGGAGATTGTAAAGCCTTAACCAACTATACAAAATCATTATTGGATGCAGTAGGTATTGAGTCTTATTTTACAGAGCTTTATGGAAATAAAAAGAAGCTCAACATGGATTATAGCTTCCCAAGTATTCAAGGAAATCATGTAATTTTAAATTTGCCTACCGACTCAGGGGATGTATGGTTAGAATGTACAAGTCAAATTGTTCCATTTGGATACATCGCTAATTTTACTGATGATAGAGATGTCATAGTAATAACCCCTGAGGGTGGAAAACTAAAACATACAAGTGTATATAAAGATATAAACAATTTACAAAAAACCATTGCAACCTATAAGATAAATGCCCAAGGCGGTATCAATTCCGATATCAAAATAAGCTCTACCGGCGCGCAATACGATAGGCATTTCGGTTTAGAAAAACTGCCTGAAAGAGATATTGAAAGGTATTATAAAAGTAGGTATTGGTCGTATATAAATAACATGGCTATTGATAATTACCATTTTGTAAATGACAAAGATAGTATTGTTTTTAATGAGTTTGTTACGCTAAAAGCTGCTGATTATGCTTCTTTTAGCGGGGATAGGATGTTGTTTGCCCTCAATGCTTTTAACAGGCTTACTTATATCCCTAAACGATACAGAAACAGAAAATTACCCCTTGAAATATCAAGAGGTTTTATTGATAAAGATGAATTCGAAATCATCATTCCCGATACGTATGACATAGAAGCTATCCCCAACGATATTACCATCGAAAACAAGTTTGGCTTTTATCACTTATCAGTAGAAAAAATAAATCCCACCAAGCTAAAATACACGCGCACTTTATTGATTAAAAAAGGAGAATACCCTAAAGAAGATTATAAAAATTATAGAAGTTTTAGAAAAAAAATAGCCAAACTCGATAAAACGAAAATTGTACTCATTAAAAAACAATCATGAAAAAAATCATATTAATTGCTCTAATATTAGTTGCTACATTACCCGTTACTTTTGCCCAAAATACTAAATTCGGCAAAGTCTCAAAAGAAGAATTAGAAGAAAAATACTACCCACTAGACTCTAGTGCCAATGCGGCCTATCTGTATAGAAAACGAAATACTTATACGGTAGTTACCAATGGTGAAATACAATTGATTACCGAAATACAAACGAGGCTGAAAATCTACAATAAAAAAGGATTTGATTGGGCTACCAAACAAGTTGCCCTGTACGGAAGCAGTAGCCAACGTGAAAGGTTATCGGGTATAAAAGCGGTTACTTATAATTTAGAAAATGGCAAAATAGTAGCGACAAAACTCAGTAAAAAAGAAATTTTTAGTGAAAATAAAACAGATGGCCTTACCATCAAAAAATTTACGATGCCCAATGTAAAAGTAGGGTCTGTACTTGAATGGACATACAAAATTTACTCTCCGTTTTTTACCAGTATTGATGATATGGTAGTACAACATAAAATACCCGCTAAAAATCAAGAATTAAGGGTTAAATTATTAGAATGGTTTCATTTCAATAAACGCCAAAAAGGTTATTATCCTTTTAGAATTCATGAAACCTCTATGTCAAATTCAAGTTTCGATACCAATGATAAAGTATTGGAAATAAAAATTAAAAATGTTCCGGCACTCATTGAAGAACCTTATGTCAATAGCATGGATAATTATGCAACGGCTCTTCAATTAGAAATTGCGGCGTTAAATGCACCCGTACTTCAAGTGTATAAAACTTTTGCGACAAGTTGGAGCGAAATTTCAAAAGAGATTTATAAAAGTCCCTATTTTGGAGGCCAGTTAGCAAAAAACTCCTATTTTAAAGAAGATTTACAAAACGTAGTTAATGCTACCGCCCCGTTAAATGAAAAAATTATTAAAACCTTTCAATTTGTTAAAAGCAAGGTAAAATGGAATGGTGTTTATTCTAAATATGCATCTAAAGGTGTAAAAAAAGCCTATAAAGAAGGGGTGGGCAATGTTGCCGACATTAACTTAATGTTGGTTGCCATGTTACGCAATGTGGGCGTAAATGCCAATCCGGTATTGGTAAGTACCCGAGATAATGGCATCCCTTTATTTCCAACGTCAAAAGGTTTTAACTATGTGATTGCCGGTGTAGAAATTCAAGATGGCGTAATATTACTGGATGCTACTGAAAAATATAGCTTGCCAAATATACTTCCGCTGAGGGATTTGAATTGGGAGGGGCGTATTGTTCGCCAAAGTGGCAGTTCTAATTCTGTACGCTTATTCCCTACAAAACATTCTAAACAAACTTGTTTTTTAAATACTAAGATTGATGACGAGGGACTTCTTACCGGTGTTGAAAGAGTTTTATACACTGATTTAAGAGCGCTACAAAACAGAGCCCATTATAATAAAGTTTCTGAAAATGAATTGGTTGCAAAGATTGAAAAAGATAATGACGATATTGAGATTGATGATTTTAAAACAATGAACAAAGATGACCTTTCAAAATCTTTAATCTATCAATTTAATTTTGAAACCGATAATCAAGTAGAAGAAATTAATGGTAAATTTTATTTTTCGCCATTGCTTTTCCATACCGAAAAAGAAAATCCATTTAAACTAGCAGAACGCCAATTTCCAATAGATTTCGGAGTGCCTTGGGAGGAAAAATATTCTATTGCTGTCGAAATTCCGGAAGGCTATGCTATCGAATCTAAACCCGAAAATGTAGCCTATGCATTACCTGATAAATTAGGTATTTTTAAATTTGTAGCAATCGTAAAAGGCAATAAATTACAAATACTATCCGATACTAAAATCAATTTCCCCATCATTTCCCCTATTCATTATGAGGCTTTAAAAGCGTTTTATAAGAAGATGATTGACAAGCAATTAGAAAAGGTAGTACTTGCCAAAAAATAATTCCTAAACTATATTAAATAATGAAATCCCTTTCAATACTTATTATAACATTTATGATAATTTTTGTTCGGCAGAGCTATGCCCAAAATATCAAATTCGGCAAAGTCTCTAAACAAGAATTAGCAGAAAAATATTACCCGTTGGATTCTTCGGCCAATGCCGCCATCTTATATAAAAAAAGAAGCACATATTATGATTATAATGACGATGAAGGATGGGCATTAATAACTAAAGTTCATGAACGTATTAAAATATACAATAGTAAAGGGTATACATGGGCAACAAAAAAAATAAATCTTTATAAAGACACCAAAAATGAAAGGGTCTCTATCAAAGCGTATACTTATAATTTAGTAAATAATAAAATTGAAAGAACAAAACTAAAAAGCAGTGAAATTTTTATTGAAAACATCAGTGAAAACTGGGATGATAAAAAATTTACAATGCCAAATTTAAAAAAAGGAAGTATTGTAGAGTGGGAATATACTTTTAGGTCGCCTTATTTTTGGCATATCGATGATGTTTTCTTTCAATATAAAATTCCTTTAAAATATATTGATGTTGAAATCAAAATTCCGGAATATTTTGAATTTAAATATTTGCCAAATTATTATTATCCTGTTAAAATAAATAAAACAAAGAAAAGTAAAACACTAAACTTTACTTATAGAACTAAAGATAAAAAAATTTCCGATTTTGGCGGAGCCGGTGCCAAAACTTCGAGCCATACCGCAACTATAGACATCTTTGAAAGGGTTTATTCAAGTATAGAACAAAATATCCCGGCTATAGAAGATGAGCCTTTTACCAATAATATTGATAACTATAGGAGTAAAGTTTCATTTGAATTAATAGCCTATCGCCCAAAATACGAGCTTCCCAAATTTTACAATATTACTTGGAGTGATGTAACTAAAACCATTTATAAAAGTACAAGTTTCGGAGGGCAACTTGAGAAAACTTCCTATTTTAAAAATGATTTGCAAAATTTAGTCGAAGAATCAGCCTCTTTAACAGAAAAAATTGTACAAATCTTTCAATTTGTAAAACACAAAATTGTTTGGAATGGGTTAAGTGGAAAATATACTCTCAAAGGTGTTAAAAAAGCATATTCTGAAGGAACAGGGAATGCAGCGGAAATAAATTTAACATTAGTTGCCATGCTTCGTCAAGCCGGTATTAATGCAAATCCTGTTTTAATAAGTACTAGAGAAAATGGCGTTCCTCTTTTTCCAACATCAAAGGGCTTTAATTATGTAATAGCAAGTTTAGAAATTAATGAAGGAATTATTTTACTAGATGCCACTGAAAAATACAGTTTACCCAATGTTTTACCGCTACGCGATTTAAACTGGCAAGGCAGAATTGTAAAAAAAGACGGAAACTCCTCATCTATTTCTTTACTTCCCCAAAAACATGCCAAAGAAACTTGCTATTTAAATGCTAAAATTAGTGATGACGGCAACTTACAAGGTACCGAAAGAGTTTCATATAATAATTTGCTGGCATTGCAAGCACGAACCGCATATAACGGACTTGCAAAAGAAAGTATTATTTCTACATTAGAAAAAGAAAATGATAATATTGAAATTAATGAATTAAAGGTTACCAATAAAAATGACATCGGAAAACCTTTATTATTTCAATTTGATTTTCAAACAGATAATCAGGTAGAAATCATTGGAGGGAAAATATATTTTTCGCCTTTATTCTTTTTGGCAAAAGACGAAAATATTTTTAAATTAGAAGACAGGAAATTCCCTGTAGACTTCGCAACACCTTGGGAAGAAAAATATACTATTTCTATTAAGTTACCAGAAGGTTATACAGTAGAGGCAAAACCAGAAAGTGTTGCTTATGCATTACCTGAAAACTTAGGATCGTATAAATTTATAATCGCTCAAAAAGGAAGTAAACTACAAATCTCATCTGATTTTAAAATTAATTACCCTACTATTTCACCTCTTTATTATAAAGATTTAAAAGCATTTTATAAAAAAATAATTGACAAACAATTAGAGAAAGTAGTACTTGCCAAAAAATAGATTCGGCAATATCAAACAGAAGTGCTTTTTGGTTACTTAAAAAAATATCCTGAAGCTAGAGGTAAGTTGCTTTTAACTTACTTATCAAAGTAACTTAACACTTACAATCGGTATCGCAATTTGTTTTTTTCTTAGTAAAAAAGAATTTTTTAATTAAAAAAAACACCGCCAATAATAACGCTATATATACTAAAATTTCTTGCATTCTTTTTTATTTTAATAGTACAAAGGTAAGCAATGATGCTAAATAAGCCAATGTTGTCATTCCGAATAATTGCAATATTGGCCATTTCCAACTATTGGTTTCGCGTTTTACGATGGCCAATGTACTCATACATTGCATGGCAAAAACGTAAAAAACCAGTAACGACATCCCTACTGGGAAATTAAATCTTTTTTCACCGGTATCTTGATTTATCTCGGCCGCCATTCTCTCTTTAATCGTTGCTGTATCATCATCACTCTCAACACTATATATTGTGGCTAAGGTACCTACAAAAACTTCTCTTGCCGCAAAGGAACTGATTAACGCGATACCTATTTTCCAATCATAACCCAAAGGTTTTATGACGGGTTCTATTGTTTTTCCGGCGATACCGATGTATGAATGTTCTAATTTATAAGATGCTATTTTCTGATTCAATTCTACCTCGGCCAGTTCAGAATTTTCACCCCTAACAATCTCAGAAGCATTTTTGAACGATGTTGGCCCATTAGACGCTAAAAACCATAATAGTATCGAAAGTGCCAAAATAATCCTTCCGGCACCATATATAAAAGCCTTGGTTTTTTCTAATACTGTAAATAATACATTTTTAATAGATGGCAATTTATAATTGGGCATTTCCATTACAAAAAAGTTATTTCCCTTTACTTTTAATGTCTTGTGCAATAAATATCCTGACGATAATGCAGCGGTAAAGCCTACAAGATATAATATCATTAATGTCAACCCTTGTAAACTAAAAATTCCAAAATATCTCTTATTGGGTATTACCAAGGCAATGATAATAGCATATACAGGCAATCGGGCAGAGCAAGTAGTAAAAGGCGTTACCAATATGGTAATAAGCCTTTCTTTCCACCCGCTTATGTTTCTTGCCGCCATTATGGCCGGAATGGCACAGGCAGTGCCTGAAATTAACGGAATTACACTTTTACCACTCATCCCAAAACGCCGCATAATCTTATCCATTAAAAAAACCACTCGGCTCATATAACCGGTTTCTTCTAAGATAGAAATCAACAAAAATAAGATGGCTATTTGGGGTATAAAAATAACGATTCCCCCAATTCCGGGGATAATTCCTTCGGCTACTAAATTGGTAAAAACCCCTTCTTGAAAATTATTTTTAACGTACTCGCTTAACTTTGAAAAAGCGGTATCAATATAGTCCATCGGTACACTCGTCCAATCAAAAATAGACTGAAATATCAATAACAATATACCGGCAAAAATTACATAGCCGAAAATTCTATGCGTCAGTATTTTATCGAGTTTAAAACGCAAGCCGGTGGCTTGGCCAGTATCAACTTTATAGGTTTTTTTTAAGATATTATTAATGTATTGATAACGCAAAATAGTTTCTCTATTTTGCATTTTTTTAAGTTTGTTAATATCAACCCTAAAAGTTTTAATACGTTTTACCAACTCTTTATCTAACGTAGGATAATTGTGATGCTGTGTAATTAATAACCACGATTTGTACAGTGAAATATCTTTAAAAGTTTCTTTTACTTTTTTAAAAAAATCGGCATCAATTCTATCCGCAATATTGGCAATGGTAGAAATTTTAACATTTTTATAATTTAGAATTGCCTTTTTAATATTTTCAATCCCTGTATTTTTACGGGCACTGGCCAATATAACTTCAGAATCTAATTCGCGTTTTAGCAATTCTATGTCTAAAGAAATTCCTTTTCTTTTCATTTGGTCGGCCATATTAATGACCAGAATGGTAGGAATTTGCAAATCTTTAATCTGCGAAAATAAAAAAAGGTTGCGCTTTAAGTTTTCAACATCGGCAACCACCACTACAATATCAGGATATTGATTTGCCGGGTTCAACAATGCCTGCAATACTATATTTTCGTCTAAACTTGAAGGGTTAATACTGTAGGTGCCGGGTAAATCTTCAATAGTGGCACTTACCTCATCACTCAGCTTGGCAAATCCGCTTTTCTTTTCAACGGTTACCCCCGGGTAATTACTCACTTTCTGATTGAGGCCGGTAAGTTGATTGAAAATAGATGATTTACCTGTATTTGGATTACCAACTAAAGCTACTTTTATGACTTTAGCACTTCGCATAAGTTTTCGCTTTTGGTAATTTGTATAAGTTCAGCGGTTTCTTTACGAATTGCCAAATGACTGCCATTTACGCGTATGTATAACGGGTCTTTTAAAGGGGCTACCTGAATTAATTCTACCTCTTTACCCGGAATACAGCCCATCTCTAATAACTTTAAGGGTACTTTATCAAAAGAAACATCCTGGATAATACCTCTTTCACCAACCGATAAGTTTGCTATAGTAGTCAATTTTTATTTAGATTGATTATAAATACTGTGCGAAAATACATTTTTTTTTAATATAAAGAATATGATATTTATCATTTATCGTATTCTTTTTTCAGAATTTCTATATCTTCCTGTATTCTTTGCACATCTTCTTTGTTGGTACCATCGTAAAAGCCCCTTATTTGCCTTTTTTTATCGACCAATATAAATTGCTCTGTATGGATAAAATCCTGTTCGCCGCCATCGCCTTCTTCCAATACTGCAAAATAGGATTTTCGTGCCAATTCATAGATTTGTTTTTTGTCACCGGTAACCAAATTCCACTTGCTATCAATTACCCCTTTTTTATCGGCATAAGCCCTCAATACCGAGATACTGTCAATTACAGGCGTTACTGAATGCGATAAAAATAAAACACTGGTATCATTTTTATAAAATTCTTGCAAATCGGCCATATTTAATGTCATTATCGGGCAAATGGTTTGGCATCGGGTAAAAAAGAAATCGGCAACATAAATTTTATTAGCATAATCTAATTGTGTAATGGTATCTCCGTTTTGATTTATTAATTTAAAATCAGCAATCGTATGATTGGAACGGATGTGCTTTACGGAAGCATCTACCAACTTCGGATTTACATCTGCCGGATTGTAAATTGGCAATTTTTTTGTGGGTGTTAATAGTATATAGCCGATAAAGACAAAAAAAACAAACAACAAACTTATCCTTATGATTGTTGGAAAAGATTTTTTAAAAAAAGAGATTTCCATTTAATTTTATATATTATATTTGCTAACTACTTTGCTGTGAAACTAAAACAAAGTTATTGTTTATGAAGGAAATATTACTGTTATTTTTATTTATTTTTTCCGGTATTTTATATGCTCAAGAAGAAGAAGAGCCTACAATTCGCGATTATTATTTGAATGAATTGATAAATACTTCTGAAGAAAAATCTATCGTAGATTTTGATACAGAACAAATTACATGGCGTAAAATAACGGTTGAAAAAATTACTTCCAGCTCCTATAGCGATCCCAGTTTTTTAAAAACTGCCATGGTATTGCACATGTTGCAATATAAATTAGGCGATGAAGATTATTTAAAAGGTATCAACGCTTATGTTTTAGAATTAAACCAACAAAAAGAATCTGCTACTGTTGCCGGTTTTAAAAAAAGTTTAGAATATCATTTGGATGTAGATTTGTCTGATTTTTTTAATGATTGGTTCACGAGCAAAGGATTTCCTTCGTATGAAATTAGTTGGCATCAAAATGAAAAAACCCATGTCATTACTATTTCGGTAAAACAATATCAATCAGATACTTCGGTTTCATTTTTTGAAATGCCGGTACCTGTAAAAGTCAGTGATGAAAACGGAGCATCGCAATTTATTAGGTTAGAGTTAAGTGAAGACAAACAGAGTTTTAGCGGCATGATTCCTTTTATTATTAAAAATGTTAAAATTGACCCTGAATATCAATTGATTAGCAAAAATAATATTGTAAAATCGGGCGTCGATCAAGAAACGTTAAGTACTACCATCTCTCTATATCCTAATCCTGCAAAAGATTTTCTAAACATCCAAAATTCGGGCAATGCCATTGTTGAGAAAGTTTCTATTTTTAACATGCTTGGCAAATTGGTTATTGAAGAAACCAATCCTGTTGCCGCCATCAATTTAAAACCTTTATCTTTTGGTATTCACATGGTGAAAATTGAAACTTCAGAAGGTACCTTACACAAAACCATTTTGAAAAAGCAATAAATTTTAACAAAGATTTTACGCTAGTGAGACAGTCTAAGTTAGTTATAAAATAGTACCTTTGTGCGTTTTAATTTTTTATAAAAAATAGTGAATGGATATCGTTATAAAAATATCACAATTTCTTTTAAGTTTGTCTTTACTCATTGTACTTCATGAGTTAGGGCATTTTATTCCGGCCAAATTATTCAAGACTAAGGTTGAAAAATTTTATTTGTTTTTCGATTATAAATTTTCACTTTTCAAGAAAAAAATTGGCGAAACGGTGTATGGTATCGGTTGGATTCCTTTGGGCGGTTATGTAAAAATTGCCGGGATGATTGATGAAAGTATGGATACCGAACAACTAAAAGAAGAGCCGAAACCTTGGGAGTTTCGCTCAAAACCGGCTTGGCAACGTTTGATTATTATGTTGGGCGGGGTTACGGTTAATTTTTTATTGGGTATTTTTATTTATATATTGATACTAAACGTTTGGGGTGAAGATTATGTAAACCCAAACAGTGTTAAAAACGGATTTGCCGTAGCTAAACAATTTGAACAATACGGCTTTAAAAATGGCGATAAAATCTTAAAAGTAAACGGCAAAGAGCCTTATGATGTTTTATCGGTTAATAAAAACCTCTTTTTGAGGGATGTTTCTAGTATTGAGGTCAAACATCTTGATGGTACGGTTGAAACCATAAACCTGCCTGATGATATCGGATTGAGAATGTGGACAGACGGGGTAATGGAACCTTTTAGCCCAAGGATTACTGCTGTGATTGACAGCGTATTTCCGAACACGCCGGCTTCAAAAGTCAATCTCCGAAAAAACGATCGGATTATCTCGGTTAACGGAAAAGAAGTTCCGTATTGGGATCAGTTCACGGCAATGGTACAAGAAAACAACAATCGCAAAGAAATGACTTTTGTTATTCTTAGGAATGGAAATAAGGATACAATCAACATCGTTCCTAATGAAAAAAATAAAATAGGCGTACTACCAAGCATGTCATTGTTAGATACAATAATACATCATAAAGATTATTCGTTTAGAGAAAGTATTAGTGTTGGTACCTCTAAAGCCTACTGGACCTTACGCGATTATATTGCACAGTTTAAATATATCTTTACCAAAAAAGGTGCTTCCAGCTTAGGAGGCTTTGGTACTATTTTAAGTATCTTTCCAACCAAATGGAACTGGCAACGTTTTTGGAATTTAACTGCATTTTTGTCTATAATGCTAGCTTTTATGAATTTACTTCCGATACCTGCATTAGACGGCGGGCATGTTGTATTTACCTTGTATGAAATGATTTCGGGTAGAAAACCCAGTGATAAATTTTTAGAACGTGCACAAATTGTAGGGTTTATATTTTTAATAACCCTATTACTCTATGCTAATGGCAATGACCTTTATAAATGGTTAACTGATAAATTCTAAAAATTAAGATAAAAAAAGCGGGGTCAAATTGAACCCGCTTTTTTTTTCATATTATTTATGTATGTAACCTTAATCGGCTAAAATTATAATCTTATTCTCTTTTAATTCAATAGTACCTCCACTGATAGGCAACAAGGTTGTTCCTTTTTCTCCTTTGGTGAACATCTCTTCAAAATCTTCTTCAATTTCAATATCTCCAACAATTCTCACTTCGCCTTTTTGTAATAAAGAAACAATAGGCGCGTGATTGTTTAACATTTGGAATTCGCCATTGATACCGGGTACGGCAACCGATTCAACTTCTCCGGTAAATAATATCGCTTCGGGGGTTACAATCTCTAAAATCATAGTTTCAATATTCAGCACCGGATATTTGATAAAGCAACTAACTAGGTATGTGTTACTACAACCAAAATCCGATTACTCGTTTTAAGCCTCAGCCAACATTTTTTCACCTGTTTCAATAGCTTCTTCAATAGAACCTTTCAAGTTAAAAGCGGCTTCTGGAAGGTGATCTAACTCACCATCCATAATCATATTAAATCCTTTAATGGTTTCTTTAATGTCTACTAATACTCCCGGAATACCGGTAAATTGTTCTGCCACGTGGAAAGGTTGTGATAAGAAACGTTGTACTCTACGCGCTCTGTATACTACCAATTTATCTTCTTCTGACAATTCCTCCATTCCTAAAATGGCGATAATATCTTGTAATTCTTTATAGCGTTGTAACAATTCTTTTACGCGTTGTGCGCAGCTATAATGCTCATCGCCTAATATTTCAGCCGATAAAATTCTCGAGGTAGAATCTAATGGGTCTACCGCAGGATAAATTCCTAGTTCAGCAATTTTACGTGACAATACTGTTGTTGCATCTAAATGCGCAAAAGTAGTTGCAGGTGCAGGGTCTGTTAAATCATCTGCCGGTACATATACTGCTTGTACAGAAGTAATAGAGCCTGTTTTGGTAGAGGTAATACGTTCTTGCATCGCTCCCATCTCGGTTGCTAATGTAGGTTGATATCCAACTGCTGAAGGCATTCGACCCAATAAAGCTGATACTTCTGAACCCGCTTGGGTGAAACGGAATATATTATCTACAAAGAACAGTACATCTTTTCCTTGGCCGTCTCCTGCCCCATCTCTAAAATATTCTGCAATGGTTAATCCTGACAGTGCCACTCGTGCACGTGCCCCGGGAGGTTCATTCATTTGCCCGAAAACAAATGTAGCTTTAGATTCTTTCATTCCGGCTTTATCAACCTTAGACAAATCCCATCCGCCTTCTTCCATAGAATGCATAAAATCATCACCGTATTTAATAATACCCGATTCTAACATTTCACGCAATAAATCATTTCCTTCGCGCGTACGCTCACCAACACCTGCAAATACAGAAAGTCCACCATGCCCTTTGGCAATATTGTTAATCAACTCCATAATCAATACCGTTTTACCGACTCCGGCACCTCCAAACAATCCGATTTTACCACCTTTTACATAAGGTTCTAATAAATCGATTACTTTAATACCGGTGAATAAAACTTCAGTTGATGTTGACAAGTCTTCAAATTTTGGCGCTTGACGGTGTATTGACAAACCATCTTCTCCTTCTTTAGGCAAGTTCCCCAATCCGTCAATGGCATCTCCAATCACATTAAACAACCTTCCGTAAATATCTTTCCCTATGGGCATTTTTATGGGGTTTCCGGTAGTAATCACTTCTTGCCCCCTACTCAAACCATCTGTTGAATCCATCGCTATACAACGCACAGTATCTTCACCAATGTGTTGTTCAACTTCTAATATTAATACAGAACCGTCTTCTCTATTAATTTTTAAAGAATCATATATTCTTGGAAGATCTTCTTCTGATGCGAATTCAACATCGATAACCGGACCAATAATCTGAGCAACTTTACCTGTAACTTTTGCCATTCTAAATTGTTTAATTATTTAAATCTTAGCGAAAAGAGTAATGAAACAGCAAAAAATACCCTTTATAAGGTTTCTGCTAAATTCTTTACTTTTTCAAGGCGCAAAGATAATTTAATTTAATTTAATTTAAAACTATTTTCTGTCAAATATTAATCAATAAAGTGAATGGCCTTTAATGAAAAAATGCATGGTGTTTCTCTGATAGAAAGTAGGCAAAAGAATAATTCTATTTGGCTATAATTGTAATTTGAGTTTAACCCGGATTATGTATTAGAGAATCGTTATGAGGGTTCAAACCTAACGGCCATGGGGCTTTTCTTGAGAGAAGCATAGCAAGTTTATCCTGAGCGTAGTCGAAGGGCTATGGTGAATGAGGGAAAAGCAGTGTAGCGACCATGGGCTAAGGGTTTGAAGACGTAATAGGTTTTCTAATGCATGATTCGGGTTTAAGATTGTATGTTGATAGTTTGTAATAGATAGTAAAACATAAACGAGGCTGTCAAAAATGTTACTTTTAGACAGCCTCGTTTTATAAAATATTTTTTTAAGCCTTGCTTAACAAGCCTTTTAATGTATTCTAAACTATTGATTAATAATCCATGAAACATAATATTGAGCACCAACGGCACCTGCGCCGGGAGCACTAAAATACTCATTGCCACCAATATTAGAACCTCCTATTTTAAAAGTAGATTTCCATTTTGGTATTGAATAATTTAACTGGGCATCTATAACAGTCCTAGAATCTACAATGGCATTTGCCGAACTAGATTGCCAAAAATACTCATCACTCCACCTTCCATTAATATTAAAACCAAAGTTTTTAAATAGTTTCGGGTTACCGAAAGAAACTTTTACTTTATTTTCGGGTGTGTTAAATCCTGCTTGGAAATCAGGGTCACTGGCTTGGTCAAAATCAAGTTTAGCATAGGTATAATTGATCCCTATAGTAAAACCATTACCAACTTTAGTATCTAAGCCAATAGTAGCTCCATAAGATGAAACATCAGCTTTCGAATTGGTATAGGTTTGAATTACCCTAAAGTTACCTGAAGCAATATCTGCCGCTCCTGAAAAGGTAGTTAAATCTGTTGTACTTCCATCTACAGGTGTAATTACAAATTTATTAGCGATAAAATCGTTATAATTATTATAGTATGCATTAAAATCAACATTTACTTTGCCTAATCTACCTCTATACCCAATATCATAAGCGGTTACTTCTTCGGGCTGTACCAAATCGGTCTGTACTGATTGTAGCAATCCTGCATTTTGAGCAACGGCCAAAGGAGGTGGGGTACCACCCGCGATAGCTGCTTGTACAGCGGCACCAAATGCCTGAACTGAACCCGTGGTATACGAATCGAAATAAATATCTCTACCTGTTAGGGTAGTATTTGGCAACGGCCTATCTAGGTTATCGGGTGAAGACCCTACTAAAATGGCTCTACCTACATCAAAACCTATAAATAAAGATTGCGTATCGGGGTTTCTAAAACCTGTTTGAAAAGAGGCTCTGAAATTATGTTGTTTATTTTCACCGGCAGAATACACTATGGAAGCCCTAGGTGAAACATTTCCGTCAAAAAAATCATTTTTATCATATCTGAAAGAAGCTGTTAACTTCAATCTTTCATCTGCAAATTTCTTACTCGCCTGCACATAAGCGCCAAATTCATTGTATTCTATAGGCCCGTCAGCATCTGTAAAAATAGTACCTTGCGAATCTAATGAATACCTCCTGTAAGAGCCTCCAATTTGTATGTCGGCGGCTTCATTTAATAGGCTTGAAAAGTTATAATTTCCCTCGGCATGATACATTTTTGTATTGTCTAGAAATTTAGATCCCGTGGCGATATTCGGATCAGAAGTTACTTGATTAAAAAGTGTTTGAAATTCTGGTGTGCCCGGTTGCGGGGTAATGTTAGTGTCTGCAAATTGGCGTGCACCGGCATGTGCTTGGTCTGAAGTAGCACCTCCTAAAACTGCTTGTAAATAAGCTCCTACATACGTACCAAACCATTGTGGAGAATTTACCCTATTCATATTAATACCTGCAAATCGCATATCATACGAATCGCCGGCAGTTTCTGAAGTGGTATATGCCCGAACAAAGAAATCTTTATTTCTAATTTCAAATTTGTGTTGTTGCATTAAGAAATTATTTAAAGAATACCTGTCAGCACCTTGATAAATAGTATTACCAAAACCAACTCTGGTATTCCATATAATTTCCAAATCGTTGGCAAATGGGCGATAATTTAATGACACATCTAATTTCACACTTCTAGCGTTATAATTAGTAAGGTCTTGTTCTCTATATCCGGTACGGCCGACAACATCTTCAGGGATTAATGCACTGGCACCTGCCGGTATAATACCTCCGGCTTCCAGTTGCAATGCCACATCGTGTATGTTGGTTTGTATTTCATCACCGTAAATATTCAATCCGTCATGAGCTAACCTTGAGGGGCTAAAGGGAGTAATTGCATCGGGTTGGCCAACAACAGTCCTTGTATATTGCCTATCATCATTTGCATACCAATCGGTACCATCTAAATATGAAAAAGATACTTTTGCGGCAAATTTTTCACTAAAGGCATATGCTGCCCTAATACCTAAATCATAAAATTCATTATCACCGGCTGCATCTTGAGAGGTGATTCCGGTTTTTAAATAAACACTAATACCTTGGTCATCGAAAGGGCTTTTACTGGTCATAAACAAAATACCATTAAAAGCATTTGCTCCGTAAAGTGCAGAGGAGGCTCCCGGTAATAATTCAACACTTTTAACATCTAACTCATTCATTCCTACCAAATTCCCTAACACGAAATTTAACGCGGGCGAAGAGTTGTCCATCCCATCAATCAATTGTACAAAACGTGTATTAGCAAAGGTGGCAAAACCTCTGGTATTTACTGCGTTAAAAGTTAAACTACCGGTATTTACATCTACTCCTTTTAAGTTTTCAATACTTTGATAAAAAGAAGCTGCTGATGAATTTTTAATATCTCGAACATCCATTCTTTCGATAGTAACCGGAGATTCGCGAATACTTTCAGGGGTTCTTGACGCTGATACTACAACTTCATCTAAGGTGGTTTCAGCCTCTACTAAAGACACATCAACCGTTTGGTCATTCTTTGTAATTTCAATCGTTTGCGTAATGTATCCAAGATTTGAAACTTGAATTTTAAATGGTGGGGATTGAGCTACTTTTAAGGTGTATTTTCCATCAAAATCGGTAGTAGTTCCTAATGCCTTTCCTGCTACTTTAATATTAACTCCCGGAATGGGTTGTCCGTCTTTTGAATCGGTAACTGTTCCTGAAACTACCGTTTGGGCATACATGGCAATTCCAAAAAATAGCACAAAAACAATAGTAAAAAATTTCTTCATAATATTCATTTATATGGTTAACAATAGCGCAAAATACAATTTTTTTTGTATTTTATAATGCATGCATAGTAAATTTATCGAAAAATCAATATTTAATAATTTTAACCGATGTTTTCGCAATTCCTTTACGCACACTTAAAACATACATTCCGCTTGCTAAATCAGCAAAGTCAAATGTCTCTTCAAAAGTACTACGCTCACTTGGTATTCTTTTTTTAATAATTATTCTTCCACTCATATCATACACCCTTATTTCAACATCATCCAACGTATTTGAACTCAATGAAACGGTAACCTGCTTGTCAACGGGATTAGGATATACTCTAAATGTATCAAAAGAAGTATCATCTACAGAAGCGGTTTGATCTGTTTTACAAAGGTTGATAGACCAATTATTCAACGTTCCTAAATCACCCGAGGCATTATCTACTACTTTTATCTTCCAATCGCCTAATGATGAAATTCCGTTTAATGACAACAATTGGTTATCGGGTTTTGTCAATCCTGTTACCGCCGGAATGGCAGCATTACAAACGGCAGTAGCGGCAGCATCATCAAAGGTAGCAGTTATATTTTGTCGTTGGGTACTTGACGAGCCACAGCTTCTATCATAAATTAGCACTTCTGTTCCGTTAGGAGCTTCTAAATAGATTTGCATATCCCACAACCAAGTATGCGAAACGTCCATAATCACATTGACATCGGTAACAATAAAATCATCAGGCACATTGATAACCGAAATGATTCCGCCCGAATTGTTATCCGGAATTTGCTTAGGGATATCTGAAGCGTCATAAGTAGTACATATTGTTTGAAAGGTACCAATTGAAAAGGGTTCCTTATTAATGGCATAAAAGATATTTCCATCTGCTGCTACCATCACCCTTACATTAGCGGCTTGAGAATTGGGTACGATAATATCTTCTATACCGTCATTAGCGGTGTTAGACGCTAATACTATAGGAAAAGTAAGGCCTCCGTCAAGAGACAATAAAATAGTTACGGTATTTACGTTCACGCCGTTAGCATCGGTACCGGCAACATCCCAAGTTATGGTTTTTGTCTCTCCCGAATTCCAAACAATTCCGGGAATATCTTGAGAGGTAACCACAAAAGGGCCTGCCATATCATTCACTGTAACTGCCATAGCATCTGAAGCTGTTTGCCCTTCTCCCAAAACATTATCCCTCACTGTCAATTCAAAATTCATTACTCTTGAAACACTCGGCGCTACTTCCCAGGTAGAAGCAGTACTTCCTGAAAGTACCGTACCCAATGCAGGCATATACCTATCGGGTAATGTAACCGGTGGCAATGAACGGAAAACTGCCCCTTCTGTTTGCGTTGCTGTTGGCGGAACGTTACTATTTGCAACTTCATTGTCTATTTGTTCCCAACAGAAAGTAATTGGGTCGCCGTCTGCATCAGAGCCTTGTCCTTTTAAAATAAAAGGTGTTGATTTCGGAATGGTAAAATCGTTCCCCGCATTGGCAACAGGCACATTACTATTTGAAACCAATGCTGATTGTTGGGCACACTGGCTAGTACCAACGGTTATATTGTTAAAAATTTCTTGAATGCTAATACTGTGAAAATAGGCATCACTATTGCTCTGAACATTTTGTGGGGCACAAATACCGGCATAGGCCATAATGGTTGAACCGCTACCGGGTTCAACTGCCGTAGCGTCATTTCTATTACCTCCACCACAATTACTGGCAGTACCGTTAAACGTATGGTTGGCACCAAATTGATGTCCCATTTCATGGGCTACAAAATCAATATCAAAACTATCACCTACCGGACTCCCCGAACCGGTTACGCCCCGTGCTTTAGAGCCACTACAAGGAGAGCCTAATGAGGCAACGCCGCCGCCGCCGGTACTAAAAACATGCCCTATATCATAATTTGCCATACCTATAACATTATCAATAGTAGTTTGATTTTCGGTAAGCATCGCTGAACCGTCATTATTTGAATACGGGTCTGTACCGGGATCTGTTTCTAAAAAAATTAGTTGGTCGGTATTTGGAACCAGCTGCATTGTCAAAGCCAAATCTCTTTCAAAAAGTGCATTTACCCTAGACATGGTAACCGTCATAGCCGACAATACGGCATTGATAGAATCGTTTCGAGTACTCCCCGCTCCAACACCGGCAGCATCTACATGAAAATTAGAATATTCTTCTGTTGCTGCTAATGCTAATCTGAAAGTGCGCAATGTCAAATCATTGGCATTTTTTGCAGTACCTGCCTTTGTCGTTATAACGGTTTTGCTTTTTGTCAAACAATTAAAAGTGCGGTTGGTACTAACATTCTTTTTTAGGTAAACCATATAGACCTTTCTGTCTACGCTGTATGGGTCAATATATACTGTTCCGCTTGGCGATAAAATCATTGCGTACATTCCTAGTGAATTCACCACAAAATGAATGGTAGAAGCGCCTTCTATACTCTGGCCCATATACGATTTGATAGTTGGGAATTTTATAGCCAATTTTGGATGCAATAATGAAGTCTCTTTAACCGAATACTGAATCAATTTACCCGTAGCATCCGGAAATTGGAGTACCACACCTTTTTCTTTACCCGATAGTCTTTTGGGGATATTTTTCAACTGATTCTTTAAAGAGCCTATCTCTAAATGAAACGTCTTATACGTTGAAACGATTGATTTTCGCTCCAGTACACTACTCTTAATATCACTTTTATCAATAGCTGACCACAGTGTTTTTTGCTGTGCATATCCGGTAAATCCTACTATAAACAGAAAGAAAAATAAGAGTATATAAAGTTGTTGCTTCATTTTTAGCATAATACAAATTTAAAATAATTTATGAACTTGATTATTTTGATACCTTTACAAAAACCATTTCTTATGAAGAATGTTTTATTAATTGTCTTTCTCATAGGTGTCTGTGGATGCAAAAGCACCGCTTCAAGTTTTTATTTTAAAGCACTGAAAAACCCACAAACATTTACTACTTCAAAATGTATTAGCAATGCACAATGCCGTATTGAAATTATCCCCGATGCCAAATTGCTTGTTCAAGAAGATGTCTTTAACAATACTTATGTAGAAATTGAAAAAGGCAATCGGCTTATTATTAAATACCAACTTAAAAAAAATCAACTTCCACAAACTGCTGACGGCCACTACACTGAAATTTTATATTTAGAAATCGGCCATTCAGAAACGAATATCCGTTTAAAAGATAAAGAGTTACAACAAGTTAAAATGACCTTTGGAAGGTTGTGCTATTGTAAAGGAAGCTCAGGATATTTTAAGGTTGATAAGGGTACTTTAGAACTAATCTTCGATAAAAATAAAATGATTTTGAACACCGTTTTTACTGTTAAAAATATCCCTCAAATTATCACGCAGCTACATGAAGAAATAACGTTTTAACGCTAAACTATTAAAGGCTT
>Ga0256841_1000940_pt1 | contig 27155 bp, 17 predicted proteins | sample 356308metaG_FD_185971 | JGI IMG/M metagenome (GOLD analysis project Ga0256841, IMG submission 185971) | Hydrothermal vent microbial communities from Mid Atlantic Ridge, Atlantic Ocean - 356-308 | ecosystem: Environmental > Aquatic > Marine > Hydrothermal vents | place: Atlantic Ocean: Mid...
GATACCAGGCCAGCTCCTCCCGAGCCCGGTTCGCGAAGGCCTCGGCATCGAGCCATTCCGCCTCGGCGGGTCGGCCGTCGTGATCGATGCCCGCGAGCAGCTCGTCGGCCAGCGCCGCCAGTTCCGGCTCCACGTCCCCGAACAGGGCGCGGCTCCCCGGCAGGAAGCGCGGCGTGTTGCGATCGGCCAGCAGGGTGATCTGGCGATCCAGCTCGTCGCGCTTGGCCAGCAGGATCCGCACCAGGGTGGGATCCTCGATGCGTTCCAGGGGCAGACGGAACAGGCGCCGCTTGATCCGTCCCGGCGCCACGGTGCGGGGCCGGTAGAGAAATTCGGGAGGGCGTTCGAAGCCGCTGCGGCGAAAGGCCTCCCAGGCGGCGTCACTGTTCACCGGGGTGACGTGCAGCAGCAGATCGAACGCCGCGCTGATCCGGGCCAGCCCCCGATCCACCTTCAGGGCCTCGGCGTCGGGTGTCTGCGGCCCCAGTTCATGGAAGTGTGCCGGTTGCCAGGAGGTGCAATGCTGCGCGAAGGCATGGAAGCTGCGCTTGAGTGCCGTATTGAGGCGCCGGCGGAAGGCCTCCCAGGCGAACACGTACACCTCGCCACTGTGGGGATCCCGGTACACCGGGCTGATCTCGAGCCCCAGGCAGGTCACCCCTTCCCGCCGGCAACACGGCCAGGGCGGGTCGGCCGGGGCATGCACCGTCTCCTGATAGTCCACGCAGATGGTGGGCGTGCGCCGATGGATGGTACAGGCCAGCAGCGCCTCTTCCATCTCCTCCAGCACGGCCACGGGCGGCGCGTGGGAAGGGGCCACGATGCGGAACACGTGAGGCGGTTTTTCCTCCTCGCCGCCGGGGGGACGCAGCCACATCTCCAGCAGCAGGAAGGCGCCGAAACGCGCCGTCAGCACCGCCGCGATGTCGTCCAGCAGGGATGCCACCCCGGCGGGATCCGCCTGCGGCGGCAGCGACAGCCAGGCCGACTGGCTGGCAATCAGGCCCTCGGTGGCCGGATCCGCTTCGGGTCCGGGACGCCGGTAGAGGCACAGGAAGGGCACGGGCCGGTCGAACACCAGCCGCCCGCCGCCCGGCAGATCCCGGCGCACGCCCTCGCCGCGGCGCAGGGCCGCCACCACCGCCGCGCGATCGGTTTCGGAAACGAGAGGGATCCGGTCATCCATGCCGGATGACATTGATGCCCGGCTGGCGCTTTTCAAGCGTCCTCTTCAAGGATCCGCCAGCCCTTCTCGGTGCGGATCAGGCGAATGGATTCCTTCTTGTGCACCCGATCGCCCGCCTTGAAGTTGCCATACTGCATCTTCAGGGCCAGCAGGCCCATGGCATTCATGAACGCGGCCATCGGCGCATCTCCGGCCTCCTGCTTCCGTTCCGCCTCCAGCTCGCGCAGGCCCCGGCGGAACACCAGATCGTATTCCACCTCGGCCACGTAGACGTTGTCGCGTGGTTCGTAGCCGTTCACCTTCTCGAAGTTCTCGATGGCGAAAAGCTCGCCAAAACCCGCCTTCTGGAAGCGCTGCTCCACGAGCTGGCGGATTTCGTCAGTCGAGGGTTTGAGTGTGCAGGCGGCGAACAACACCACGGACAGGAATAGCGGCAGGCGCGGCAGGACGGTTTTCATGCAGGGCTCCAGGGAAAATGCGGAAAGGGCCATTCTCGCCCCATCGGCACGCCGGGGCAACGGCTTGCATGGGCGCGCCTGGCGTTTCATCATGGCCAGCAATCCGTCTCGGGAGACAGGCCATGGCCGTTCTCGTGGAAGCCATTTCCGTCATCCTGCGCGCCGATGCCATGTTGCGCGTCTTCAATGACGACTGGGAAGCCTTCATGGCCCTCGTGCCCAACGATACCCTCTGCGCCGACGGTGAGCTGGTGCGCGTGGGCTTCATGACGCCCGACGACACGGAAGCCTGGATCCGCGTTCTGGAACGGCGCGGACTGGTCTATCTGCGTGACGGGCGGGCCGTGGATCTGGTGGTGGTGGATCAGCTGCGCGGACCGGTGGCACCCTGCGACTGGCTCGAGTTCGGCCACATGCACGACGACGCGGCCGGCATTTCGGTCGCCGCCGCGCGCCTGGCCGGCGGCGCGGAGACCACCCTCGTCTCGCCGCCGGGCTGGGAATACGAACGTTCCCTGAGCCGCTCCTACGGCTTCGTGCCCACCGAGGCCGCCGACCGCTCCCTGATCTTCCTGCGTCACGAAAATGGGCTGGACGTGTATCTCAACACCCTCACCGGCGAGGAAGTGTACGTGGGACGCAGCAAACCCCAGTGACCCTCACGTTGCGCGGCACCGAACCTCACTGGATCCGGAAAACGGAAATGGCCTGGTTCAGTTCGCCGGCCACCGCTTCGAGTTCCTGGCTGGAAGCCGCCGTGTGCTCGGCGCTCTGGGCCGCCTCGCCGGCCAGGCTGCTGATCACGGTAACGTTCTGGTTGATTTCCTCGGCCACCGCCGACTGTTCGTCGGCCGCGGTGGCAATCTGGGTGTTCATCTGGGCGATGGTGGCCACCGCCGTGGTGATGGCCTGCAGGGCCTCGTCAGCGGAGCGGGCCGTGTCCACCGCCTGACCGGTACGCTGCTGCCCCTGCTCCATGGCTGCCACCGCCTGCCGGGCCCCGGATTGCAGGCGTTCGATCATGCTCTGGATCTCCTGGGTGGAGTCCTGGGTGCGGGAAGCCAGGGTCCGCACCTCGTCGGCCACCACGGCGAAGCCCCGTCCCTGCTCGCCGGCGCGGGCCGCCTCGATGGCGGCATTGAGCGCCAGCAGGTTGGTCTGCTCGGCGATGCCGCGGATCACGTCGAGCACCCCGCCGATCTGCACCGTGTCCTCTTCCAGCCGCTGGATGGTGCTGGCTGTCGCTTCGACTTCCGAGGCGAGATCGTTGATCACCTGCACCACCTCGCTGACGATCATCCGGCCCCGGTTGGCTTCCTCGTCGGCCGCCTGGGCCGAGCCGGAGGCCTCGCCGGCATGGCGCGCCACCTCCTGCACCGTGGCGGTCATCTCGTTCATGGCCGTGGCCACCTGTTCGAGCTTGGTCTCCTGCTGGTTCATGCTGTATTTGGTGTTCACGCTCAGCTCGGTGAGCCGGGCGGTCGCCTCGTTCAGGCGTTGACCGCTGCGGGCCACGTCGCCCAGCATGTGCTGGAGCTTTTCCTGGAAGCGATTGAACACCCGCCCCAGGCCGGCCAGCTCGTCACGACCGTCTTCGGGCATGCGCCGGGTCAGATCCCCGTCGCCGCTGGCGATCTCCTCCAGGGAGTGCGTCACCTGATCGAAGGCCCGGCGGATGCCCCGGATCGCGAACAGGGCCACGCCCCCGCCCACCAGCAACGCCGCCAGCGCCAACAGCAGGGTCAGACGCAGCACGGCCTGCTCCCGCTCCATGATCTCCGCTTCCACGGCCCGGGTCGCCGTCTGCTCCCGGTTGACCAGTTTCTGCAACCGGATACGCACCTTCTGCCAGTTGGGATGCTCCACCGTGCGCAACAACTCGGCGGCTTGCGCCACCTCCCCGGCCTTCATCAGTTCCAGCACCTTCAGCTTGGCATCGCGGCTGGCGCGCCAGAACCCGCCGATGGCTTCCAGCTCCCGGCTGCGTTCCGCATCGCCAACCGACAAGGCCCGAGCCCGCTCAAAGGCTTCGTCGAAACGCCGAATGGCCGCAGGCACCACCTTGTAGGGTTTCTGCAGATTCGGCTTGAGCACCAGGTTGCGCAGCGCGATGCCCGACAGCAGCCCGTCACTGAACATGTTCTGATAGGCCGTCAGCCGCGGCTGGTCTTGCTGGAAATAGGCCCCGATCAACCGGCTGTTGCCGGCCAGGCCACTCAGCGAGACATAGATGGCCAGGCCAAAGCCCAGAAACACTAGGCCAAAGGCCAGGCTCACGCGGGTACGGATCTTCAGGCGGGATAGCAGGGTCATGGCTATGCTCCGGGTCGACAAAAGAAGGGGTCTGTCCTGCCTTAGCGACCCGGGTGCGGGTTTTTTTACCTTGCTGTCAAGAAGGGTATTGCCATCCTGGGCCGAGTCGATTCCGTCATCTCAGGCATTCCCCGTCACCCGGCACAGCCAGCGGTCCAGGGCATTGGCGAAGGCCTGGCGCTCGCGGGGGCCCCAGGCGGATTGGCCGCCGGTGTGGATGCCGCTGGCGCGCAGGGTGTCCATGAAATCGCGCATATTGAGGCGGGCGCGGATGTTTTCGGCGGTGTGCCATTCGCCGCGGGGGCCGAGGGCGGCGGCGCCATGGGCGATCACTTCGGCGGCGAGGGGGATGTCCTGGGTGATGACGAGATCCGCAGCGGTCAGCTCCCGGACGATGAGGTTGTCGGCCACGTCGAAGCCGGCGGACACGCGGCGGAATTGCACCTCGGGATAGCGCGGCAGGGGCAGGGGATGGTTGGCGACGAAGATGGCCGGGATGCCGGTGCGGCGGGCGGCGCGGATGACGATCTCGCGCACGAGCGTGGGGCATGCGTCGGCGTCGATCCAGACGCGGGGGGTTGGGGACATGAGGACTTTGCGGGAGTTCGTTGTGCGTGTTGCGGGAGGGTTGTCGCGGCGGGGGCGCCGCTCCTACAGGATAGGCGTTGGCGTGGTTTGGCGTTGGTCGTTAAAATCGGCGGTGCGGCGTGGGGATCAGTCATCCGGTTCGTAGCCGAGGTTGGGGGCGAGCCAGCGTTCGACGACTTCGACGGGCATCTGCTTGCGGCGGGCGTAGTCTTCGACCTGGTCGCGGTTGATCTTGCCGACGGCGAAATAGCAGGATTCGGGGTGGCTGAAGTACCAGCCGGAGACCGAGGCGGCAGGCCACATGGCGAAGCTGTCGGTGAGCTGCACGCCGGCGTGGGCTTCGGCGTCGAGCAGTTTCCAGAGCAGGGCCTTCTCGGTGTGATCCGGGCAGGCGGGATAGCCGGGGGCCGGGCGGATGCCCACGTAGTCTTCCTTGATGAGTTTTTCGTTGTCGAAGTTTTCCGACTTGAGGCCGTAGTCCGGCGTCCACTTGCGTGTTTCGTCGGCATAACCCCAGTTGACGTTGCGCACCCGGTGGTGCATGTGCTCGGCGAAGGCTTCAGCCAGGCGGTCGGCCAGGGCCTTGAGCATGATGGCGCTGTAGTCGTCGCCCGCTTCCTCGAAGCGTTGCACGTGTTCGTCGATGCCGATCCCGGCGGTAACCACGAAGGCGCCCAGGTAGTCGGCCTTGCCGCTTTCCTTGGGGGCGATGAAGTCGGCCAGGCAGCGGTTGGGCTTGCCCGGGGGTTTTTCCACCTGCTGACGCAGATGGTGCAGAACCATGCGCACTTCGCTGCGGCGCTCGTCGGTGTAGATGGCGATGTCGTCGTCACCTTCGCGGTTGGCGGGGAACAGGCCGATGACGGCGCGGGCGCGCAGCCATTTCTCGCGCACGATGCGATCGAGCATCTCGCGGGCGTCGTCGTAGAGCTTGCGCGCTTCCTTGCCCTTGTGGGGATCGTTGAGGATCTTCGGATAGCTGCCGCGCATCTCCCAAGTGTGGAAGAAGGGAGTCCAGTCGATGTAGGGGACCAGGAATTCCAGCGGCATGTCGTCGAAGATCTGCAGGCCCAGATCGTTGGGCACCGGCGGAGTGTAGCCTTCCCACTCGAGGGGCGAGCGGTTGGCCCGGGCCTGCTCCAGCGTGAGCCACTTGGTGGCGGCACGGCGGCCGGCATGGGTCTTTCGCACCCGCTCGTGCTCGCGGCGCAGCTCCTCGACGAAGCGGTCCTTGAACTCTTCGCTGATCAGGTTCTGGGCCACGCCCACCGCCCGGGAGGCGTCCTTCACCCAGACCACGGGGCCGTCGTAGTGCTGCTCGATCTTGACCGCGGTGTGGGCGCGGGAGGTGGTGGCGCCGCCGATCATCAGCGGAATGTCGAAGCCGAGGCGCTGCATCTCCTTGGCCACGTGCACCATCTCGTCCAGCGAGGGGGTGATGAGGCCGGAGAGGCCGATGATGTCCACCTTCTCTTTCTTCGCCGTCTCCAGGATGGTGTTGGCGGGCACCATCACGCCGAGATCGATGACCTCGAAGTTGTTGCACTGCAGCACCACGCCGACGATGTTCTTGCCGATGTCGTGCACGTCGCCCTTCACCGTGGCCATGAGGATGCGGCCGGCGGTCTCGGCGCCATCGGCCTTCTCGGCTTCGATGTAGGGGATGAGGTGGGCCACGGCCTTCTTCATCACCCGGGCGCTCTTGACCACCTGGGGCAGAAACATCTTGCCGGCGCCGAACAGATCGCCGACCACGTTCATGCCGTCCATCAGCGGCCCTTCGATGACCTGGATGGGACGGTCGAACTTCTGCCGGGCTTCCTCGGTATCTTCCACCACGAAGGCGTCGATACCCTTGACCAGAGCGTGTTCCAGGCGCTTTTCCACCGGCCAGGTTCGCCATTCGAGGTCTTCTTCCTTCTTCGTCTCGCCGCCGTCGCCGCGGTACTTGTCGGCAATCTCCAGCAGGCGCTCGGTGGCGTCGGGACGGCGGTTGAGGATCACGTCCTCGACCCGCTCGCGCAGCTCGGCGGGAATGTCTTCGTACACGGCGAGCTGGCCGGCGTTGACGATGCCCATGTCCATGCCGGCGCGGATGGCGTGGTAGAGGAACACCGCGTGGATGGCCTCGCGCACGGGGTTGTTGCCACGGAAGGAGAAGGAGACGTTGGACACGCCGCCGGAGACCAGGGCGTGGGGCAGGGTCTTTTTGATCTCGCGGATGGCCTCGATGAAGTCGACGCCGTAGTTGTTGTGTTCCTCGATGCCGGTGGCCACGGCGAAGATGTTGGGATCGAAGATGATGTCCTCCGGCGGGAAGTCGAGCTTCTCCCGCAGCAGACGGTAGGCGCGGGTGCAGATTTCCACCTTGCGCTCGCGGGTGTCAGCCTGGCCTTCCTCGTCGAAGGCCATGACGATCACCGCCGCGCCGTAGCGCCGGCAGAGCTTCGCCTGTTCCAGGAACTTCTCTTCGCCTTCCTTGAGGGAGATGGAGTTGACCACGCCCTTGCCCTGGATGCACTTGAGACCGGCCTCGAGGATCGGCCACTTGGAAGAATCGATCATCACGGGCACGCGGGCGATGTCGGGCTCGGAGGCGATGAGGTTGAGGAAGGTCACCATGGCCTTCTCGCCGTCGAGCATGCCCTCGTCCATGTTCACGTCGATGATCTGGGCACCGCCCTCCACCTGCTCGCGGGCCACGTCGAGCGCGGTGTCGTACTCCTCGTTGAGGATCAGGCGCTTGAAACGGGCGCTGCCAGTGACGTTGGTGCGCTCGCCCACGTTGACGAACAGGGAGTCCTCGCCGATGTTGAGCGGCTCGAGGCCGGAGAGGCGCGTCTCTACCGGCCGCTGGGGGATCTTTCGCGGCGGATAGGGGGCCACCGCCTCGGCAATGGCCCTGATGTGGGCGGGGGTGGTGCCGCAGCAGCCGCCGATGATGTTGAGAAAGCCCTGCTTCGCCCATTCGCCGATCTCGCGGGCCATCTCCTCGGGCGATTCGTCGTATTCGCCGAACTCGTTGGGCAGGCCGGCGTTGGGATGGGTGTTGACGTGGCAGTTGGCCAGGCCGGCGATCTCCTCCACGTACTGGCGCAGCTCCTTGGCCCCCAGGGCGCAGTTGAAGCCGAAACTGATGGGGCGAATGTGGCGCAACGAGTTCCAGAAGGCCTCGGCGGTCTGTCCCGACAGGGTGCGGCCGGAGGCGTCGGTGATGGTGCCGGAGATCATCACCGGCAGGCGCTTGCCGCTGGCCTCGAAGTATTCGTCGATGGCGAACAGCGCCGCCTTGGCGTTGAGGGTGTCGAAGATGGTCTCGACCAGGATGATGTCCGCGCCGCCGTCCACCAGCCCGCGCAGGGCCTCGGTGTAGCTCGCGCGCAGATCGTCGAAGTGGATGTTGCGATAGCCGGGGTTGTTGACGTCGGGCGAGATGGAGGCGGTGCGGTTGGTGGGGCCGATCACGCCGGCGACGAAGCGGGGCCTGTCGGGGCTGGCGTACTTGTCGGCGGCGGCGCGGGCCAGCTTCGCCGATTCGAGGTTCAGTTCGTAGGCCAGCGCCTCCATGCCGTAGTCGGCCATCGAGACCGAGTTGGCGTTGAAGGTGTTGGTCTCGATGATGTCGGCCCCGGCCTCGAGATAGGCCTCGTGGATGTCGCGGATGATCTGCGGCTGGGTGAGGGAGAGCAGATCGTTGTTGCCCTTGAGATCCGAGGGCCAGTCGGCGAAGCGTTCGCCGCGGTATTCGGCCTCGTCGAGCTTGTAGGTCTGGATCATGGTGCCCATGGCACCGTCGAGGATCAGGATGCGTTCGGCCAGGGCCTGTTCGAGCGTCTTCATGGACTGTCCGGAAATGGCGGCAGGATCTGCGAACGGCACAGTTTATCACGGGTGGACGGTGGTAAACTGCGGCCAGCCATTACACCTTGCCCCCTCATCCCCTCACCCCCGGCCCCTCTCCCCGGAGGGGAGAGGGGAGTGAAAGGGCGGACAACCGCCACCCTCTCCCCTTCGGGGAGAAGGAAGTGAAAGGGCGGACAACCGCCACCCTCTCTTCTCCGGGGAGGCGATGTGTGAAAGGGGGGAAGCCATCACCCTCTCCCCTCTGGGGAGAGGGCCGGGGTGAGGGGACAACAGGGACCAGACAATACCGAAAGACCATGACGACCGCAGAGCTTCCCAAACCGCCCAAGGCCCTTTTGCGCCCCATCGGCAAGGCGCTGGTGGAGCACGGCATGATCCGCGAGGGCGATCGCCTTCTGCTGGGGCTCTCCGGCGGCAAGGATTCGCTCAGCCTGCTGCACTGTCTGATCCATTTCCAGCGCCATGCCCCGGTGCGCTTCGTACTGGGGGCGGTGACCGTGGATCCGCAGGTGGAAGACTACGACCCGTCCGGCCTCAAACCCTATCTGGCCGCCCTGGGCATACCTTACTATTATGAAAGCCAGCCCATCGCCGAACAGGCGAAGGAACACATGGAGAAGGATTCCTTCTGCAGCTACTGCTCGCGCATGAAGCGGGGGATCCTCTACAACACCTGCCGCCGCGAGGGCTACAACGTGCTGGTGCTGGGGCAGCATCTGGACGATCTGGCCGAGAGCTTTCTCATGTCGGCCTTCCACGGCGGCCAGTTGCGCACCATGAAGGCCCACTACACCAACCGGGCCGGCGATGTGCGGATCATCCGCCCCATGATCTACGTGCGCGAGCGCCAGACCGCCGACTTCGCCGCCAGCGCCGATTTGCCGGTGGTGCCCGACTCCTGCCCGGCCTGCTTCGCCCACCCCACCGAGCGGGCGCGGATGAAATCCCTGCTGGCGAAGGAAGAATCCCACAACAACACCCTTTTCAAGAGTCTTTTGCGGGCCATGGAACCACTTTACTCGAAAAATACCCCGGATTAAGCCTCCTTGTCCCACTTTTTCAATATGCGGCGCGAAATGGGAAATGGCCGCAACAAACCCGCCGAATCCCCCATTGACATGGATGATGGCGGTCATGGCCGTGTGTCGTAAAGTCTCCCGGCCATGCGCCGATGTACTCCTCTAGCACCGACTCCGGACACCAGATGGGCATCCGCCAGAAAATCCTTCTCATCCTCGCCAGCGTCCTGGTCGTCAGCCTGACCATCCACGGCTGGCTGATCCTCGACGAGCAGCGCGAGGAGGCGCTCTCGGATCTGCGGCACCGCGGGGCCGACATCTCCCACTTTCTGGCCAAGGCCGTGGCCTACAGCGTGATCGGCTACGACTATCACACCCTGCAGTTGCTGATGAACGAGATCGTGGCCACCGAGGCGGTCAATCATGCGCGGGTGACCAACCTGGCCGGCAAGACCATGGCCGAAGCCGGCAATCCCCATGATCCGGATACGCTCACCTTCGAACAGCCGGTGCAGCTCGAAGGCGAAGTGATCGGTCACTTGGTGCTGGGCATGAGTACCCGCCCACTCCATCGGCGCCTGGCCGAACACCACGTGAGCCTCTTCTCCCGGCAGATGCTGATCATCCTGCTGATCATCCTCGGGGAACTGCTGGCCCTGTCGTGGTTCATCGTGCGGCCGGTGCGGCGCATGATCACGGTTCTGGACAGCAGCGACGAGGACGACCCGCCGCGCCTGCCGGTTACGAGCCGTGATGAATTCGGCCAGCTTGCCAGCCGCTTCAACCACCTCGTCGACCGCCTCAGGCAGGCCAACCGGCGACTTCGGCATGATGCCCACCGCAGCGGTGCCGAGCTGGACGTGAGCCGGGAGCAGATTCGGGAACAGGCCGCCGAGTTGCGGCGCATCCAGCGTGAACTGCACCGGCTGTCCCGCCTCGACGATCTGACCAGCGCCTTCACCCGACGCTACTTCAACGAGCGCATGGACGAGGCGGTGGAACTGGCCAACGAGCAGGGCGAACCGGTGAGCCTGATCCTGGTGGACATCGATCACCTGAAGATCGTCAACGACGTGCATGGCCATCACGTGGGTGACCGCTTGCTGCAGATCGTGGCCCGAACCCTGCAGGACGCCTTGCGGGAATCGGACCAACTGTTCCGGATCTGCGGCGGGGAATTCGCGGTCCTGGCCTGGCACACGGGGGCGGAGACCGCCACCTGGGAGGCCGAACAACTGCGCAAGGCCGTGGAAAACATCGCCCTGGAACTCGACGACAAGACGCTGCACCCCACCGTGAGCCTCGGCGTGGCCACCATTCCCGATCGCGGACGGGAAACCACGCGCGACTACTTCTACCTGTGCGCCGACCGGGCGCTGTACCACGCCAAGCAGCACGGCCGCAACCAGGTGGTGCACTGCCATGCCCTCAATCTCGAGCCCATTACCCAACTGACGGATCGCGAACCGTGATGCGCCCCCTCCGCGCCTGGCTGCTCCTGTTGATCGCCCTGCTGGCCAGCGGCCCCTCCGCCGCCAGCCAGCCGGAACCCCGCCCGACGCGCCTGCGGTTCGGCTCGGTGGCCATGGACATTCCCGCCATCATGCACCGGCGCCTCTTGCCTCTGACCCGCCATCTCGGCGAACGGCTGGGCATGCCGGTGACACTGCGCCTGTCGCCAAACATGGACGCCGCCATCCAGGCCTTGGCCACCGGCCAGGTGGACATCGCCTACCTCACCCCCGTGGCCTATCTGCGCGCCCATGAACAGGGGGGCGCGCAACTGCTGGTGAAGACCGTCACCCGCGGGCGGGATCATTTCCGGCTGATGATCGTGGTGCGGCAGGACAGTCCCTGGCAGCAGGTCAGCGATCTGGCCGGACACAGCTTCGCTTTCGGCGATCGGGCGGCCCTGCTGCAGCGGGCCGTGGTGGTGGGGGCGGGGCTGAAACTCGAGAGCCTGGCCGACTACCAGTTTCTGGGCCATTACGACAACATCGCCCGCGCCGTGCTCAACGGCGACTTCGATGCCGGCATCCTCAAGGACACCATGGCCTTCCAGTGGCAGGGACGGGGCCTGCGGATCCTTTACGCCTCGCCGGAACTGCCGCCCTACAACATCGCCGTTCGTGCCGGCCTCGATCCCAATCTTGTCAGGAAACTGCGCACGGCTTTCCTGGCCCTGGATCCCGATGTTCCCGAACGTCGCGCCGTGATCAAGGCGCTGGACCCGCGCTATGACGGGTTCGCGCCGACCACCGACGCCGAATACGACATCGTGCGCAAGCTGATCGCGCCCTTCACCGACTGAGGCCAGTTCACGCGGCCCGCAGCAGGCGTTTCCGTCGAGTCGTGCACGGATCCCCGATCAGGTTCGCAACTCCGCCAGCAACTGCTCCGTCATCCGCTGGGCCTGGCCGGCATAGCCGCCGCCGAACAGGTTGAAGTGGTTGAGAATGTGATAGAGGTTGTAGAGGGTGCGGCGCACGCCGTAGCCGGGGTCCAGGGGCCAGGCTTCCCGATAGGCAGCGTAGAAAGGGGCGGGAAAGCCGCCAAACAGTTCGGTCATGGCCAGATCGGCTTCCCGATCGCCGTAATAGACGGCCGGGTCGAAGATCACCGGCTCGCCCTCGGCGGTGAAGGCGGCATTGCCGGACCAGAGATCCCCGTGCAGCACCGAAGGCACCGGGGTGTAATCGCCGAAGAAGGCCTCGAGCCCTTCCTGCAGGCGCCGGCCCTTGTCGATGAGGCCACGCGGCGCGCCATGCCGGGCGGCCAGATCGAGCTGGTGGCCGAGGCGGCGCTCGCGCCAGAAGGCGACCCAGTCGTGGTGCCAGGCATTGGGCTGAGGGGTGGAACCGATGGTGTTGTCCCGGTGCCAGCCGAAGCGCTCGGCGTTGTGGCGGTGCATCGCCGCCAACGCCCGGCCCATGCGCGCGGCCGCCTCGCCTCCTCCCGGGCCGGTGGGCAGGTATTCCATGACCAGAAAGGCCCAGCCGGCGGCGGTGCCGGTGGCGAAAGGCTCGGGCACGCGGATGGCCTCGGCGGCGGCCAGTTCCCGCAGTCCCTCGGCTTCGGCCTCGAACATGGGCAGCAGCGCCGCCTCGTTGGTCTTGACGAAGAAGCGGCCGGCATCGGTGTCGAGGCGCTGGGCCTCGTTGATGCAGCCTCCGCCCACGGCCTGCTGGCCCTGCAGAACCGGGCGGCGGCCGAGCACGTCGGCCAGGGCATCGAGAATGGCATCGGCGATCATGGCTCCCCAAAGATACCCGACTCGCCGCACCCAGGCGAGAGGCAACCGATCCGGCGGTGGTACACTGCTGACCCGATTGCGATCGTCTCGAAACCGGCTCGATCTGCCCGCACCGGAATGATCCGCAGGGCGGGTTCACGCCCCGAATCGGTGCCCTTTTCCGAACCGCGAAAACGGATTTATGCACAGGCCCCGAAAATACAGGCATTTACGTCAAAAAACTGCCACACAACTCGGAAAGATACTGCAAAAACAATGCAAGCCATTGAAACAAAAAGAAATTAAATGTAGTACAAAATATCGCCAATTTAACGAAACAGTAAGAATCATGCGGCTTCGATGGCAATTACCCCAAACCATCCACAGACTTATCCACAGCTTTTGTGGATAACCTGCTCCCTCTTGATATGTCAGACACTTAAGCAGTTTTTTCTCGAAATGATCTCAATAGTCGCGCCCAAATTTCGCTTGCCGATGCCACACCGGACATGAATCCGCCCACCGCTCCCATCCTGCGCGTGGCTGTGCCCGCGCCCCTGCGGCGGCTCTTCGACTACCTGCCGCCAGCCGGGGTCGATGCGACGAAACTGCCGCCGGGGATCCGCTTGCGGGTACCCTTCGGACGGGGACAGGTCATTGGCGTGCTGCTGGAGGTGGTGCGGGAGAGTGACATGCCCGCCAGCCGCCTGAAGCCGGTGACGGAGATCCTCGACGCCCGGCCGCTGCTCGACGCCGAACTGCTCGATCTGCTGCGCTGGGCCAGCCGCTATTACCAGCACCCCATCGGCGAGGCGATCCAGCAGGCCCTGCCCGCGGCCCTGCGCAAGGGCGCGCCCCTTCGCCCCCAGGGCGTTCCCCGCTTCCGGCCCACCGCCGAGAGCCTGGAAACCGATCCCGAAACGCTGAAACGGGCGCCACGCCAGCAGATCCTCCTGGCGCATCTGCGCCCCCACCCCGAGGGCCTGACACCCGGCCAGCTCGACGAGCTGGGCTTCGCCTGGCGCGAGCCCATGAAGCGCCTGATGGCGCGGGGCCTGATTCTGCGCGAGGCAGGCGCCTGTCTGCCGGCGCCGCGGCCCGATCCCCGGCCCGGCCCCACGCCCAACGCCGATCAGCAGGCTGCCATCGATGCGGTGGAAGCCGACACCTATCACGCCTGCCTGCTCGATGGCGTGACCGGCAGCGGCAAGACCGAGGTCTACCTGCGCCTCATCGAACGAACCCTGGCCGCGGGCCGCCAGGCCCTCGTGCTGGTGCCCGAGATCGGCCTCACCCCGCAACTGCTGGAACGCTTCCGGGCGCGGCTGGCCACGCCCGTCGCCGTGCTCCACTCGGGGCTCAACGCCTCGGAGCGGCTGTGCGCCTGGCAGGCGGCCGCGCGCGGCGAGGCCGGAGTGATCATCGGCACCCGCTCGGCCCTGTTCACGCCCCTGGCCCGTCCCGGACTCATCGTGGTGGACGAGGAGCACGATCTGTCCTTCAAGCAGCAGGACGGCTTTCGCTACTCGGCGCGGGATCTGGCCCTGGTGCGGGCCCGCAATCTCGACATTCCCATCGTGCTCGGCTCGGCCACCCCTTCCCTCGAGAGCCTGGAGAACTGCCGGCGCGGCCGGCTGACCCGCCTGCATCTGCCGGCGCGCGCCGGCGAAGCCGCGCCCCCTGCCTTCCGTCTGCTCGACGTGCGCGGCCAGAAACTGCAGGAAGGCCTCTCCGCCCAGTTGCTGGCGAGCCTGGAAGCCCACCTGGCCGCCGGCAACCAGGCGCTCGTGTTCATCAACCGCCGCGGCTTCGCGCCGGTGCTCATGTGCCACGCCTGCGGCTGGCATGCCCGCTGCCGCCGCTGCGACGCCCACCTGACCGTGCACCGGCAACACCGCCGCCTGCGCTGCCATCACTGTGGCAGCGAGCAGCCCCTGCCGCCCGTCTGTCCCGACTGCGGGAGCACCGAACTCCTGCACATGGGCTTCGGCACCGAGCGGGTGGCCGACTTCCTGGCCGCCCGCTTCCCTGACGTCCCGGTGCTGCGCATCGATCGCGACACCACCCGCCGCCGGGGCGCCCTGCAGGCCATGCTCGAGCGGATCCACGCAGGCGGCGCGCAAATCCTGGTGGGCACCCAGATGCTGGCCAAGGGCCACCACTTCCCCAACCTGACCCTGGTCGCCCTGCTGGATGCCGACTACGGCCTGTTCTCCGCCGACTTCCGCGCCGCCGAACGCCTCGGCCAACTGGTGCTCCAGGTGGCCGGGCGGGCCGGGCGCGCCGAGGCCCCCGGCGAAGTGCTGATCCAGACCCACCACCCCGACTCCCCCCTGCTGCGCTCCCTGCTGCGCCAGGACTACGCCCGCTACGCCAGCGAACTGCTCGCCGAACGGCGCCAGGCCGAGCTGCCGCCCTGCACCCACCTGGCCCTGCTGCGGGCCGAAGCCGTGGACGCCGAGGCCCCAACCGCCTTCCTGCGCGAGGCCCGCCAGCGAGCCGAAGCCCTCGGCAGCGAAGGGGTGCAGATCTTCGGCCCCATGCCCTCGCCCATGGAACGCCGCGCCGGTCGCATTCGCGCCCAGCTCCTGCTCCAGGCTCACGACAGGGCACCGCTGCAGACCCTGCTCTCCCCCTGGCTGCAAACCCTCGAAAGCCTGCCCGCCGGCCGCCGGGTGCGCTGGTCCATCGACGTGGATCCCCTGGAGATGTTCTGATCCCTCCACCGGGCTGCAATCCCGGAACCCGGCCCGTACTCGGGCGCCCCTCAAAACGTGATCCGCTTCACATTCCCTCTCCCCGCCGCTTTCCCGCCAAGCGGTGAAGAATTACGATATCCGCCACAGGGAAGCCCCACCCCGCCAGGGAGCGACACATGGCGATCGAAGAACAATCCGTCTATTACAAGCAATTCCAGGCCGAGCAGGAGGCCTTCTGGAAACGCCGCCGTTCCCGGCGCATCGACCACGACAAGGTGCCCCGGGAAATTCTCGAACAGCTCAAGCCCACCTGGAAGCACTGGGAAAGGCTGCCGGAAAGCATTGCCCGAGAGCAGCGTGCCTCCGAGACCATCAAGCTGTTCCTGTGCAGCGAAAAGGAAGGCTGCAAGGCGGTGACCCGCTACGGCTTTCTCGAAAGCGATCAGAAAATCCTGGGCTTTCGCTATCTTCCGGAAACCTGGCGCCCCCGCGGTCCCCTGAAAGCCCCGAAACCCCGCGAGCCGCTGCCCGTCCAGCCCGGTGCCCGGGACATCGAAACCCCCGTGGCCACCATCACCTCGCCCCGGGCCGGCGCCCGTCTCGAGCTCGGCAAGCAGCCCCACTTCCGCAGCCGGCTCGTCGAACACCGGGTGCGCGAGGGCGAAACGGCGGCGCAAATCGCCGCCCGAATCACCGGCGAAGCCGATCCGAACCGCATCACGGGCACCGCGGACGGCGGTTACGTGACCCAGACCGGCCCCATCCCGCCCGGCACGCTCGTGCGGGTGCGCGCCGGCAAGGAACTGGCGGTCAGTGGCAGCGCCCGCTACCTCGCACATGTCACCCTCGCCTGGCAGGGGCCGGTCTCGGGCCGCAAGGACGTGCCGGTGGACACCGAACGGGAAACCTGGGAGACCACCATTCCCGCCCATCCCGGCAGCTACGCTCTCACCGTCAGCGGCGGCGAAGTGCCCCACCGCATCGAGGTGGAAGTGCTTGGCCTGGTGAAAATCACCGACATCGCCTACGCGCCGGCCACCGGCACCTTCTACGCCCTGACCGAGAACGACCTGCAGGAACTGCAGGCCGCCGGCAGGAAACTGGACGAAGCCGTGGACGAACTGCTCGACGCCCGCGCCCGCGGCAACCGCGATGCCATCGCCCGGGCCACCGCAACCATCCACCGCGAGCTGCGCAATGCCGGCAACGCCCCGCTGACCGACGGCGGCGATGCCGGCAACATCACCGAAGTGATTGCCTTTCGCGGCCGCAAGGCCACCCTCGTGCCGAAGGGCAAGGTGCGCCGCCACTGGCGCACCTACACGCTCGACGCCGACATCCGAAACCGCCGCCGCAAGGACGACATCATCGGCGCCGACGGCCGCCTCTCCACCACCAGGCTGCTCAACCGCATGAAGAAGCAATTCGAGGAGCAAAGCGGTTTCCGGTTCGAGATGCCCGTGGCCGACTCCGTCAACGGCGGCCTGACCGCCTGGGCCGAGGCCTTCAACGCCCGCCCCGAAACGCTGCTGTTCGAGAGCCGCGACGCCGAGGGCAACGCCCTCGTCAAAACCACCCTCGACGCCCAGCTCCAGCGCTACAGCGCCGGCTACACCCTGGCCACCGACTTCAAACCCGCCGCAGGCCGTTTCGGCATCCACGCCAGGGCCCGCGCCGAGCTGGTGGCGGCCGAAGGGCGAATCAACGTCGAAGGCTACTTCCCCGACGACGGCGGCTGGTCCCTGCAGGTGAGCCTGCCCCTGACCGACGGCGGCCGCAAGGAGGCCGACCTCGGCGCCATTCGCGCCAAACTCGAGCTGGCCCTCTACGGTTACGCCGGCGCCTCCGCTTCCCTCTCGGCCGACATCGAGTTCACCGTGGAGCAGGGCAAGGTGCTGCTGCGGGGCGTCGAGGAGCCCCAACTGCTGCAGAAGCAGGACCCGAAGTTCGAACCCGTCGCCACCGGCGCCTCGGCCTTCGCCGGCGTGCGCGCCGGCTGCGAGGCCAAAGGCGCCCTGGAATGGGACAATCCCCAGTACCGCCAGCGCGGGCGCGGCTGGCGCGCGCTGGCGGCGGTGGGCCTGGACGGTCATATCGATGCTGGCGCCGGTGCCGAAGCCGAGTTCGAAATCAGCTATGCCAACGGCAAGTTCTACATCCGCGCCAAGGCCGGGGCCGTGTTCGGCGTCGGCTGCGGCGGCGACCTGGCCTTCACCATCCACGCCGACCACATCTACGAGCTGGTGATGTTCGTCTATCACAAGCTCAAGAACGAGGATTTCGACCGGCTGCAGTTCATGACCGAATTCGCCTTTGAAGTCCTTTATCAGCTCTTTCTGTTCGAGTTGTGGAAAGGGGAAAAGCTGGCAGAGATGTATGAAGCGGGATTCAAGACCTTGACCGATTGGTGGTTGGGCCTGCAAAGAGAACTTGAAGAAAATTCCAAGCGTCAGGAAGCCGCCCAACAACTTGCCTCAAACATCAACGCCAAACCTGAACTGCTGCTCTACGCCACCCCCGAAGCCAAGGGCCACATGCTGGCGGTGCTCTGCCACACCAGCCTCTTCTCCTTCGAGGAAGAACAGGAAGAGGCCATCCTCACCGTGCTCGGGACCCTGCAGAGCCTGCGGGACTATCACGAAACCCTCGAGCATCTGACCTTCGGCGCGGAGAAGATCCCCGTGGAGGAGGGCCGGCGCATCCTGCACGGCATTCTGGACGGGCGGGAGCATTATGCCTGGCACCGCCTCGAACGGCGCCTGCGCCGGCTCGAGGAAGAACTCCCGGCCCGCGCCCGTTATGACCTGGCCGTGCGCTTCAAACCCGCCGACACGAGCTTCGCCTGATGATACGACTCGCCTGCCTTCTCACCACGATTGCACTTCTGCTCGCCTGCCAGGCCGGCGGCGAATCGAAACCGCCTTCCGGCAATCCCGAAGCGTCCCCGGAAGTCCGCGCCCTCGTGGACCGCACCCTGAAACAGATGGTCTTCGTCGAGGGCGGCACCTTCATGATGGGTGACTACGTCCACGTCCCCCTGGCGGAAGGGCGGTCCAAAGCCTGGTGGAGCTTTGGGCAGGACAACAAGCATGCCCATGAAGTCACCCTCGACGGCTTCCACATCGGGCAGTACGAGGTGACCTTCCGGGACTACGATATCTATACCCGGGCGACCGGCCAGCCACTTGTCGAAGAATTCTGGATTAAGCGGCAGAGTGGCATTGGACAATTTCGTCAAGCGAACAAACCGGCAACAATGATTTCCTGGCACCAGGCCCGCGCCTACTGCCGCTGGCTCGGCGAGCTGACCGGCCTGCCCTTCGACCTGCCCACCGAGGCCCAGTGGGAATATGCCGCCCGCAGCCGGGGGCGTTACGTGGGCTTCGCCACCGACAACGGCCTGTACGAGAAGGGCCGCAACTTCCCGCCCTTCGAGCGCTACGGCCACCCGGTGGGCACCTACCCCCCCAACCCCCTCGGCCTCTACGACATGAGCGCCAACGCCGACGAATGGGTGCTGGACTGGTACGACCCGGACTATTACAAAAAATCCCCCAGGCACAATCCCAAGGGCCCGGACACCGGCACCAAGAAAGTGGTGCGAGGTGGCAGCTATCGGGAAGATCCGATCGGGTCTACCGTCTACAGCCGCAAGGCATTCGAACCGGATACAAAGATATACACCCAGGGCTTCCGCTGCGCCATCAACCGCGCCACGCCCATTCCCCAGGCCTACCTTCCCGATCCGAAGGCCCTGGAAAAACTGCGGGAGAAACCGCCCGCGAAACCGGCACGGTGAACCCGCAACCTCTCATGCGCTTCAAACCCGCCGACACGAGCTTCGCCTGATGATACGACTCGCCAGCCTTCTCGCCACGATCCCTCTATTGTTCGCCTGCCAAGCCGGCGGCGAATCGAAATCCCCTTCCGGCAATCCCGAAACCTCCCCGGAAGTCCGCGCCCTCGTGGACCGCACCCTGAAACAGATGGTCTTCGTCGAGGGCGGCACCTTCATGATGGGCGACTACGTCCACGAGCCCTTTCCCGGCGACAGCGGCCCGGCCTACTGGAGCCGGTTCTGGGACAGCAAGCCCGCGCACGAAGTCACCCTCGACGGCTTCCACATCGGGCAGTACGAGGTGACCTTCCGAGACTTCGACATTTATAGCCACGCCAACGATCTTCCCTTGATCAAAGAAAAATACATAGGACACACCAAGGGACACAGGCAAGTTCGCCAGCCGGATCGCCCCGCGGTCTTCATCAACTGGCACCAGGCCCGCGCCTACTGCCGCTGGCTGGGCGAGCTGACCGGCCTGCCCTTCGACCTGCCCACCGAGGCCCAGTGGGAATATGCCGCCCGCAGCCGCGGGCGTTACGTGGGCTTCGCCACCGACAACGGCCTGTACGAGAAGGGCCGCAACTTCCCGCCCTTCGAGCGCTACGGCCATCCCGTGGGCACGTACCCTCCCAACCCCCTCGGCCTCTACGACATGAGCGCCAACGCCGACGAATGGGTGCTGGACTGGTACGACCCGGACTATTACAAAAAATCCCCAAAGCACAATCCCAAGGGGCCGGACACCGGCACCAAGAAAGTGGTGCGAGGTGGCAGTTACTGGGAATCACCCGGCGGCTCCACCGTCTACAGCCGCAAGGCCATGGCACCGAACAAGCAGATTTCCACCCAGGGCTTCCGCTGCGTCATCAACCGCGCCACGCCCATTCCCCAGGCCTACCTTCCCGATCCGAAGGCCCTGGAAAAACTGCGGGAGAAACCGCCCGCGAAACCGGCGCGGTGAACCCGCAACCCGGATGGAACGCCCCTGCCGCAACCCGTCCTCTCCCCGGATTCCGCTCGCGCTGCATCCGGGCTACCGTTGAACACTGGCGCAGCCATCCAACAGCTGGAATTCCGGATCCGGCCTGTCGTCTTCGCCGCCTTTCTGCTAACCTCTTGAAAACGCGACCGTCTCCCCCGCGGCCGCCACGGTCCACTCACGACAGGGAACCTGCGTGGCAACCGGAACGCGCCGATGAAAATCCGCACCCTGCTCATCATTCTCATCGCCGTGCCGCTGCTGGCATACGGCAGCGTGAAACTCTATCTCCATGCCAAGGTGGACGACTTCATGACCCACCTGGCACACCATCATCTCGCTCCGCTTGCCACCCTGCGCTGGGGCGCCATCGAGACTTCCCTGACCGGCGAGGCGAGCGTGCACGACATCCGCATCGATCTGCGCCATCCGGCGGACACGGTCACCATCGAACAGCTCATCTACGACACGCCCAACATATGGTTCCTGATGCGGGATCTCGGCGAAGTGAACAACGCCCGGATCCCCGAGAGCCAGCATCTGCGCGTGAAGGGACTGCGCCTCGACCTGTATGGCTATCTCACCGATCAGGTCGAACAGCTCGTCAACGGCATGAACCTGGACCTTGCCGGCGTGAACCGGCTCTGCGGCGGCCGCCTGTTCATGGGGCCGCGGGAGCTGCGCGACATGGGCTACGATGCCATCGTGATCGACGCGGATCTCGGATTCGACATCGACACCATCACCGAAGAGCTGACCTGGAGCCTGCAACTGGCCGCGCGCGACATGTTCGCCCTGCAGGCGAAGAACACCTTCGACGGCTTCCTCGGCACGCCCCTGCAGGAACTGGTGCCCACCCCCCATCCGGTACGCAGCGGGCCCTGGCGAATCCGCGTCGCCGACCGCGATTACGTCAAACGCATGGTCACCTACTGCGCCCGCCTCAGCGACATGGGAATCAGTGAATACATCCAGGAAGAGGCCCGCCAGCCCGACACCTACTTCGCCAATCTGTGGGGCATCGTTCCCGGCCCTGGCCTGCGCAAGGCCTACCGTCAGTATCTCACCGATCCCCGCTCCATCGAGGTCAGCCTGGAATGGCCCGAGGACGTCACGCCGGAAAATCTGGGCCGGTTCAGGCCGGAGGAGATCCCCACGCTCCTGGCCCTGCAGATCCGCGTCAACGAGCAGCCGGTCACCGATCTGGCCTTCCGCTTCCAGCCCGGACGTCAGAACCGTCTGGCCAGTCGATTCCGCCGCCTGTTCACCGACGAACCGCCCCCCGTCCCGAAGTCGCACCCGCGCCCGCGACGCTATGTGGAACGCTATCACCCGGTCGATCCCACCCGCCTGGGCGACTATCTCGAGCATGAAGTGCGCCTGCACACCGACAAGGGCCAGCGCCGCGAAGGCACCCTGATCCGCCTGAGTGGCAACATCGCCTACGTGCAGCAATCCATCCATCACGGCGAATTCGTCATGCAGGTGCCACTCAGCTCGGTCCGGCGCGCCGAGGTGCTGCTGCGCACCCCGATCGACGACAGCGCCCGCCGGGCGCCCTGACGTCCCGCCCTCCCGGCCGCCCACATCCTGTATAATTCGCCGTTTCGTTGCCGACGACGCCGGAAAACGCCTTCATGAAATCCCGACTCCAGTCCCTGGTCGCCGACGCCCTGGCGAAACTGCAGGCCGACGGCGTGCTGCCTGCCGATCTCGAACCGCGCATCCAGATCGAGCGTACCCGCGATGCCCGCCATGGCGACTTCGCCAGCAACGTGGCCCTGACACTGGCCAAGCCGGCCGGCATGAACCCCCGAGGCCTGGCCGAACGCATCCTGGCCGCCCTGCCCGACGCCCCCGAAGTCGAGAAGGTGGAGATCGCCGGTCCCGGTTTCATCAACTTCTTCATCCGCGATGCGGCCCTGGCCGACGTGGTGCGCCACGTGCTCGAACAGGGCGAGGCCTTCGGTCGTTCGGATCTCGGCGCGGGCAAGCGGGTGCAGGTGGAGTTCGTCTCGGCCAATCCCACCGGCCCCCTGCACGTGGGCCACGGCCGCGGCGCCGCCTACGGGGCGGCGGTGGCCGATCTGCTGGACGCCGTCGGCTACGCCGTGCATCGGGAGTACTACGTCAACGACGCCGGCCGGCAGATGGACATCCTCGCCGCCAGCGTGTGGCTGCGCTACCTGGAGCTGTGCGGCGAGGAACTGCCCTTCCCCGCCAATGCCTACCAGGGCGACTACGTCTGGGACATCGCCGCCGCCCTGCACCGCGAACACGGCGAACGCTTCCGCAAGGCCTGGGCCGAGGTGGCCGAAGGCCTGCCCGCCGACGCCCCGGAAGGCGACAAAGAGCAGTACATCGATGCCGTGATCGACAAGGCCAGGACCCTGCTCGGCGCCGACGACTACCGGATCGTCTTCGACACGGCCCTCAACTACATCCTCGCCGACATCCGCGACGATCTCGAACAGTTCGGCGTGGTCTACGACGAGTGGTATTCGGAACGGCGCCTGACCGAGAACGGCCTGGTGGACCAGGCCATCGACCGCCTCCGGGCCGCCGGCCACACCTACGAGCAGGACGGCGCCCTGTGGTTCCGTTCCACCGATTTCGGCGACGAGAAGGACCGGGTGCTGGTGCGCGAAAACGGCCAGACCACCTACTTCGCCTCCGACATCGCCTACCACATGGACAAGCTGGAGCGGGGCTTCGAATGGGTGATCGACATCTGGGGCGCCGATCACCACGGCTACGTGCCCCGGGTGAAGGCCGCCCTCCAGGCCCTGGGCGAGGACGTGAACCGGCTGCACGTGCTGCTGGTGCAGTTCGCCATCCTCTACCGGGGCGGCCAGAAGGTGCAGATGTCCACCCGCTCCGGCGAATTCGTCACCCTGCGCCAGTTGCGCAAGGAGGTGGGCACCGACGCCGCGCGCTTCTTCTACGTGATGCGCAAGTGCGAACAGCACCTGGACTTCGACCTGGACCTGGCCAAGAGCCAGTCGGCCGACAACCCCGTGTACTACATCCAGTATGCCCACGCCCGGGTATGCAGCGTGTTCCGCCAGCTCGCGGAAAAGGGCCTCGGCTGGGACCGGGACACCGGCCTGGCCCACCTGGACCGGCTCACGGAGGATCACGAACAGGCCCTGATCACCCGCCTCGACCGCTATCCCGAACTGATCGAGGCCGCCGCCACCCAGCACGAACCTCACCAGCTCGCCCACTACCTGCGCGAACTGGCCAACGATTTCCACACCTACTACAACGCCCACCAGTTCCTGGTGGACGATCCCGAGCTGCGCAACGCCCGCCTGGCCCTGATCGCCGCCACCCGCCAGGTCATCGCCAACGGCCTCGGCCTGCTGGGGGTGTCGGCACCCGACAAAATGTAAAGGACCAGAGCAAAGCGGCAAGTGGAAAGAGAAAAGAACAACGCTACCTGTTGAAAAGCTGCATCGAAACTGCCACGATAGTTGCCGCCGCCCACTTTTCTCTTGTCCCTTTTCACTTTCCTCTGCATCTGAATGCCCCGCGACTACGCCAAGAGCCCCCGTCCCCGTGAACGCCGTGGCCTGCCCGGCTGGGTGTGGATGCTGGGCGGGCTGGTGATTGGCCTGTTCGTGGCCCTGCTGGTCTACCTGGACAAGACCCACCCGGATCGGGAGGCGGCCGACATCGCCGGCGCGGTGAGCGGGTTTTTCCAGAAAAAGGCCCGGGAAGTCCACCAGACCGCCCCGGCCAAAGCGAAGGATTCCAGCCACCCCGGTCGTCCGCGCTTCGACTTCTATACCATCCTGCCCGAACTGGAAGTGGCGATCCCCGAGGAGGAACTGGTCGAACAGGCCCGCCACCCCGACAAGGCCGCGGCCGCCAGGGGCAACTACATCCTCCAGGCCGGCTCCTTCCGCAGCGCCGACCAGGCCGACCAGCTTCGCGCGCGCCTGGCCCTGCAAGGCATCGAGGCCCGCATCCAGACGGTGAAGATCAAGGGCGGCGAGACCTGGCACCGCGTCCGCGTCGGACCCCTGCCCGACATCGCCAGCGTCAACCGCGTGCGCAAACGCCTGCGCGCCATCGGCGTGCCCTCCATCGTGGTCCGCGACAAATCCTGATTTTCAGACCCTCGCAAGATGCACTGCAAAAAACGCAGAGACCGCAGAGAAAACCGATTGGAAATCCAAGCCTCCCAATACCCAAACCTCAAGGGATTTCGCGCAATAATGCGGCCTTCATGACACCCCCGGTCATACAGAAATTCACACATACCGGGCATTCACCCCTCTGCGCCCTCCGCGTCTCTGCGCCCTCTGCGTTGCTTCCACCGCCGTCCAGACCATGCCCTACCTCCTGCTCGCCATTCTGATCCTCGCGCTGGTGTTCGGCCCCCAGTGGTGGGCGCGGTACACCTTTCGCCGCCATGCGCGTCCGCATCCCCGCCTGCCGGGCACCGGTGGCGAGCTGGCGCGGCATCTGCTGGATCGGTTCGACATGGCCGAAGTGACCGTGGAGGTGACGCAACCGGGGCAGGATCACTACGATCCCGAGAGCCGCACCGTGCGCCTGTCGCCGGAGAATCACGACGGGCGCTCGCTGACCGCGGTGGCGGTGGCCGCCCACGAGGTGGGGCATGCCATCCAGCACCAGCGGGGGGAACCGCTGTTGCTGTGGCGCGGGCGGCTGGTGCGCTGGGCCAACGGTGCGCAGCGGCTCGGCGCCGGCGCCATGCTGCTGATCCCGGTGCTGGCGGTGGCCACCCGCTCGCCGGCCGTGGGCCTGCTCATGTTCGCCGTGGGGATCGGTTCCCTGCTGCTGGCCACCCTCGTGCACCTGGTGACCCTGCCGGTGGAGCTGGACGCCAGCTTCAACAAGGCCCTGCCGATCCTGGCCGAAGGCTACCTGCAACCCGACGAACTGCCGGCGGCCCGGCGCGTCCTGCGCGCCGCCGCCCTCACCTACCTGGCCGCCTCCCTCGCCAGCCTGCTCAACCTCGGCCGCTGGCTCGTGCTGCTGCGTCGGGCCGGTTGAGGGGATCGTTGGGGTTGCGGCAAATGACGCCGCGGGCGCAGAAGCATGGCGGGGGCAGAGAACCCTGCTCGAAGGTGTTCGCCTGCAAACGATTGACCCGCAGGAGCGTTCGCAGGGCAACGCATGACGAGCGACGCTGCCGGTGATTTCCGCCGCCGGAAAAGGTCGCCGCCTTCAGAGCGTGAAATGGCCGCCCGGCCGGGTGGCGTGTTTGGATTCCAGGTAGTTGAGCTTGCCTAGCCAGATCGGCACCGGGTCGGGCACGCCCAGCAGGTAACCCTGGCCGAAGTCCATGCGCATGCCTTCGAGGCGGTCCGCCTGTTCGAAGGTTTCCACATATTCGACCACCGTTTCCAGATCCAGGGCACGAGCCATCTGCCGGGTGATCTGCATGATCCGCTGGCTGGCCAGGCTGGTGGTGATGTCGCGGGTCAGGGAACCGTCGAGCTTGAGGTAACGCACGGATCCTTCCAACGCCAGCTCGATGACGGTCTGCAAGGTGGAATAGCCGGTGCCGAAATCGTCGATGGCGAACACCAGCCCGTGGGCGCGATGCAGCTCGGCGACCCGCGCACGGCGTGCCAGCAACACCTGCTCGGTCAGTTCCAGCACCACCTCGAATGCCCGCAGCGGGCCGTCCAGGGCGCCGGTGAGCAGTTCCAGATAGGCATCGTCTTCCAGCGAACCGGCGGAGACGTTGATGAACAGCCGGGAGGTGATCCGCCCGAGGGCCTCGGCCTGCCGCACCACCGCCTGGAGCACCAGGCGATCGAAATCGGTCGCCAGCCCCATGGCGATAATGTCGTCGATGAACAGCCCGGCGCTGATGTAACCCTCACCGTCGCGGAAGCGGCCCAGCACTTCGAAGGCATGGATCTCCCGCTTGCTGTCCAGCGTCACCAGCGGCTGGATGAAGATGTCGGTCTGCGCCTCGCTGAGTTTGGCCTGCAGATGCAGCGACTTGTGATACTGGCGCTTGATCCAGTCGATCATCTCCCGGGTTCGTTCCTCGCCGGTGAGCAGGTGCTCTTCCGCCTCGCGGGCCTGTTCGGTGAGATACTGCACCAGCAGATGCATGTTCTCGGTGGTCAGATCGTTGAGATCGGTCAGTTCGATGCCGCGGTAGAGCAAATCGATCTCGATCGGGAGTACCTTGCCGCATTCCGCCACCACCTTGCGATGTACCTGTTGCAGGAGGGCACGCACGGTTTCCGGTTCGGTATCGAAACCGATGAGGTAGAAATCGCCGGCGATGCCCCGGGTGAAGACCAGCCACTCGCGATGAGCTTCGGCGGCTTCCTGCAGGATCTTCTCCACACAGTCCAGCGCCCGGTCGCCCACGTCGGTGCCATGGAGCTTGTTGATCCGTTGCAGATCCCGCAGGTTGATCACGCTGAGGAACTTGCGCCCGGGCAGATAGAGGGCCGCCTGCAGAAAACTGAAGAAGCGCCCGATGCGGTTGGTCTGGCTCTCGAAATACAGCACGCTCAGCAGGTTGAGCAGCTCGGCCACTTTCTTGACCATGTCCTGATAGGCGATGTAGGCCTGTTCGAAGCGCCGCGCATGGAGCATGGCGTAGAGAATGCTCGACTGCTGGCAGATCAGACGATGCTGATCGAGGATCTGATCGCAGAGTTTCAGATCCAGACAGATCAGCATGCTTTCGGGATAGCGCAGCGCCCGGGTGAACGGGCTCTGATCAGCCGGCTCCAGCGGAAAACTGGAAAGATCATCGTGGCGAATTGCGGCGTTAATCGCCTCCAGCCAGTCGAGGTAGATCCGGATCAGCACCTTCTCGCGCAGGATTTTCGCCGGCAGGTAATCCGGCGAGCGCACCTCACACAGCAGATAGGCCCGGGCCGTCTCCCGCTTGATGCGCTCGAAAGTCTCATCGATCTCGCGATAGTAACGAAAGGGCTCATCGGTGTTTCCGGCGACCACGTGGACC
>Ga0256841_1000941_pt1 | contig 27147 bp, 23 predicted proteins | sample 356308metaG_FD_185971 | JGI IMG/M metagenome (GOLD analysis project Ga0256841, IMG submission 185971) | Hydrothermal vent microbial communities from Mid Atlantic Ridge, Atlantic Ocean - 356-308 | ecosystem: Environmental > Aquatic > Marine > Hydrothermal vents | place: Atlantic Ocean: Mid...
CGTATATGTCAAACGTAAAGAGACTCAGATAGGCGGTCGCCTCATTGGTTTCTGGGACGTGATGCTTGGCGATATACGTGTCAAAGAGACGGCTAAGCCGTAAAGTTCATAAGTTAATAAATAATTCGCCATCCGGAATCTTGTTCCGGGTGGCTTTTCCTTAAATTTGAATTTATTTTGAAGTCAACTTTTAGTAAAATATCATCTGCCCTCCTGTTTTCCTTTCTTATAATCACATTAAATTCCGGTTTTTCTCAAAAACTTGGTTCCTTAACCGGCGATGAAACAAATTTATATGCTCAGACTAAACAGGTCAATCAATTTTTCAGACGATTCAATAATGAGGAAGACCGTTTCGGAAACAGGTATTATCCCGGCGACAGCCTCTATCGCGACAATGCTTTCAGGTCGGTATATCTTAAAATGCTCTTTGACAAACAAAGCACTCAGATTGACGATGAACTTAAAAAGGAGTTCATTGCCACGGTTAGTAATACAAAAAATCCTGTATTTTTGGATTTTCACAGTAATGACTGGTTTGCCGAACTTTCTGCGATATTCAATTTTCACAACGCAGATAAAAATCTGCTCTTGTTTCTAAAACTTGAGCAGGAGAATCTCGGATATAAATGGGTATTGACAAATGTCTATTTTTCCGAATTTCTTAAAAATTTTTTTCAGGGCGATAAGGATAAAGCAGAAAAGGCGTTTCTGCATCCTATGAGCCACGAACTTGATTTTATGAATATTCACAAGGTTTTCGACAATCCCAAATATATTGAGTATTATGCACATAAAGATTATCATCCCGATTATCTGACCCTTCTGTTCTATGAGGTAAAACAGGGTGATATGAAATTTGTGAGTTCAGGGTCATTGAAGTTTCACTTTTTCCAGATTGACGGCTGGTATTTTGAAGTCTCTTTTGTTAACCGTGCAGGCAAGAATTCGGGATGGCTGATTACAAAACTCTATAGGATAAGTGAGAAAGAAAAAGAAGAATTAATTAAATTTTATTTACCGTGAAAAAAGCATACTTACATCTGCTGTTATTACTATTTACGGCAATTCTCATTTTGGGAACACCAAACCTGTTTGCACAAAAAAACAGTGAAGATTCCGACCTATCTCCCGAATCGTTAAAACAATATGAGAAACAGGTTACGCAACTGGTAAGTTATCTTCAGGGTACTTTTAACTTCCTCGGCGACCCTACGCAGCCTGCCAAAGAAAAAGAGATAATCGTAAATGACAGCTATCTTAAAATTTTTGTTGACAATCAGGTTCAGATTGAAGATGATCTTGACCAAAACAGAGATGTGCCGGTTTATAAAAATGTACAGGCATATTTAAAGGATATCATATTCTTTTTTAAAAGTGTGAAATTCCGGTTTATTGTAACCAATACCGAACATTTTGTCAACGAAAACAATGAACACTATTTTCTTGTTACCTTCAATCGCATCCTTGACGGTATTACAGTTAATAACGACACTGTTAACTGGAAACAGGTCAGATATATGGAGGTTAATCTTGATATTGCACAGAGCAGTATGAAGATAGCAAGTATATATACCAACAAATTGAACGAAAAGGAGAACGTAATCAACTGGTGGAATTCACTGGTTCCCGAATGGCGTAATATTTTCGGCCAAAACATAGCAATAACGGACAGTATTAACCTTTCCGACATTATTTGGTTTCAGGATAGTGTTATAGTCATAGCCGACAAGTATGCAAACTTTGTGAGCGATTCAACCAAAGATTATAAAATTGAAATCCCCGAAGAAAAGAAGAGCAATTCAAATATGATATTAGGTTATGATACGGTGAAATACGACACGAAAAAAATCTTTGCAAAGATTAACGGTATTCTTAACCAAACGGAAATTGATGTTTCCGGAAACAATGAAATCAGGTCGCTTAAACCACTAAGCAAACTGACACGATTACAGGATATAAACTGCTCAAACACACTTATCACCGATGTAACCCCGCTTCGCAACCTGAACGAACTTACAGCCCTGAACTGTATGCAAACACCGGTATCGGATATTTCGCCTTTGCAATACTCGACCAGGATAAAAAATCTGAATTGCAGTTATACACTTATTCGGGATATGGATGTTATCAGCAATTTCATTCACCTTGAAAAACTCTGGTTTGCAGGAAACAGGGTTACCGACCTTTCCTTTGTGGAAGACTTCGTAAACCTTAAAACCCTTGACTGCAGCGACTCAAAAGTTTACGATCTTGATCCTCTGTCAGATTTAACGCTACTTGAAGAACTTGATATTTCGGGAAGCCTGGTAAGAGACCTGACACCCATTTCAAACCTCATAAATCTCGAGCGACTGAATTGCAGCAATACACCGGTTGACTCGATTGAACCGCTCGGAAATTTGAAAAAACTGGAAATACTCCATATCAGCAACACCGGAGTTGCCGGACTGAGTGCAATTTCGGACCTGCAAAATCTGAAATATGTTTATTGTGATAATACCGAAATAACAAAGGATGAAACCCTTGATTTTATGCGTAAGCATCCCGGATGTACCGTAATCTTTGAGTCGGAGGAACTGATGAAAAACTGGCAGGAACTGGATCAGGCATGGAAAGACATTATAATGAAACTTGCCGATATCGGCGACAATCCGACAAGAGAGGAGTTGCACCAGCTCATAAAAGCCACGGAGTTGGATGTTTCGGGAAATAAAGAGATAAAAAACCTGCGTCCTCTTAGAAATCTTTTTAATCTGAAAAAACTCAATATCTCTTCAACCAAAGCAACTGACTTTGAATATATCTCCAACTGTCCGGAACTTGAAGAACTGAATGCGGCAAACACGGAAGTCAAAGACCTCGGCTTTTTGAAAGGATTAAAAAAACTGAAGATACTGAATATTGACAGTACGGCTATTGACAATCTTGACCCTTTGGAAGATTTGCACGACATCAAACTGATATATGCCGACCACACAATGATAACAGACAAACAAGCCTTTGCTTTTACGGAAAAACATCCCGGTTGCCTGGTAATTTATAAAACATCGGAACTAACGGAGTGGTGGAATGATTTACATGCACAGTGGCAACAGGTGTTTTCTTCACAATTCAAGGTTGATTCACCTCCTTCCGAAGATCAACTGCACAGAATTTTGTTTATTGATTCTCTTATCATCGAAAACAATATGCAAATAAAAGACTTAACACCTGTTAAGGAGCTTGCCGGTCTCAAAAGTCTTACACTTGAATCAACGGCTGTTGACGACTTGTCGCCTTTGGCAGGAATGACCAAACTCGAAAAACTAACCTGCAAACAAGATCCTGTCAGCGATTTGACACCCCTGACCGAAATAAAAAGTATTCGCTATCTGAACATCGAAGGAACACCCGTGTCAGACCTAAGTCCGGTGTCGTGGCTCACCAACCTTACCGTTCTGATATGTTCGGGCACACAGATAAAATCATTAAAGCCGTTAATGAATTTGTCCGGACTGAAACAAATTGAGATAAACAACACACAGGTTAAATCGCTGAAGCCGTTGTTAAAACTGCCTTCACTGGAAAACCTGAAATGTTTTAATACAAGAATTTCATCCAAAGCGGTGAATAAATTCAAAGCTGCCAAACCCGGGTGTGAAGTTATCTATTATTAAACATTCAATTTTTTTAAACTGATGCTGAACGAAAATGAAAATTTCTTCGAGGTATATTTGCTATAATTCAGGTAATTAAATCAAAAAAAAAATTGAAAAGTTTATACTTTTCAGTATAACAGAGAAAAATAGCGTAATTTCGCCGAATATTTAATTTCAAAATTCGTTTTAGTATGGCCTCAAACAGATTAATGGACCCCATCGGAAGGCTGATGGGACTGAGATACAAATCACATCCATGGCATGGTGTGGATATCGGAAAAGAAACCCCCGAAGTTATTACGTGCTACATTGAAATGGTTCCGACGGATACGGTAAAGTATGAAGTTGACAAGGAGTCGGGATACCTGAAAATTGACAGACCCCAAAAATATTCAAATGTTGTTCCTGCATTATATGGTTTTATTCCACAAACATTCAGCGGAGACAGTGTGGCAAAATTCTGTATGGAAAAATCGGGAAAAAAGGATATAGAAGGTGACGGTGACCCGGTGGATATATGCGTTTTGACGGAAAAGGAGATCACACATGGCGACATCCTGGTGAGAGCTAAGCCAATCGGTGGTTTCAGAATGATAGACGGTAATGAATCCGACGACAAGTTGGTAGCGGTTTTAAATAATGATGCCGTTTATATGGGTTACAACGATATTTCGGAATTGCCTCCTATGGTCATTGACAGGCTGAAGCATTATTTTCTGACATACAAAGACCTGCCCGGTAATCCTCGAGATGTTGAAATTACTGACGTCTTTGGTATTGAAGACGCCCATGAGATTATTAAACGTTCAATGGATGACTATCACAAAAAATTTGAAAACCTCGGAAATATTTTATCCAGCGTTTAACAACCGGATTTGAACTATGGGACGGTTTAATGACATAAAAATATATTGTGAAAACACACAAATTGAGAAAAGCTATCCTTTCGGGACTACTTTGCTGGATATAATCGAAGACCAGAAAATAGATACCGGGTATCCTGTTTTGGGCGCAATGGTTAACAATACATTAAAGGAACTGGATTATCTGATTTACAAACCCAAAACAGTACGCTTTATTGATTACCGCCATCCCGACGGCAGACGTATGTATTACAGATCGTTATCTATGGTGTTGTTTAAAGCTGTTGTTGACCTTTATCCCAAAGATAAGTTAAAAATACAACAGGCGGTTTCCAACGGCCTCTATTGTGTGCTGGAAACTGCCATAAACCGGGATACTCACTCTGAAGTTGTCAATAAGTTACGGAAACGTATGCAGGAGATAATTGACCTCGACATTCCCTTTGAGAGGGAGGAATTACGCACCGAACAGGCTATTGAGATATTTGAGAAATTCAAACTTGATGACAAATGCACATTGATGCGCACCCGCCGTCAGTTTTACAGCTCCGTTTATAAACTTGATGATGTTGTAAATTATTTCTACGGTTATCTTGTTCCCTCCACGGGATACCTGAAGCATTTCGACCTGATAAAATATTACGAGGGGATGCTCCTGCTTATGCCGAGAAAGGATAATCCGGAACAACTCGGAGATGTAACCATTCAACATAAACTTTTCGAAATTTTCAGAGAGTTTAAAGAGTGGGTCGAAATCATAGGAGTTCCCAATGTCGGACAGTTGAATCAGGCTACTCAAAACGGAAAGATCAGCGAAATAATAAAGGTTTCCGAAGCATTGCAGGAAAAAAAACTGGCTTGCATTGCCGATATGATTCACGACAGAAAAGAAGATGTCAGGGTGGTTTTTATTTCGGGTCCCTCTTCGTCGGGAAAAACAACATTTGCAAAACGGTTGTCAGTCCAGTTAAGGGTTGTCGGATTCAAACCCCTCGTACTCTCAATGGATAACTACTTTAAAGACAGAAAGTACACACCAAAGGATGAAAACGGCGACTATGACTTTGAAAGTCCCGAAGCTCTGGATATAAAGCTTTTTAACCAAAATCTTCTTGAACTGTTTGACGGAAAAGAGGTAAGGATACCGAGGTTCTCCTTTAACGAAGGTAAGAGGTTTTACGACGGGACAACTATGAAGATGAAAGAGAACAGTATAATTATTGTTGAAGGCATTCATGGTTTGAATCCGGTGGTGTCAAAAATGATTCCGGGCAAAAGGAAGTTCAAAGTTTATGTGTCGGCTTTAACACCTCTGAGCATTGACTCGAACAACCGTATTCCCACAACCGACAACAGGCTGATAAGACGTTTGGTGCGCGACAGCCTTTACCGTGATTATTCGGCTTTGGAGACACTGCAACGATGGCCAAGTGTGAAAAGGGGAGAAGAAAAGCACATTTTCCCCTTTCAGGAAGAGGCGGATGTTATGTTCAACACCGCATTACTGTTTGAACTGGGAGTTTTGAAACGCTGGGCCGAACCTCTTTTAAAAGAAGTACCTCCCATTACTCCCGAATATTCGGAAGCAAGAAGATTGATAAAATTTTTATCTTATATTTTACCCGTACCCGAAAAAGAAATCCCTCCGGTTTCTATCCTGCGTGAGTTTCTGGACGGAAGTAGTTTTGACTACTCCTAATATTCCTGGCCGATATTGTTTTTGTTTTACTTTTACTCGAAACTCCTTTGGCTGTAACCTTGAACATCAAGCATATAATTTATGCCGACATAAAGTCCTGCCCACACATTGTGTGAAGGCGAATATTCTCCGTCGAGGTCGTTTAGGCGATAAGCTTCCTCATTGATATCTTTAAAACCATAATTTGCCCTGAATCCGGCATTGATAAAGAATTTTTTTGAAAGATAGATGTCGGCTCCGATATCAAAAGCAATACTAATGTCACTGTTAATAAAGCGATCTTTAATATTTTCGGCATCGGTTTTAAACACTTTTCCGTTCAGGTCGGTTTTTTCGGTTCCGAGAACCTTTCCGCCACGTGTGTATGTTTGTGTCGCAGAATTCAAGAATGAAAACTGAGGTCCGAGCATAAATCTGAATTTTGTTCCACCTGAACCAAAAGAGTATTTGAAAAATACGGGAATGTTAAAATACTGAAGGCTGATATCCCTCTTAGTATCATATTTTGTTCCGCTGATATTTTGCTTTCCGTCATATTTTTGTCCCTGTCCGGAATATTGGAATTCCCCGATAGCCGAAATATGAGGAGTAAAATTATACCCGAAATTAAAACTAAAAGCATAACCCATTTTCGGGGCATAATCAATTTCAGGCTCACCGTAAAAATTCTGGTTTTGAATCCAAACACTTGTAATTGCTCCTCCCGCACCGAAAATAATCTCTTTACCTTTTTGTCCGTAACTGTTCAATGATGAAATCATTAAACCCGCCGCAATGAAAAATAAAATTCTTTTCATAATCAAAATCTTTAAAAAATTAACTTTTTACACAAAATTAACAACTCCGGTTTAAAACTTTTTTCGATAATCTAAAGCCTTGTAAATCTATCATTTATGTTTAACCTGAAGCATTTTGGATAGCAAAGGTATAAAAAAATCATCATTTGAACATTAATTTTTTTTCTATTTTAGCCGATACTTTAAATTTGAGAGAATTATTATTTAGACAGATGTTTAGAAATTTCCTTAAGAGTCTTTATCGAAATATTATCAGAAATAAGTTCTATTCGGCGCTTAATATTATCGGTTTGTCGGTGGGGCTTGCAACTGCTCTGGTAATATTGTTATATGTTCAGGATGAACTTTCATACGATAAATATAACAGTAAATATGACAGGATATTCAGGCTTGAAGGGAAATTCGTTGTAAATAATAAACCCGATCAGTTTGCTGTTGTTCCAAACCCGATGGGACCTGCTTTTAAGCTTGAGTTTCCTGAAGTGGAGGATTTTGTCAGATTTGATGCCATGGGCAATACCTTGGTGAGACACGGAGACAATGCCTATTATGAGGATAATTTTATGCTGGCAGACTCTTCGGTGTTTAATATATTTTCATACAAATTACTGGAGGGTAATCCCGATAAATGTCTCACCGATCCGAATGTCATTGTCATTACCCGGAAAATTGCAAAAAAGTATTTCGGCAATGAAGACCCGATGGGTAAACTATTGACCATTGCTAACGGCCATTCCCTGAAAATTACCGGAGTGATGGAGGACATTCCTGCTAACACTCACCTTAAATTTGACGCTCTTATTTCTATTGCAACTATAGCCAAAGACCAAGGTGTTGATGAATATAACAGTATGCGGTCTTCCAAATTTTGGCGGATAGGACTTTACACCTATATTCTTCTCAAGGAGAACTCTTCGATTGAAGGTGTCTTTGACAAATTCCCTGCATTTTATGATAAATATATGAAGGAACTTGGCGAAAAATACAATCTCCGTTTTGAGCTTATGGCAACACCTCTCGCCGAAACACATTTCAGGAAAGGGCTTGGAGGCGAGAGGCCTTCCGGTAATAAAGTTTATCTGTTAATTTTCTCTGCCGTTGCGGTTTTCATCCTTCTAATTGCTGCTATCAATTATATGAATATGGCAACAGCCAGGTCGGCCGGCAGGGCAAAGGAGGTAGGTATCAGAAAAGTTGCGGGAGCATATAAAAGTCAGCTTATTACGCAGTTTCTTAGTGAATCGTTAATTTTGTCAATCATTGCCCTGATCATTGCTTTCCTGCTTGTATGGCTGGTATTACCCGATTTTAACAACCTCGCCAACAAATCAATTTCCATCAACCTTTTGAAAAATCCTTTAATATATTTGGAGATATTAGGAGTTACCATCTTCATCGGTTTATTATCAGGAAGTTATCCCGCTTTTTTCCTTTCATCATTTCAGCCTGTTAAAGTCTTGAAAGGGTCGGCCGGTAAAGGAGGGAAAAAAGGCGGAACACTTCGCAAAATACTTGTTGTAACACAGTTTGTGATTGCCATATTTATGATTATCGGAACTCTTGTTGTATCACAACAGATAGGATTTTTAAGAAACAAAGACTTGGGATTTGACAAGGATAACCTCGTTATTATGGAGATTCAGGATTCCGCGTTTAAAAGTAAGGTAACCCTTTTTAAGGACAAGCTGCTTCAAAATCCTAATATAACGGCAGTCACAAGCTCTACAGGCGTACCGGGACAGATAAACTGGATACAGCTTATTAAAGTGGAACAGGAAAATAAGATGGAAAATCTCACTGTTATTCTTGCTCAGACCGATTACGATTTTGTTAAAACCTTCGGACTTAAAATCGTAAAGGGACGTGATTTCAGCAAGGATATGGGTACCGATGCTTCCGAAGCTGTGATTATAAATGAAACAGCAGCCAAAAAATTTGGTTGGGGAGATGATGCCCTCGGGAAAAAGATACATTTCGGATTCAACCGTGACGGTACGGGTGGCCGTATGCTCAAAGTAATCGGTGTTGTTAAAGACTTTCATTTTAAATCGCTGCACAACAAAATAGAACCCATAATTTTTTTCCTGAACGACAAGCCGGGACACTTTCTCACTTGCCGCATAAATCCTGACAATCAAAAGGAAACCCTTGCATACATCGAACAAAAATGGAATGAATTTAACACCAAAAGCCCTTTCAGCTATAATTTTCTGGCAAACAATTTGGACGAAATGTACAAAGCCGATATGAAAATCGGTACAATAATTAAAATAAACGCCATTCTGATAATCTTCATCGCATTGCTCGGACTTCTGGGTCTGTCATCTTTTATTGCGGAACAGAGAACCAAAGAGATAGGTGTCAGAAAAGTCCTTGGCGCCTCTGTGGGCAATATCCTTTTGATGCTTTACAGGGAGTTTGCGCTGCTAATTTTCATAGCATTTATTATTGCTGTTCCAATAGCCTGGTGGCGACTTGACATCTGGCTGAATATGAACTTCATATATCATATTCCGCTTTCCTGGATGTCGTTTTTACTTGCAGGTTTGATAGCCTTCTTTGTCGGAATGCTTTCGATAAGCTATTATATCATAAAAGCGGCAACCAATGATCCGGTCGTCTCTATAAAATATGAATAATAGTTTATCTTTGCATCGCTTTTTACAATAAAAAAATATTGAAAAATGAGTGACTTTTTAGAAAAGACATTTTACGGAAATACAGCAGGATCATGGCTGCTTTCTCTTGCAATTGTTATCGCTGCGGTGATTGCAGGAAAAATACTGTTCTGGTTTATCAATAAAATTGTCAAAAAAATTGCTGCCAAATCCAAATCTAAAGTTGATGATATAATTGTGGATATGGTTGAAGAACCTTCCATTGTTCTACTTGTTCTTTTCGGAATTTGGATGGCATTTCACAGGCTTACCTTCGGACAAACTTTTGAAGATTTATTCATAAAAGGATATTATTTCATTGTAATTGTTACTATAACCTGGCTGATAGCAAGGCTGTTAGATGCATTAATAACAGAGTATCTCGAGCCTATAACAAAAAAGAGCGAAAGCGACCTTGATGATCAGTTACTTCCGATATTCAAAAAGGCAATGAGAAGTATTGTTTGGATACTCGGTGTTATCATTGCTCTTGACAATACCGGATTTGATGTGGGAGCTGTTCTTGCAGGTCTCGGTATCGGTGGTCTGGCTTTGGCTATGGCAGCCAAAGACCTTGTGTCAAATATATTTGGCGGAATTACTATTTTTACGGATAAACCTTTTAAAATTAAGGACAGAATCAAAATAGGAGGTTTCGACGGTACGGTGGAGGAGATAGGAATACGCTCAACAAAAATAAGAACGCTGGAGGGAAGGGTCGTAACGGTTCCCAATGCAAAATTTACCGACAGTATGGTGGAAAACGTTACGTTAGAACCCAATAGAAAGGTAGTACTCAATCTCGGACTTGTTTATGACACATCACCCGAAGATATGCAACTTGCAATGAATACTCTCCGGGATATTGTCAGCAAACATAAAAGTACGGAAGAAACCATTCATCTTGCTTTTAATAATTTCGGCGACTCCTCTCTCGATATTTTGCTGATTTATTATATCAGCAAAGGTGAAGATATTCTTAAAACTCAAACGGAAATAAATCTGGATATACTGAGCCGTTTTGCGGAGAAAAAGCTTGAATTTGCTTATCCCACGCAAACAATTCTTACACAACAAATTAATTGATAATATTGTAAACAGTATCTCGGTGTTTTCAATTTTTTTCAAGACTCACAGAATTCGCATTGTCAATTGACAGTACCATTCCTTTTGTACATTTATCCCCGTCGTAGGCTGTAACAGGTGTTGCAACTCCCTTAACATAAATCATTGCAGTCTTTCGGACGGTATTCAGCTTGGAAAAAATAGCATCCCTATCACCGGTAATTCTAACCTCAATGGACAGTCCGCTGCGAATATCCTCAAGATAAAAAAGGCTTTTATTATAAAATTCCTGCATCAAAGAATCGTTTTCAGCTCCCTTTATATAGCCTTTGACAAGTGCTGTCCGGTTTTCCCAATCCGATACCACATCGCACGAACCTGTACAATATCTTGAAATATCCGAAACACTCAAATATTCTTCGTCGAGAACAAGTGTTTCGTCACCTTTATTGCAAGAGAGTGTTGCAAAAAGTAAAACAAAGAGTAATATGTTAATATTTTTCAGGTTGCCCATATTTTTTTTGCTTTATAATCACACCTATTCCAAAACTTGAGAGATTAACGTTTCTGTAATAATCAAGTTTGGTAAACTCCTCATCCTTAGCAAGTTTTATATAATCATATCTTCCGTAAACATAAAAATCCGTCCGGAGTTTTGTTTTCCACACAAATCTTAATCCGGGACTTATATTAATACCCGACCGGGTTGAAGAATAGCCGTATTCATTATTTTTCAAATTCATAAATGAATATCCGGCCGAAATCGAAGGCACAATACCAAAACTCTTTGAAACGCCAAACCGGTATTCCAAATTCAGCTTTGGCTTGTAAACAACCGTTTTTGATTGTGTTCCGTTCAATTTAAGAAACTGAACCCAAAAACCGGCACCGGCAAACAAATTACCTTTTAATTTCATACGGTAATCTGTTCCCATATCAACCGACCCTTTATAGAGGTTGAAAAAGCCGGGATAAGTTTGTGTAAGACCTATATCAACCGACCAGTCACTATTACCTTGCGAAAACCCTTTAGCAGGAGTAAACAGCAGCAACAACAATAATATTTTATAATTCTTCAGCAAATCCGAATCAGTTCAATTAATTATGCAAATATATACATTCCGGAAAAGAAAGCTCATTCTATAAATTAATAAAAAAATTTATTTATTGCCTCTTTATCCGGTTTAATAATTCCTTCTTCGGTAATGATACCGGTGATATATTTTGCAGGTGTAACATCAAATGCGGGATTCAGGGCTGCGGAACCGGGATTACAAACCAATATGTTTCTCAAAATCTCTTTTTCGTCCGGACCCGATTGATACAATACCTCTTTCTCATCCCTTTGCTCAATTTCAATATCATCACCCGTCATACACTCCCTGTCGAAAGTGGACAGGGGAGCTGCCACATAAAAGGGCACACCGTATTCCTTTGCAACAATTGCCTTTTCGAGTGTTCCTATTTTGTTTGCCACATCCCCGTTTGCTGCAATGCGATCGGCGCCGGTAATCATCATATCCACTTTTCCCTGCGACATATAAAAAGCCCCTGCATTATCCGGGATTATCACATGTTCGATATTTTCATTTTTCAACTCCCAGGCGGTAAGCCTTGCACCCTGACTCCGCGGACGGGTTTCGTCAACGTAAACAAAAACGCTTTTCCCTTTATTTTTCGCATAATAAACGGGCGCCAGGGCACTGCCCCAATCAACAAAGCCAAGCCAGCCGGCATTACAATGTGTCTCAATCATAAAACCGTCCTCAATCAACTCATTCCCAAATTCACCAATCATTCTTGCTTCTTCAATATTTTCATCGGCAAGTACCCTTGCTTCCTGTAACGCTTTTTCAACGGAACGCTGTCCCGCTCTGAAAACACGGTCAACTGCAAAAAAGAGATTCCGTGCCGTGGGCCGAGTGCTCTCAATCTCCTTCTTTGCATCAAGCACATACTTTTCAAATCCGTTTGCAGGAGCTTCCATAAATGCCTGTGCCATTGCAAAACCTGCAGCAGCACCTATTGCTCCGGCTCCGCGGGTGATCATTGTTTTTATTGCCAGACAACTCTCTTTACAGGTTTTTGCTTCAAATATTTCAAACTCAAAAGGTAATAATGTTTGATCAATCATAAAAACCGATGTGCCTTCCATCCAAACCGTGCGGTAATGTTTCCCTTTTACTTTCATTTCCGGATCTTTAATCGCAAAATTACTCCGTTTTTGTAATCTTCAACATCTTAACTTCATCTGCAAAAGATATTTTAAAAATATAAATTCCGCTCTTCAGACGACTCATATCCAGCGTATTACTTATTCCCGTAAAACGTTTTGCAAGCAATAGCTTACCGTTCATATCAAAAACCGAAACATAAAACACATCCCCGGAACTACAGTCGGCATCAAAATGCAAAATACCGGATACGGGATTGGGATATATTTTTAAGTTCAATGCCTCCCCGTACCCGTCAATGAATGTCAGTGAATCAGCGGTAATGTAATCCGGTACCGTTTTGGTATCCGAACCATAGGGATTTGTTACTGTCAGTGATACATCAAAAGTTCCCGCTCCCTGATATTGCACCACCGGATTTTGTTCTGTGGAGCTCCCGGGAGTTCCCCCTTCAAAACTCCATTGCCAGTCTGTGGGGTCGTTTTCCGAAAGGTCTGTAAATTCAACATAATCGCCAACCTGAATAGTGGTTACATCCGCCTCAAAATCCGCTACCGGCGGATTAGTATTCAGTTCAAACTCAATAACACTAACATAATCGGGACCCGGGCTGCAAATAGCAGAGGTATTTGTTTCCTCACAATAGCTGAAAAATGTCGGAGTGGCAGGCAGTTCCACCGTTTCATCCGTATTCTTTACCAGCAATGACGGGTCACCTTCACCGCCTGAAACAAGCACCAGCGGCTTACCCTGAACATCATATTCTATTTGCATTGGTATTCCGTATGATGAATAGTAATCGGTACTTATTATGTCTCCTGTTTGAGCATCAACATTTACAATACTTTTGGAGTCATAATTCACTATTCCGAACAGACCGCTTACAGGATTATATGCAAGCCGCATAGGTCTTTGACCTCCACTTGAATAAGTACCAGCAACAGAGGATGATGCACCGTCAACATGAATCACCGAGAAATTGTTGCTGTTCATATTTGTAACTACTGCATATTCACCGGTTTCGTCAAAAGCTATTTGCAGGGGAAAAGAGCCTACAGGTAAATCGGCGACTATCTGTTGCTGTGCAACATCTATAACCTGCACTTTGTCATCAAAGCTTGCAGCCACAAGCAGATATTGCCCTGTGGGGTCAAGTGCCACACCGCTCTTTACACCGAAAGCCGCCCAACTGACACCTATTATACCCGTTGGTATAGTTGTCAGCAACTGGCTGTTCTCACCGTCAAGCTGAACAATGGAGACCGAGTTTCCTTTCAGATTTCCAACATAAACATAGTTATCATCCGGACTTATCTGAAGCATCATAGGTCTCTGTCCGGTGGTAACGGATTTAACAAATTCATAGGTTTGCAAATTGACTATCTTAATGGAATTCATATCATACCCGCCAAGTACAGCCCATTGCGAATCGTGCGTAATTGCAACTTCCCAGCAATTTTCGCCCATAGGAATTATGGTATCAACAGTATAGGTTTGCATATCAATGATTGAAATGTTTTCGGAAATACCGTTTACGGTAACGGCTTTGGTTCCGTCCGGAGAAACAGCTATCCTGTAAGGAGTATCTCCCTCGGGCGGAGATCCCGTCAACTCCTTTCCTTTGAAATCAATATCACCGGGGTCCGTACAATCGTAAAAATATATACCTTCGTACCTCAAAGGATCGTAACCTGCCACTTTAAGCTCCACCGGCGATACAGCACCGAAAGTTTGAGAGTTACCCCAGAGGTGATCACTGAAAGTTTCATTTTCAAAATCAAAAATGGAAAACCTGTTTTGCCCGTGAACAACATAATTATGGTCCGGAGAAACACCAATCCAGAATGGAGTGTAGTTTTGACCGAAAGTCAGGAAATCAGATGTTTCAAACCTGATGAGTGCCGAAGAATTATTGCTGATTCCGATGTAAGCCTTATCACCCGTATAATTCACACCTACTTCGTAAGTCATTAAAGAATATCCTGTTACCTCAACTGTACCGGTTATCTGATGTGTTGCATTATCAATTTGGAAAACCTTTAAAAGTCCGGCATTCCAGTCGTAGCTGACGGCAATCGTTTTTAAACCGTCGCCGGAAAGTCCCACGGTGTTACAGCTCGGGATACCATCAACGGAATAGGCAACACCTCCCGATACAGCATCGAAAAATATAACCGAATTTTCGCCGTCACCTGCAACAAGAAGATCATCATCAGGCAGCACAACAAATCTTGAATGTTTGAATGAAGACCTGCCGCCGGTCACGATCCAGGAAAAGGTCATTAAATGAACGGGGAAATCGGTAAAGGTAGCGGCAATCTCCATATTCACAAGGTCTATCTTTGCAAGTTGTTTTGAAACATCAAAAGCAACGTAGGCATAATTGCCGTCGGGTGATGTTTCCACCACAACAGCCTGCCCGTCACCCGAAAATGCAAACTGGGCAGCTATTGAATAATCCGTGAGATCAATGACATAAATAATACTGCCAAGGCATCCCACTATGGCATAGTCATCGGTTACGGCAATATCCACGGGATATCCGTTAAGCCCTTCTATAACATCTATAACTGTCATCGTTTCAAAATCAAAAACAGTGACATTTGAAGTTTGACCGTGAACAACAAAAAGTTTGGTGCCGTCCGTGGAAAATACGGAACCAAGCATAAAATCTCCTTCCGGATCAATTCCGGGATTGATAAACATGTTTTTACCGGTGAGTTTGTCAACATCAATGAAATCTGACAGAGTTTGTCCTTTTTCAACCCTGACGGTCCGTATCTCTTCCTTCCCGGACAGACTGACAGAATACTCTTTTTGAGCAAAAACTTCTGAAAAGAAAAGAAAAGCAAACGTAAACAGAAAGTAAATGGTCTTTTTCATAAGAAATACTTTAAATAGTAAAATGCGAAAATAAGAAATTCCTGATATCTCTATCCTTTTTTTGTGACTCACCCCATTTTTCGATGGTTAGTTCAAAATGATCATCTTACCGGAAACCTTTTTGTAATCCGTTTTCAGGATATATAAATATACTCCCGCATCAAGTGAGGGTTTCCAGTTTATTTTATGGTTTCCGCTGTCTAATACACCGTCGAAGACAGTTTCCATCTTCCTGCCGGTATTATCATAAACCGTAAGCATGACATTCGTCTGTCCGGTGACATTGACTTCAAATGTTGTATATACCGTGAAAGGGTTCGGGAAATTGGAAACGGAAACACTGCTCTTTTCAATACCTGAGATTCCTGTTCCGAGATCAACCGTAAAGTGAACCGGAATTTCAATATCGGGATTATCAGGGTCATTGGAAGTTAAGAAGATAGTTCCGTCATATTCTCCAATTTCCAGTTCAGAAGCATCGCAGGTTACCTCTACGGCAGTTTGCTCACCCGGAGCTACCGTACCCGAGACAGGCTCAACAGTCATCCATTGGGCAAGTTCAACATTTCGCGAAATGATTACGGTTATATCGGTTGCCTGATGACCGCCGTCACCGTAGCTGTCGGTAATCCAGATCTTCCAGGTTCCCTGCATCAGTTCCCCGTTGAATCCGTCGAGGCTAATATCATAATCACCCGAGGAAAGACCTGAGGATATAGTTTTTTGGGTTCCCGAAGGTGACTCAACGAGGAAAGTGCTTTCGTATGCATATTGGTCGGTCTGCCAGTGGAATTGTATTCTCCAGTTGGCAATCTCCCCCTCATCGCCGACTTCGAGGTCGGTCCAACCCGCTTCCGTGTATGTGTTACTGTTCCAGGATGTTTGCGAAGGACTATCAGGGACATTATATTCGAAGTCTTCACTAACAGCAGTTGACCAGGTAATAGAATAATTCAAATCAATTTGACCCGTATTACTTATATTAAACGCTTCAGTATCCTGTTCACCCTGATGAGCAAGCGCATCTATCTGAGTAATATCGAGAGCAATGGCAGGGAAGAACTGTTCCCCGACATAAAACCTGAAGGGATCGGGTTCACCAATCAACGGATTGTCAATACTTTTGCCCGATTGGTCGGCAGCATGAATGAAATAAGCAATCTCCGAACCTTCGGGAGCACCCGGAATAGTTGCAGTGTAAAGTTTGCCGCTTTCATGGGTCATAACTATTTCAATGTGAGTCCCGCCATTAACCCAATATGTAACTTTTACCGAATCGTCATATATCTGTTGTCCGCTGTAAGCAGTCAGTTCGGCTTCTATATCATATTCATTTTGAACCGGTTGATCTCCAAGTAACGGAAAGTGCTTGATGAAGAGCGTATTCCTGTCGGCAATACCTTTTGTGCGGCAGTGCAGGGCATCCGTGGACTCCCAGGAGCCTGTCATACCTATTATTTCATAGCCCGGCATAGCCTCCTGATATGATGCAATGGCATCATCATCCCAGGATGAACCCGTGACGGGAACAAAAACCCGTTTGTTCAATATCAGAGAATTTGTGTAAGGCTCATTGTTTGGAGTATAAACCCTGTAAACTCGATAATTGTTGCCGTAAGCCGAAACCTGATTTGCATAAAACTGTGCCGTTGCTTCAATTTCATCATATTGCGGATGGGATTCGGGTACGGAGCGTATCAACACCTTATCGGTTGCCAGAAATTTCCCCCAACAGTCAATGTGGTCAATGTATGTGTTATTCGGGTCGGGAACAACCATATAATTATCAATTCCGAGATAATCATGCATTCTTTGATTTATCTCTTCGTGTGTGAGAGTGGGATTTTCTTCCCAGACCAATTCAGTGGAAGAGGAGATACCATACCCGATTGTCATATAGTTTCCGCCTGTGTGTATAACATCCATCCCAAACCATTCAATACCGAGAAAATCAGCTACTTTAGGTGGCATGGCGTTATCGTGGGGTCTGTTGGGACGATTATAAATAAAATCCACAATCCCTATCTCATCATCGCCATAAGCAATATACCAGGGACCATAATCACGCGTCCAATAAGAATCGGACTCGGCAAGAAGAAAGTTCACATTGTCCATATTAACATTATGGCTCTGATATTGTGAGGTGACCATATTCTGCTCTGCCTCAGTCTCTACAATAGTAGTAACAACCGTCTTCTCCGACATTGAAGCAATCAGTTCATAAGAAATTCCAAAGGGATATCTTATCAGTACCCCTTCCATTTGATCAAACTCTGCTATGTTCCTGACCTCTCCGGGCGGAGGATCGGTAGCAACATATCCTTTCCCCACAGTATAAAAAAGAGCCTTCTCTTCGGGAGACATCTGATGGGTAAGACGTTTTTGTTTTTTAACAGGTGAATTCTGATTTTGCGCAAAACTGCCTGTGCCAGATATTAATGCGGTAATTAAAACTAAAAAGAGTAATGATTTCTTCATTTTGTCCGATTTATAAAGATTTGATACATAATTATTGACTGTTTTAACCGTGTAAAAGTTGCTTATATACCGAAAGAAAACAGGCTTGCAAAAAGCAAACTTGTTTTCTTTCGAGTATTAACTGGTTCTATGCAGTTTTGCGATGCAAACCTGATAAGAACCAGTATAAATAAAATAATCAGTATCATAAAGATGCTATTTTGTAAGTTTTTCTTTGTATTTTCTTTGAGCCTAAGTACCTTTGTGGCTACTTTTCGGTTATTTTGCCAATAAGGCTCAAAGACACAAAGAACCACAAAGGTATCGGATTATAAATGTAATTAACGCATACACGATAATATGTAAAATTAATATCTTTAATGCAAAACTTTAATTTTATTACATATCTTTGCATCAAAATTTAATAGTTATGACTGCAAATATTCTTATCGGAGTAATCGGCTGGCCACAGATAGTTTTAATTGTTGTGGTTGTGCTTCTGCTTTTTGGCGGTAAAAAAATTCCCGAAATGATGCGTGGAATGGGTAAAGGAATCAGAGAATTTAAAGACGGACTGAATCCTGATGAAGCTGAAAATTCAGAAAGCAAAACACCTGAAAAAAAGGCGTAAACTTATTTTTTAAAACTCAGCTGCCCCTAAAGCACTTCATTCTCAGGCTATTTCGGCATCGGGTGAAGAAGTCATCATATTTATACAAAGCCCGCTTATCAGAATTTATTATTAACTTTTAAATGTTAGTGGTTTTGTTTTTATATGCCGGATGTTGATATATTTATTATATATTTTTGCAACGATTATGAATAACATTCGTAAGATTTTACAGTTATTATATAAAGAATTTAGAAGATGAGAATAAGAAATATTTTTTCAACCTTTTTTTTTATTGGAATAATTATTACTTCCAATGCCTTTCCATATATCCCGGAAAGCGATTCAATTAAAGTTACGGATACTTTAAAAAATGAGAAAATAGTTGTTCCCACTTCACAATCAAATATACCAAACGCAGATTCTGTTACAGGTATTTCGGATAATCAAACAATTCTTGCAATGCTTGACAGCCTTGTCTCAATGACTTTTTTTACCGATACTGTTTTCACAACGGATACTTCAACGCTCAATGTGTATAATTTTCCGGCAGATTCAATTCCTTATTACCCCGATTCCGTTATTCAGGCGCGCCTTGAGGATTTAAATAAAACCACACCTTTTGAAATTGCATTTAACAGACAAATAAGAAGTTACATTAATACATACACCATTAAAAAACGTGAGCTCGCTTCCACGGTTTTAGGTCTTGCAGAGGTTTATTTCCCATTATTTGAAGAGTATCTTGACAAATATAATATGCCCCTGGAACTAAAATATCTTGCTGTTGTGGAATCGGCTCTTAACCCGAGGGCAAATTCAAGAGCAGGGGCTAAAGGTTTGTGGCAGTTTATGTACAGAACAGGAAGAATGTACGGATTGAAGTCAACATCACTGGTTGACGACAGGTTCGACCCGCGTAAAGCAACGGATGCTGCTTGTCACCATCTTACCGACCTGTATAAAATTTACGGTAACTGGTCGCTGGCACTTGCCGCTTATAATTCGGGTGCAGGAAATGTAAATAAAGCCATAAGGCGTGCCGGTGGAGTTAAAAGTTACTGGGCAGTGTGGCCATTCCTGCCCAGGGAAACACGGGGCTATGTGCCTGCATTTATTGCAGTGATGTATTTTATGAACTATCCTTCGGAACATAACCTTTATCCAATTGCTCCAAAATTGTTGTTTGCCGAAACGGATACTGTTATTGTTAATGATGTCCTTTCATTTGATCAGATTTCCGAATTGCTTAATATCCCGATGGAAGATCTGGTATTTTTAAATCCGACTTTTAAAACGGGAATAATACCGGCCACAAAAGATAAAAATTATGTTCTGACAATTCCCGAAAGATATATCGCAACCTGGGTTGACCACGAAAAGGAGATTTATGCCTACAAAACCAAAAAAGGTATTGAAAGAGACAAACTTTTGGCAGAAATAAAAAAGGCGAAAGAGAGAAATATTCACATTGTAAGGTCAGGCGAAAGTCTCGGACTTATAGCTCACAAATACCGTTGTTCGGTCAGAAATCTGAAAAGCTGGAACGGTCTGCGAAGCAACACAATCTACCCCGGACAGAAACTGGTTGTATATGCTCCGGGTTATTCCGGAAAAAGAAAATCCTATGTGTCAAACACTTCGTCAAAGTCAACTAACATCAGCGGAAGGAGTAAGAATTATCATATTGTAAAAAACGGTGAAAATTTAGGTCTGATAGCAAAGAAATACAAATGCAGCACTACCGATCTGAAAAAATGGAACAATCTGAAAAGTAATACCATACGCCCCAACCAAAAACTCGTTGTTTATGCTCCGGCAAAGAAAAGTACATCAAAATCAAGAGCAAAGAAAAACACTTCCGGTGACGACAAATATGTCTATCACACTGTTCGCAAGGGTGATACATTATGGGATATTGCAAAACTCTATAACGGTGTATCTGTTGATCAAATCAAAAAGCTGAATCATATCAGAAACTCCAAACGGCTTAAACCCGGGCAGAGAATCAAGGTTTCGGCGAAAGGATAGAAGGAGGATAAGTGTGTTTTCGTGGTGAAAAAAATTAAACACTAAAATACCAATGACACTAAATCCCACAAAAGAATAATTATCAATTTCTGAAAAGGATGATCTTTGTAGCTCATTTTGTTGCAGGATTACAAATCCTGAAAATACCGGGTTCGGGATTGGGAAATCCCGAACAGCCCTTTAAAAGAGACGGCCTCACACTTCGGGCTTTTTCGGATTTTGGCGGTGGTCTAAAGCGCAAGATAATCCGAAAACAAATATCTTCGGGATTTGCAATCCCGAACAGTAAAGATTTTACAGCAAAAACACTCAATAAGCATTGAACAGTATTCAAGGGGTTACAATTCTTAATCCTTTCCGGATTATTTCAAACTCAAAAGGTGAATGCCCGAGCGACTCTCCGTCAACTTCCAGATTGACTTCTGGAACCGATTTAACGGTTATGGATTTCCCTCTTAATGTCCGAACCTTCTTATGATTGACAAAGGAGCCGTCATACAGATTTTTGATCTCTTTTATAACTGTAAACTTACCGATTTTTTCAACAAGTGTAATATCAAAAAGGCCGTCATCCGGAATAGCTTCGGGAAGCTGCATCATACCTCCTCCGTTATATTTCCCGATCCCTACGCTAAGGCTGAACATTTTACATTTGCATATCTCTCCCGTATCTTTTATGTTGATTTCAGTATCGGAATATTTATAAAACAGAAGGCTCGATAACAGATTTTTCAGATATGTCAGTGCCCCTCCCCTTCCCTGTTCCTTGTCTTTGTTCGTCTTGGCAGCTACAATGGCGTCATATCCCATACCTGCCACATTTACAAAATATCTCCTTTTAATTGATGACCCGGAATAATAGGTCACCCTTCCCACATCCTGAGTAAAAATATTTTCACCCTTGATTAGTTTTACCGCTTTTTTATATTTAAACGGAATATCAAATGTCCTGCACCAATCGTTTCCCGTACCTACCGGTATCATTGCAAGCAGCAGTTCGTCAGCCGGAACGGTTTTTTGTATAAAAAAGCCGTTAACCACCTCATTCAGAGTACCGTCACCACCCACAACCATGAATTTACGAAAGCCCTTTTTGATAAATTTAGTTGTGAGTGCAAGAGCATGCTCCCTGTGTTTTGTAAAAACAAAATCGAATTTGATACCCGATTTATACAATAGGTCGTAAATCTTTCCCCAGTCTTTTTCCCCTTTACCCGTTCCTGCATGAGGATTGACTAACGCCATCCATTTCTCTTTTGATTCCGCCATAATAATGATTTAAATAACAAAAGTAATAATTTTATATACTTTTGCAACCTTACCGTTATAATTATGAAAAGCATTGATAAAATAGATTTCAGTCTTTCAAAAGGTACAATGGAAAACAAAAAGTTTTCCGTTATCATTCCCACCTGGAACAACCTGCCGTATCTGAAAACCTGTGTCGGTAGTATTCAAAAAAACGGCAGGTACAAGCACCAAATCATCATACATATCAACGACGGTTCCGACGGCACGCTTGATTGGGTTAGGGAGCAGGGTTTCGACTTTACGCATTCTGCCGGCAACACCGGGGTTTGTTTTGCATTCAACGCCGCTGCCGCACTTGCAAAAACGGACTATCTTTGCCTTATTGATGATGATAATTACCTTTTACCCGGTTGGGATTATTATCTTTTTGAGGAAATCGAAAAGACAGGACATCCCTACTTTGCACTATCAGCTACCAAAATAGAAAATAAAAAGACCTTTAATCCCTGTGTGATTGCTCCCCACGACTACGGTAACGGTTTGGAGAGTTTTGATGAAGAGAGGCTTCTCAAAACATATAAAGAACTACCTTTTCAAGACTGGAACGGCAGCAGCTGGTATCCTATGGTTATACACAAATATATCTGGAACCTTGTAGGCGGGATGAGCGTGGAATATACTCCGGGGATGTACTCCGACCCGGATTTTATGATGAAACTGTGGATGGCCGGAGTAAGATACTTCAAAGGAGTAAGCAAAAGCAGAAGCTATCATTTTATGTCGCGAAGTGTCAGGCGGATAAAAAAGAATAACGGCAAAAAACAGTTCCTCAAAAAATGGGGAATAAGCAATTCAACCTTCAGGGAGCACTATCTGAGGATGGACTCACACTTTAAGGGTTATCTTGATGAGCCTGAGATGAACTTAAAACTAAGATTAAGACTGCTGAAAGATAAATTGAGATTGATGCTGCCGTAAATCAGGGAGTTAGAGCAGACTGTTTTCATTTCCTGTTCAGGCCGGTAAAAGAATTTTCCGGATTTTATTAATTCGATGATTTGGTTTTATGATAATGCCTTGCCTTTGTATATTTCAGGAAAGTTTCAAATGCGGCAATCCTGCAAATTACAAACCCGTAAAAACCGTCGAGGAATCCGAGTTTCAATAAATAATTGCGAATAAATTTAATCGTAGGATTGAAAAATATTTTATACAGCGGGACTTTCTTACCGCTTTCAAAAAGTGCTTCGGCACCAAGGGTACTGAATTTGTTAGCCTGAAGAATATGTTCGTCAATGGTATAGAAAGAGTAATGCAAAATATCTCCCTTGAGGAACCCGCTGGAAGCACCCTCAACAAGGATGAACCTTTCGTGTACTTTTTTGCCGACCCATTTTCCTTTGGTTTTGTCGTATAATCTCAACTTTTTATCGGGATACCAGTCCGAATGTTTAATCCATTTCCCACAATAATTAGTCATCCGGTTCATAAAGTAACCGTCATTCTTGAGATATTTCTTAACATCCTTTATTGACTCAACCAATTCCGGAGAAAGTGACTCATCCGCATCAAGTGTCAGGATATAGTCGTTTGAAACCTGTTTGTCTGCAAATTCATGCTGTTTAACATAGTCTTCAAATCTGTGTTGTATAAATCGCACTCCCTTTTCCCTGCAAATTTCTTCAGTTTTGTCAGTAGAAAACGAGTCCACAACAACTATTTCATCGGCTATACTCTGTACCGATTCGATACATCGGCCAATATTTTTTTCCTCGTTGAGAGTAATAACAACAACGGATATCTTCGGCATATTATACTCTTTTCAGAAATATTAAGGCGCAAAGATAATCATTTCATTTTTTAAATATCCAAAAAAACATCCGGCAAATCTCATCTGCAACTTAAAAACAAAAAAAAGGCATCTTTAAACCTTTTTTGAAAATTATTGTTTAGAATATCACATTAACAAAAATGACTAAAAGATTTTTATGGCTCACTACTCAATTAAAGACCTTCAGAATTTTACCGGCATAAAAGCCCATACAATACGTATGTGGGAAAAAAGGTACAATATTGTTGAGCCGAAAAGGACAAATACCAATATTCGATTTTATGATGATGACGACCTGAAAAAACTTTTGAATATTTCCATTCTTAACCGCAGCGGGTTTAAGATATCTACAATTGTAGGGCTGAGTGACGCTGCAATTTCGGAAGAGATACTGAATCTTGCGCATACGCTTAACGATTTTGAGAGCCAAATTGAAGGACTGGTTGTTTCGATGATTGACCTTGACGAGAGTATGTTCGAGAAAATCTTTAATACAGCGGTTATTAAAATGGGATTCGAGGATGCCGTTATAAATATTCTTTACCCCTTTTTCGATAAAATCGGTATTCTATGGCAAATAGGAACAATAACTACTTCGCACAGATATTTCATATCAAACCTCGTACGGCAAAAAATTATCGTTGCAATTGACGGACTTGTAAACTCATTTACACAAAAAACAAAAACTTTTCTGCTGTTTTTACCCGAAGGCGAATATCACGAACTCGGTTTGCTGTTCCACTATTATATTTTAAAGAAGAACAACTTTAAGGTAATCTATCTCGGAGCAAATATCCCGCTGGGTTGTTTGATAGAAACATCAAAAAATCATAAAATTGCCGGATTGATGACCTCCGTTGCAGCACCTTTAAAATATGACGAATTTGGCGAATACGTTAATGAACTCGCAAAAAGCTTCGGTAAAAAACAGATATATATTTCGGGTTTCGGAATAAATAGTATTGGCGAAAACCTTCCCGAAAACGTTTCTTTCTTTAACAATCCTTTAAAATTCAAGGAAATATTAAGTGTTTAACATATATTATCCTTCAATAAACAATTAATAAAAATTATTAGTTAGCTAATTTACTATGTATCAGCTATCTACCCTGTATTTACAAAATTTTATTTAAAATTATTCTAAATAACTGTCGTTTTCTCAAATATTGTGTTTATCTTTGCCGCATAAATATTAAACATTAATTGTAAAATATATAAACGATGACAGCAATAGAATTCAACCATCAGATACTCAACCTGAAAGATAATTTAAGATACTTTGCATTTTCGTTAACAACAAATAATGAGGATGCACAGGATCTGGTTCAGGAAACCTATTTAAAGGCAATAACCCACAAAGATAAATTCAACCCTTCAACAAATATGAAGGCATGGGTCTATACAATAATGAAGAACACTTTCATTAACAAATACAGAAAAGAATCGAAATACAAAACTATGATTGATACTACGGAAGATCTCTTTTTCCTGAATACTTCGAGTAAATCGGGACATGAAACTCCGGAATCGCAATTCAACCATTCCGAACTGGAGAAAGTTGTAAACGGACTCTCTGATGAACACAGAATTCCTTTTATGATGCACTTTCAGGGCTATAAATACAGAGAAATTGCAGATAAGCTTGACTTGTCAATAGGCACGGTTAAAAGCCGCATATTCTTTAGCAGGAAAAAACTTATGGCAGTGCTAAAAGATTTTCAAAATTAAGACCTGTTTACATTATAATCCATCCGGTATCGGAATTTTTTTATCAATTCGGATACCGGATTTTATTTTTTTGTACATTTGGATTTTCAAAAAACAGTGTTTTATGATGTATCTTACAAGAAGAGAGAGATTTAATGCTGCGCACAGGCTGTTCAGAGAAGACTGGGACGATAAAAAAAACTATGAAGTGTTTGGAAAATGCTCCAATCCCAACTGGCATGGCCATAACTATGTTTTATTTGTTACTGTCAAGGGAGAGATAAATCCGGAAACCGGATTTGTCATCAATATAAAAACTCTAAGCGAGATTATTAAAAGAAGGATTATCGAAAAAGTTGATCACAAAAACCTGAACCTTGAAGTGGACTTTTTAAAAGGTAAAATTGTTTCAACCGAAAATATTGCACAGGCTTTTTGGAATGAGCTGGAGACACCTGTCAGGAAGATGGGTGCCCAACTGCACTCCGTAAAAATTGTTGAAACCGAAAATAATTTTGTCGAGTATTTCGGCGTCTAAAAACAGTTAAAATGACAAATGAGAGATTAAGAGAAATGGCTGATAAAAATCAGCTCGACGGTTATGAAAAGATTGACCTCTATAATTACAAAAACGTTGATAAACTGGCCTATCATTATAAAGAGATATTAAAACTGATTGGAGAAAACCCCGACAGGGAAGGCCTTCTGGACACTCCCGAGCGTGTGGCGAAATCAATTCAGTTTTTAACACACGGCTACTTGCTCGACCCCGTTGCAATATTAAACTCTGCAAAATTTAAGGAAGATTACCGCGAAATGGTCATAGTCAAGGATATTGAAATATACTCAATGTGCGAACACCATATGATCCCGTTTATCGGTAAAGCTCACGTTGCTTATATTCCCGACGGATACATCACGGGGCTAAGCAAAATAGCAAGGGTCGTGGATGCCTTTGCCCGCAGATTGCAGGTACAGGAACGACTGACAACACAAATAAAAGAGTGCATCCAGGAAACCCTGAACCCTCTCGGAGTGGCAGTAGTTATTGAAGCTCAGCACCTTTGTATGATGATGCGCGGAATTCAAAAGCAAAACTCGGTAACTACAACTTCGGATTTTACCGGAGCATTCCGTAAAAAAGAAACCCGCGAGGAGTTCATTCATTTGATTGGAGCTAATTTGCACTAATAAAATATAGTACGATACCGTTTTCCCGTAAATTACCGCCTATTTATGGCGAGATGTCAACCTGCGGTTGACAGAGGGGTTTTCAACCTTTCGGGACTCCTGCGCACAGGCCTGCCTCGACCCGAAAGGTTATTCTATCTTACCACCACTTTCCCGCTGCCGAAATTCTTTCCTCCCCGTGTCATTCGTACGTAGTAAATACCTCTCTGCCAGTCTCGTACGTTTACGGTTATTGTTTTTTCCGTTACCGGAATGTTTATCTCTTTCACCTTTATTCCTTGCGAATTGTA
>Ga0256841_1000942_pt1 | contig 27146 bp, 22 predicted proteins | sample 356308metaG_FD_185971 | JGI IMG/M metagenome (GOLD analysis project Ga0256841, IMG submission 185971) | Hydrothermal vent microbial communities from Mid Atlantic Ridge, Atlantic Ocean - 356-308 | ecosystem: Environmental > Aquatic > Marine > Hydrothermal vents | place: Atlantic Ocean: Mid...
AAGGTTTCCGAACATACCAATGACGCTAAAAATTATCGCGCTGCATCCATAGACAACCATGAGATAACATTACAATTTTATAAGTTTTCAAAATTGTCTGTGCAAGATTCAGGTAAGAACTGCGCACCGACGCTTTTCAGCGGCGCCCCCGTTGGTTTGAGACCTTGCGGCATTCTCCGCGGGCTGGCCACGGTTCCCGCCGCAACAGTCCGCCGGCCGCGCGAGGTGCTTTGCTTTGCCTAAACCGCGGCGGGGATGTGCAGCAGGCCGGCAGTCTCCTCCAGCCCGCACATGATGTTCATGTTCTGCACGGCCTGCCCGGCGGCGCCTTTCACCAGGTTGTCGATGGCCGCGATCATGACCAGACGGTTGTTGCGCGCATCGATGCGAAAGCCGATGTCGCAGAAGTTGGTTTGCCGCACACACGCCGTATCCGGCAGCTGTTCGCCGTCGCACAGCCGGATGAAAGGCCGACCTTCGTAACAAGACGCCAGACAGTCATGGATGTCCTGCCGGTCGGCCGCCGTGGCCAGGTCGGCATAAATGGTGGCGAGCATGCCGCGGTTCATGGGCACCAGGTGGGGAGTGAAAGTCACGCGTACGGGCTTGCCGGCCGCCAGGCCCAGCTGTTCTTCCATCTCCGGCTGATGGCGGTGCGCCGCGACCTTGTATGCCGTGAACGACTCGTTGACCTCGCAAAAATGCGTCGCCAGCGACAGCGACCGGCCGGCGCCGGAAACGCCGGACTTGGCGTCGGCGATGATGGACGCCGTATCGATGAGCCCGCTTTTCACCAGCGGCACCAGCGGCAGCAGAATGCTGGTGGGGTAGCAGCCCGGATTGCCCACCAACCGCGCCGTGCGGATCTTTTCGAAATGGACCTCGCAGAGGCCGTACACGGCCTGCACCAGCAGCTCGGCGGACGTGTGGGGCTGATAGCAGGATTCGTACAGAGCTGCGTCGCTGAACCTGAAGTCGGCCGACAGGTCCACCACCGGTTTGCCGTGTCCCATCAGCTCGGGTACGATGGCCATGGAAACCTTGTGTGGCAGGGCCAGAAAGAAAAAATCGCAGCGCTCAGCCAGTGCGGCCGCGTCGTAGGTTTCGCACAGGTTTTCCACCACACCACCAAATGCCGGGAATACTTCGCTGATAGCCTTGCCGGCGTACTTCCGCGAAGTCAAGGCCGCCACTTCAACCTGCGGATGCGCGGCCAGAATGCGAACCAACTCGGCACCGGCATAGCCGGTCGCCCCAACCACTGCGACACGAATCATAATGGGTTCTCCTGGTTTACCCCTATCTCAGAGCGCCGCGGCCCTGTATGTCATTTCGGGTTCGTTGGTTTATTGGATTCGGATGAAGGAGGCTTTCCCGTAATTTGCCGATAGCCAGGCGGTTTGGCGAAAGGCTTGCCCAGCATGTCGTTCCCAGGCACTCAATTTCCTGCTGCACTCTCCCGCATCCCCCAACCGCCATCAGCCAGCAATTTTTTCGGAATCGCTAGGGCCGGCGTAAATCGGCCACCAGTTCTTTCAGGATGGCGGCGAGGTTGCCGCCGCGCCGGCGGGCAATCTGGTGGGCCTGATCAACGATCCCCTCCGCCTGCCGCCGCAGTGCCGCGGCTCCCGGCAGCGGCTGCTGCTGCCGCTGGTACTGCCAGGCCAAAAGGCGCATGGCCATGCGTTCTTCCTGCCTGCGTATGAAACCCATGGTGTTCTTTCAGACGATGTATGGCCCGCCTACCGGTGAGGGGCGCTACCCCCCCAGATAGGCCTTTTTGACCTCGGGGTCTTCGAGCAGTTTTTTCGAATCCCCCGCCAGCACGAGATTGCCGGTTTCCAGGACATAACCGCGCTGGGCGAACTGCAGCGCCAGGCGGGCATTCTGTTCCACCAGCAGAATCGCCGTGCCCTCTTCATTGATGTCCTTGAGCGCCTTGAAAACGTCCATCATCAAAAGCGGCGCCAGGCCCATGGAAGGTTCATCCAGCAACATGACCTTGCGCCCGCTCATAAAGGCGCGCCCGATGGCCAGCATCTGCTGTTCACCGCCGGAGAGCGTGCCCGCCTTCTGGCCGGACCTTTCCTTGAGGCGCGTGAAGATACTGAAAACACGCTCCAGATCGCGGCCGATGTTTTCCGTATCTTTGCGGGCGAAGGTGGCCAGTTTCAGGTTTTCCATTACCGTCAGATTACCGAAGAGCCGCCGGCCCTCGGGGACGTGCGAAATGCCCAGCTGGCTCACCACCTTGTCAGCCGGGTAATCGAGCAGGTTTTTTCCCATATAGGTCATTTTGGTGTCTTTGGACACCGGCACCATGCGCGAAATGGCCCGCAGAGTCGTGCTTTTACCGGCGCCGTTGGCGCCGATGATGGTGACGATCTCACCAGCATCGATATGAAAATCGACACCGTGCAGCGCCGTGATTTTACCGTAGGATACGCTCAGATTTTCCACTGACAGCATCATGTCTCCACCGTGTCCTTGCCCAGATAAGCCTCGATGACTTTGGGATTCTGCTGGATTTCCTCCGGCGTGCCCTCGGCGATGACCTCACCGAAAACCAGGGTCTGAATGCGCTCGCACAGCTCCATAACCATTTTCAGGCGGTGCTCGATCAGCAAGATGGCCACACCGAACTCTTCGTGCACCTGGCGGATGGTGTCCATCATCTCGTTTAATTCTTCGGGGGTCATGCCGACGGTCGGTTCATCTAAGAACAAAATCTTGGGGTCCATGGCCAGGGCGCGCGCCATCTCCACCCGGCGCTGGGCACCGTATGGCAGATTGGGCACCCACATGTCGGCCAGGTGGTCGATTTTCATCATCTTCATCAACTGATAGGCCTTTTCTTCAGCAGCCGCCTCCTGCCGGTTGCGCCGGGAGGTACCGAAAAACGCCCCCGCCAGTCCGTAACTGATGGTCGCATACTGCGACATCTTGATGTGTTCCAGTACGGTCATGTGGCGCCACAGACGCAAATTCTGAAAGGTCCGACCCAGCCCCATGGCGGCGATCTGGTGCGGTTTGAGCCCCACGATGTTGTTGCCGCCCAGCGTGATGCTGCCCTCAGTGGGCTGGTATGTCCCGGTGATGAGGTTGAAAATGGTGGTCTTCCCGGCGCCGTTGGGTCCGATCAGCCCCCTCACCTGCCCGGCCTTGACGGACAGATTGTAGTTACTGACGGCACGCAGGCCGCCAAAGTAGTGCGTCATGTTCTCGACTTTCAGTAACGCCATGGGTCCCTCTTTACTTTTTAGGCTGAATGAGGCGCTTGACATCAAACTCTTTAAAAGCCACTAGGCCGGTTGGGCGGTAGATCATTACCAGGATCAGCAGCAGCGGGATGATGATCCATTTAAAAATTTCCAGCGGCCGGAGCATTTCACTCAGCATGTTCAGGCTGACCGCGCCGACGATGGAGCCGTAAACCGAGTTCAGTCCGCCGAAGTAGACCATGGCCAGAACTTCGGCCAGTTTCTGGATGCCGAACGTCGCCGGGTTGACGAAACGAATGACGTGCGCAAAAAGCCCGCCGGCGATCCCGGCCCAGAAGGCCGAGAACATGAAGGCGGTCATCTTGGTGCGCCGGGTATTGACCGTCATGGATTCAGCCGCCATTTCATCGTCACGCACGGCATTCAGGGCCTTTCCCGGAATGGAGCGTACGAAGTTATTGATGGTCCACACGCACAGCGCCGTCCAGACGAAGACCGTCAGCAGACCGGCATAGTTCGGCTGGCTGCTCATACCGCGCGGCCCGCCCACGACTTCCAGATTTTCGATGAGACTTTTGACAATGAACATGAAGGCCAGTGATATGATGGCCAGGTAGTCGCCGCGGGTCTTGAAGGAGGGGATGGCCACCACCAGCGCACCCACGGCGGCCACCAGCCCGCCCCCGATCAGGCCCACCGGAAAGAGCCAGGGCCCCAGGTGCGACGAAAGCAGCGCCTTGCCGAAAAGGTGGTCGTTGGTAAACAGCGTCAGGGTAAACGCCGAGGCCGCGTAGGCTCCCAACGCCATGAACCCCGGATGCGAGCAGGAAAACTCTCCCATATAGCCGTTGATCATGTTCAAACTGAGCGTGACCATGACGGCAATCAGCGTGAGTTTTAACGTCAGCAGACGGTAGGCGCTGATGTCGGCCCAGATGGCCAGCACCGCGTAGAGCAGGGCCAGGTACAGCGGCACTGCAAGCCCCATGGGCAGGCGGGTGAGCACCGCCGCCAGTCGGTTGGCAGGAGCTGCCGACAGCCGCGCGACAATGCCGATGGGCAGCGCGTAAATCAGCAGCACGTACAGCAGCGTGCTGGGGATCAGGGCAGGTTTTTTGAGCATGATCAGAAAGCCGAAAAGCACCGGCGCCTTGGGCAGACCGATAGATTCAGCCAGGTCGTAGCCGACATGGCTTTCCAGTATGACGGACACCAGCATACCCAATATCCATGCCAGCAGCGGCACCGAGCCGAATACCGCCTTGAAATACCCTTTAAACCCTTTTTTCAGCTGCACTGTGCTATAGTCCGTTGCGTTCATAGTTATCCTTAAAGCCTGTCTTTAAAAACCTTGGCACCGGCGGGAAGATTACCGCGTTGCAGAACCAGGGGCCAATTCAGAGCCTCAAACGGGCACTGTATGGTTCGCCGAAGAATCCATGCGGCCGGAAAACCAGAATCAGCAGCACGATGGAATAGGCAATCAGATCCCGCAGGGTGGACGGGAAGATCATGGCCACGAAAATTTCAATGAATCCCAGCAGAAAACCGGCCAGGGTGGCGCCCATGATTGATCCCCGGCCGCCCAGAATGGCGGCCACGAAAGCCTTCCAGCCGAACATGATCCCCATGTAGGGGTCCAACACCGGGTAGGCCACTCCGAACAGGATGCCGGCCACGGCCGCCAGCGCCGAACCGATGGCAAAAGTCATGCGTGCGATGTTGTTGATGGACACACCCATCAGGGGCACCACCACGTAATCGACGGCCATGGCCCGCATGGCCATACCCCACTTGCTGCGGGTAACGAATACGTGCAGCGCCAGCATGAACGCGATGGAGACAAAAACGATCATGATCTTCTTGTTGGTGACGAACACGCCCCCCAACTCATAAGTGTGCGAGACGATCAAAGGTGGGAAACTGACACGCTGCGCACCCAGCAAAGCCAGGTTACCGGTCTCTAAGATGATGCCGATCATCAGGCCGGTAATGGCGGCCGACGCACGCGGGGCATCACGCAGCGGCCGGTAGCCGATGCGCTCCACAAGCATGCCCACAAACGACGTCAGAAACATGGTGATGATCAAAGTCAGCACCAGGATCAGCCAGTTGGGCATCATGATCGTGCCCATCTTGGCCAGCGCAATCAGGCCGGTGGCCACACCGAAGCCGATATAGGCGCCCACCATGAAAATGTCGCCATGGGCAAAGTTAAAGAGCATCAGGATGCTGTAAACCATGGAGTAACCCAGGGCAATCAGCGCATAAAAACTACCCCATTGCAGCGCATTGACCAGGTTCTGTAAAAGGACTCCTCCCATCGACGGGCTCCTTCATTTTTTGGGTTCGCGCAGGAATAAATTCGCAGATTTTCAGTGCCAGGCTATTTTTGCGCGCGCCCTTTGCCTCAGTTGGTCGTTTCAGACATCAGGTATGATAAATTCCGTGTCATTCCCGGATTTAATGCCGTTCAGACAAATCCGGCCAGTATCCCCTTTGTGCCGGATAAAAGCGGGCCGACCTTGCGGTCCGGCCCGCTTTGGGTATCGCAGATTTTTTGGAACATCAAAAATCTGGCATCCGGTTTCCCAGGCACGGCGGGGTGTCTTCGTTCCCGGTCTTTTGCGCGGATCAGCATTCCCAGCTCAGCCGCGGTGGGAAAACCGGCACGCCCGCGTCAAACCGGCATGCGGCGCAACACCTTTCGTACACCTAGGGACAAACCGATTTGTAGAACTGGAACTGCCCCTGGTCGTTGATTTTCACGACAACGGCGCACTTGATGGGGTCGCCGTTTTCGGTGAAGTTCATGTTGCCGGTAATACCGTGAAAGTTCTTGATCTTGGCAAGGGCATCCCGTACGCACTTGCGGTCTTTCTCGATGTTGCCGGTAATCTTCCCGCAGCTCTGAATGGCATCCTGGGCAATGTGAATGGCATCCCAGGTCAGCGCGCCGACGTCATCGGGCACGTAGCCGTGCTCTTTCTTATAGCGGTCGATAAAGGCCTTGGTCGCACCTTTGGCGCCGGCGGCGGCATAGTGTGTGCTGAAAAAAGCGCCGTAGCAGGCCTTGCCGCAGAGTTTGACGGTTTCGGCGCTGCCCCAGCTGTCGCTGCCCACGATGGGGCCCTTGAAGCCCAGGTCACGGGCCTGCTGCACGATCAGCGCCACTTCGTTGTAATACTGCGGCGTGAACAGGAACTGGGCGCCGGAGTTTTTGATTTTGGTCAGCTGGGAGGAAAAGTCGGTGTCCTTGGTGGTGAAACTCTCGAAGGCCACCACCGAGCCGGGACCGTTGATCTTTTCCCAGTTCTTCTTGAACTCTTCGGCCAGGCCCTTGGGGTAATCGGAAGCCACGTCGTAGAGCACGGCCGCCTTTTTAAAGCCGAACTCGTTTTTCACGAAGTTGGCCATCACTTTGCCCTGGAAGGGGTCGAGGAAGCAGGCCCGGAAAACATAGGGACGGTCCTTGGTGGTGTTGGGATTGGTGGACCAGGGGCTGATCATGGGGGTCTTCCAGTTGTTGGCCACGTCACCGGCCGGTATGGCCTGGCTGGAAGCCTGGGGACCGATGATGATCAGCACTTCATCGTCGGTGATCATCTTGGTATTGGCCTTGACCGCGGATTCAGCTTTTGATTCGTTGTCCTCGATCACCAGCTTAACCGGATACTTCTTACCGCCGACCTCAAGACCGCCGGCCTTGTTGATGTCTTCCAGCCACATTTCAGCGGCGAACTTGGTGCCCTCGCCGACTTTGGGAATATCGCCGGTCATGGGTGCATTGATACCGATTTTGATGACCTTGGTCTTGGCACCGGCACAGGGCGTCAAGATCAGCCCGAGGGCCAGCACCGCCGCCAATACAAACAATCCTTTCCGCATGGCATCCTCCTTTTCCAACAAACGGGTTTAAATAAATCGAAGTTATTTTCGATACTACAATGGCATGCCCCCGTCAACCGAAAATGCGGATCGCTGCAGGGCCGGGGCCTTGGATCACCTGCGCCGGTGCATGCCGTACCCGGACGGTGGCTATCGGTTCCCGGGAAAGCGGCGGCCATCGCGGACCGGGACACCGCAGATCTTAAAGATTACGCCTTCCAGCAGCCTTTGCGGATGCCCGCCCGAGCGTTTGAGACGCATTTCGGTGCGCTGCAGCTCCAGCAGCACCTCGATCAGCTCAGACGTTTCAAACCGGCTGCATTTCTGAAGCAGAAGAAAAACCGCATAGGCATGCGCACCGCCGAGGGAAAGGCTGGCGGCGGTTTTACCGGCCGGCCGGCTTTTTTTCCCATCGGCGGGCTTTTCCGGCGCTGCCGGCGTTTGCCCCCAGCTGTGCTGCAGATCCTCGAGGCGGCGGTCGAAGCTTTTCAGGGCCGGCAGCACCCTGGCCTGGAAGCGGCCATAGTTCATGCCGCTATTCCAGACAGCGCCGTCCGGGCTGCCGATAAAATCCCTGGCGACCAGCAGTTTGCGGATCTGGTTGACCAGCGCCATGTGCAGCTGCAGCGGATGCGCTCCATCCGCCAGCAGGGAATCCAGCAGGAAAAGCGCCCGGTCCAGGCTGCGCCGGCTGACGGCATCGGTGAAATCGTAGAGCGGGTCTTTACGCGTCCGTGTGAGCACCTCCCTGACGTCGGCGGCCTGGATGGTTTTGCGCTCGCCGGTATAGCTGATCAGTTTTTCCAGATTATGGGAAAAAGTACGCAGATCGAATCCCGTCATTTCCTGCAGTACGGCCATGGCGTTTGCATCCATGGTCTTTTCCCGGTCCGACAGCATGGCCCGGGCCTGCTGCTGCAACATCGCCTGGCGGGCCTTTTTGTCCGCCACCCGGTTGCCCTGGGGAACCGAGCAGTCCACCACGACGCCGTGCTCGACAATGCAGCGGTAAAGGCGCCGCCTTCTATGGACCCGCCCGGCGGTCAGGATCAGTCGATTGCCGGCGGGAAACCCGCTTTCGATGGCCTTTTGCAAAAGTGCTGCCGCATTACCGGCCACCTGGCGCTCCGAGTCCTGCTGCCGGCAGTTTTCGAGCAATGCGGCCAGCCAGCCGGCATCTTCCGGCGGATTTTTCACAGTCGCAAAAAAGGGCGCCAGGGCGTCCGGTGTACAATCGGCAAGCGGGAGTTTGGCGGCCTTCAGCAGCCGCAGCAGAAGGCGTGCGGCAGCCGCCATGTCCGGTTTGTCAAAGGCCCGGCGAATTTTTTCCGGCAGGTCGGCCACATCTTGGCGATCGCCACCGGAATGGAAAATCTCGACGTCCGTCAGCAGGACCACACGCCCGCCGCCGAGCAGGGCATATGTATTGATGCCCTGCAGCGCGGCAACGATGTTTTCCCCGCTGCCCTCGATGCGTTCAAAATTAAAGCTTTTCTCCCCTTCCGGCAGCAGCACATGTATCAGCCGGCGCACTGCGTCTTGGCACAGGGACTCTTCTCCCCACAGCAGAAAAACCGAAAAGGCGCTGACTTGCGCCTCTTTTTCCAGGAAAGCAGGCAGAGATGGGTAGGTGACTTCCGGCATAACTCGGGGGTTTCAAAAGCTGAACACGGTCGGCCGCCGGTTCAATCCGGCATTTTGTTCATCAACAGGTGCGCCACCAGAATTGCCATCCCGACGGTAATCGCGCTGTCGGCCACGTTGAATGCCGGCCAGTGCAGGCTGCCGGCATGCAGATCGATAAAATCGACCACGCTGCCGAAACGCGTGCGATCGATGATGTTGCCCAAAGCCCCGCCCATGATCATCGCTAACGAGGTGCCCAGCAGGCGGTGGGTGGGTGGTGTGCGCCAGTAGAAAACCGCCACCAGGAGCACGGCCAGCCACGAAATGGCAAAAAAAACCACACTTCGCAGCGCCGCAGGCTGGGCCGCCATGAACCCGAACGCGCCGCCGGGATTCTGGATGTGGGTCAGGTTCAGGAAGCCCGGAATCACGGCAAGGGTACGGTACAGCGGCATCTTGGCCAACACCAGCGCCTTGGTCAGCTGATCGGCTACAACCACCGGTAGGGCGACTTTCAGCAGCCCGATCAATTTTGCGCTGCAACCCGGTTTCAACATGTGCACCTGCATGCCCGTTGCCGGCGGCCGCCGCGCCGGCCGGCTTCACAACCGCTGCGCCCCGCAGGCAAAAGCCCGGGAAAGACGCCGAGGGGCCGCTTTTCCGCCTTCGGCAAGCGCGGTTCAGCCAATTTCAGCGAGCACCCGCCGGCAACGGCTGCAGACCGCGGGATGGGCGGCATCCCGGCCCACGGACGTGTCGTGCACCCAGCAGCGCGCACACTTTTCACCGGCAGCCGCCGCCACTCTCACCGACAACCCTTCCGTGGCGTTGTTTTCGTCCTCTTTCTCCGCTGGCGCCCCCCGGACCAGCCCGGCTCCTGAAGTGATGAAAATGGCGCGCAGCTGGTCGGCATAGGGGCTGAGCTTGGTGTACAGATCGCCGTCGGCGGTCAGGTCCACATGGGCATCCAGGGAATGCCCGATGATCTTGCGGGCGCGCGCATCTTCCAGTGCCCGGGTGACTTCGCGGCGCACGGCCAGCAGCAGGTTCCAGTTTTCCGCCAGCACCGCATCGCGCCAGGCCGGGTTGGCTTCGGGAAGCATCGCCATGTGCACGCTTTCCTCGCGGGCGCCATCATCGGGCATGTATCGCCAGATTTCCTCGGCCGTAAAAGGCAGCACCGGGGCCATCATGCGCACCATGGCATCCAGCAGATGGTACATCGTCGTCTGGGCGCTGCGGCGGTGGGCGTCGCCGGACGCCGACGTGTACAGCCGGTCCTTGAGCACGTCCAGGTAAAAGGCGGACAGGTCGACGGTACAGAAGTTGAAGAGCGCGTGGTAGATGATATGCAGGTCATAGCGTTCGTAAGCCCCGCGGATTCTGTCGATCAGCTCCTGCAGCCGGTGCAGGGCAAAACGGTCGATTTCGGGCATCTGCCGATAGTCAACACGGTTCCGGCCAGGATCGAAATCCTTCAGGTTGCCCAGCATGAAGCGGCAGGTGTTGCGGATGCGCCGATAGGCGTCGCTGAGCTGTTTTAAGATGTTTTCCGAGATGTGGATGTCATCGCGATAATCGGACGCCGACACCCACAGACGCAGGATCTCGGCCCCGTAACGTTCAATCACCTTCCCGGGGGCGATGACGTTGCCCATGGATTTGGACATTTTCTTGCCTTCGGCGTCCACTACATACCCGTGGGTCAAAACCGCTTTGTAAGGCGCCTTATGGCGCGTCCCGACGGCCGTCAGCAGCGAACTGTGAAACCAGCCCCGGTGCTGATCGCTGCCCTCCAGGTAGAGATCGGCCGGCCAGCGGAGTTCGTCGCGCGCTTCCAGCACGGCGGCATGGCTGACGCCGGAATCGAACCAAACATCCAGGATGTCGTCCTCCTTGACGAACGTCCTGCCGCCGCAGTGTTCACACACCGCACCGGCCGGCAGCAGATCTGCGACGCTTTTTTCGAACCAGATATCGGCGCCGTGAGCGGTAAAAAGCGCGTGGATATGCGCCACTATTTCTTCGTTGATATGGATCCGGCCGCAGCTTCGGCAGTAGAAAACGGCAATGGGCACCCCCCAGGCGCGCTGGCGTGAAACGCACCAGTCGGGACGGTTTTCGATCATGCCGTAAATGCGCTCCCGGCCCCAGCGCGGCACCCAGGTGACCTGGTCGATTTCTGCAAGGGCCTGCCGCCGCAGCCCGGTTTTGTCCATGGAGATGAACCACTGCGGCGTCGCCCGGAAGATCACGGGCTTTTTGCAGCGCCAGCAATGCGGATAGGCGTGGTCGATGTTTTCACGGGCCAGCAGCGCCCCGGCGTCTTCCAATTTGTCGATGATGCCGCTGTTGGCCGCAAAAACAAACTGGCCGCGCAGGTCCGGGATTTCCGGGGTGAAACAGCCGTTTTCGTCCACCGGCGAAAAAGGCTCGAGGCCGTACTTCAAACCGACTTCGTAGTCTTCCCGGCCATGCCCGGGGGCGGTGTGCACACAGCCGGTGCCGGCATCCAGGGTGACGTGGTTTGCCAGGATTATCGTCGAATCGCGGCCGTAGAGCGGGTGCCGGCATTTTTGCCCCTCCAGCACACGCGCTTCGAATTCCGCCAGTATGCGATAGTCGGACACGCCGAACTTCTGCATGCAGGCCGCCACCAGGTCGCTGGCCAGAATGAGCACTTCAGCGTGGCCGGTTTGCACGGCGGCATAGCTGAATTCAGGGTGCAGCGCCACCGCCAGGTTGGCCGGAATGGTCCAGGGCGTGGTGGTCCAGATGGCCACCGACACCTTCTTACCGGCGAGTTCCGGGACCTGTCCGCCGACATCGTCACACAGCGCGAAACGCACGAAAATCGAAGGCGATGATTCGTCATGGTATTCGATTTCCGCCTCGGCCAGGGCCGTGCGGCAGCTGCAGCACCAGTGAATGGGCTTCTGGCTGCGGTACAGGCTGCCGTTTTGCGCAAAGCGCGCGCATTCCTTGGCGATGACGGCTTCATAGGCGTAGTTCATGGTCAGATACGGGTTATCCCACTCCCCCATGACGCCCAGGCGTTTGAATTCCCGGCGCTGGATATCGATAAACTTTTCGGCATAGCGGCGGCACAGTCTGCGAAACTCGGCCTGCGAATAGTCTTTTTTGCGCGCGCCCAGTTCCTTGTCCACATTGTGCTCAATGGGCAGCCCGTGGCAGTCCCAGCCGGGCACGTAGACCGCATCGTATCCGGCCATCTGACGGGAACGTACGATGATGTCCTTTAAAATCTTGTTCAAGGCCGTACCGATGTGGATATGCCCATTGGCGTAGGGCGGCCCGTCGTGCAGGATGAAGCGCCTGCGGCCCTTGGACAGCCTGCGGATCTTGCGGTAAAGGTCCTCCTGTTCCCAGGTCGCCAGCTGGTCCGGTTCGCGCCGGGCCAGGCTGGCCTTCATGGGGAAATCTGTTTTCGGAAGGTTGAGCGTTTTCTTATAATCCATGCCGCCTCCGGATGCTTTACCAAATTTTAGAGCTTAGGAGCCGAAGCATTAATCGCATTCGGCCGGTCTGTCAAGCCGCAGCCGGACGACGCATCCGGCATGTCGTATTCAGCAGGGGAAAACTGCGCGCGAATCCGGGTCGCCGTCGGTCAGTTCCAGGAGGTAACGGCCGTAGTCGTTTTTCAGCATGTCAACGGCCAGTTTTTTGAGCTGCGCGCGGTCGATGTACCCCAGCCGGTAGGCGATCTCTTCGATGCAGGCGATTTTCAGCCCCTGGCGGTCCTGAATGGCCTCGACATAGCTGGCGGCCTGCTGCAGGGCCTCGTGCGTACCGGTGTCCAGCCAGGCGAATCCGCGGCTGAGCAGCTCTACGCGCAGCTCCCCGCGGCGCAGGTACGCCAGATTGACGTCGGTGATTTCAAGCTCTCCGCGCGGCGACGGCTTCAGCCGGCTTGCAATTTCCACCACGTCGCTGCTGTACATGTACAAGCCGGGTACGGCGTAGGATGATTTGGGATTTTCCGGTTTCTCTTCAATGCCCACCACATTACCGGCAGCGTCGAATTCAACGACCCCGTAACGCTGGGGGTCGCGCACCAGGTATCCGAAAATCAACCCGCCCCTTTCCAGGCCCACCGAGCGCTTCAGAATTCCGGAAAGGCGGTTGCCGTAAAAAATATTGTCTCCCAGTATGAGGCACACCGGTTCGTCGCCGATAAAATCCCTACCGATGATAAAGGCCTGCGCCAGGCCTTCGGGACGCGGCTGGGCGGCATAGGTGATGTTGAGCCCCAGATGTGATCCGTCTTTGAACAGCTGCTGGAAATGAGGCAGATCCTGAGGCGTCGAAATCAGCAGGATGTTGCGGATGCCGGCCAGCATCAGCACGGAGAGGGGGTAGTAAATCATGGGCTTGTCATAGACCGGCAGCAGCTGTTTGCTGACCACGCGGGTAATGGGGAAAAGCCGGGTTCCCGACCCTCCGGCAAGGATAATACCTTTCACTTCAGGCTCTCCTCGGCTGCACTCCTTTTCATATCCATCGGAGTGGGTCTTTTTGTTTTACAAAAGCAAACCGGCATATCCTGCTGCAAATGTATCGCAGAAAGGACCTGCCGGAATACGCTGTTTTTGGCACCAGCGGGAGAGCTGCTCACGGCTCCCCGCTTTTCTTCCGGGCTTATTTCTCCAGGACAAACTGCGCCCGCCGGTTTTTGGCCCATGCGGTTTCGTCATGGCCTGGGTCGGCGGGCCGTTCCTCGCCATAGCTGACCGTTGAAATATTCTGCGCCGCGACGCCCAGGTCCACCAGGAAGTTTTTCACCGCCCTGGCGCGCCGGTCCCCCAGTGCGAGGTTGTACTCCACCGTTCCGCGCTCGTCGGTATGGCCCTGCACGATCACGCGCGCGTCCGGGTGCGCCAGCAGCCACTGGGCCTTGCGCTTCAGGATTTCCTGCGCTTCCGGCGTCAGAAAGGCGCTGTCGAAATCAAAATGGACATCTTCATCGATGAACTGTCGCAACACCGCATCCGCGCTCATGTTGCCGGTCTGCCCTTCTTTTTCCTGCATGCTGCGCTGCTGTTCGGCAAGCTGTTCCTCCTTGATGGCCTGCTGGCGCGCCAGTTCTTTCTGGCGGGCAAGCTCGGCCGCTTTTTCCGCCGCGGTCTGGCCCTGGGAGCCCCCCACATAGGCCGGTGCGATTTTTTTCTTGGCGCAGGCACTGGTCAGCAGCAGCAAAGACGCCACGGCCAGAGCCACAAGACCCATTCTAAATAGGCTTCGCATGGCAACACGATGTGAAATTCGCATGCATTCCCCCTTGTGGTGATACGTTGACGGTTGCACTCGTTGGGATAAATCCCGAAGTCGCCGAAAGCTGTTTGCGGACCAACATGATCCAACGCCTCGGGCATCGTTCAATTCCTGGCTTCGATTCCCCGGCCGAAGGCGCCCCTGCAGCTGGATAAGCGCTCACCGGTTGCCGCTGGCGGCGGTTTTGCCCGCCGGTCAGACCGGGTCAGATCTATAGCATCAACACGGCCATAAATAAACACTAAAATCGGCCGCAGCCGCAAAGCAGACGATTGCCCGGTGTCCCGGCACCGATAACCGCGCTCATCAACCATGATCCGGATGAAATTTCCGCCTGCCACGCCTTCAACACAACCGAACGGAAAATTTCGGTTTAACTGCAGCACCCGAATTGGGCGGATTCCGATTTCATCGTAGAAGCGGTGCCTTGATGCCAGGCAGTGCGCCCATGCCCGGCCGGGAGTGTCTTTTTTTCTTGACAGGAGCACCGTAGCCAGATTATTGATTGAACATTCAGTTAATTTAGTTAGTGGAAAGACAATCCATGCGCAAAAACCAGAATGCCAAGATACGGAAGCCCGAAATTCTCGAGAACTACTATCAGGTGCTGATCGAAGAGGGCTTTGAGGGAGCGTCCATCGGAAAAATTGCCAAACGCATGCACATTCACCCCAGCCTGATCATCCACTACTTTCAGTCCAAAGAGAATATGACGCTTGAGCTGGTTAAAGCGCTCATTGACCGGTACGAGGCACCTGAATACCTGCAATTCGAGCATATCGACGACCTCCGGGAGCGGTTCCAGGCATTGATGGATACCCTTTTTTCATTTGAATGGTCGAGAACCGTGGATCCGGGAGTGCACTTCGGCTTCTACTATCTCAGTTTCCGAAATCCGGCGGTACGCAAACGCTTCGAAGAGATGATCAAGCGGCTCAGGAACCACCTGGTTACCGAACTGGGACGTTTCAGCGCGGCGGGAATCATACGGGTGGACGACGCGCGCAACGCGGCCGATATGATCGTAACGCTCATCGAAGGGCTGGAATTTCATGCGCATTTTCTTTCGGAAGGACGCCCTTTCCAGGAGTTCGCAGATACCGCCAAGCGGCTTGCTGTCAGCATGCTGACGGGAAAACACCATTGATGACCTGACATATCTAAAAGCCAAAGACCCATTACCCCCGGTGCTGATTCAGGGTTTTGGAACATCTCAGCAGGAGACTTTTTATGCGTGATTTCGATGAAGATCTTAGCAGTGACTACAAAGGCAGGGACATTGACGCCGCCCTGCATGAGGCCCACTTCATGGTGGAAACCATCCTCAGCCCTCCCCATGAAGCGCCGCTGGAGCGCCGCAAAGAAATCGCCTTGAAAACCGTTCGCAATTTCCGGGACCACATCAACAAAGGGTTTCTGGACTACCGCAAATCCGTTACCGAAGCCACCAGCTTCGCCGTAACCGAATGGACCGGGCACGGATCCATTCTGGTGGACGCCCTGGACCGGGAATTTCTTGATCTTCTCGGGGGCTTCGGCCTCTATTCTTACGGGATCCGGCACCCGAAAATTATCGCGGCCGTCAAAGCCCAGCTTGACCGGTCACCGCAGTACAGCCAGGAAATGCTCGACCCCCTGCGTGCCCAACTGGCCAAGGTGCTGGCCCTGCTTACCCCCGGAAAGATCCAGTACGGCTTCTTTGCCAACTCGGGAACCGAGGCAGTGGAAGGCGCCATGAAACTCGCGAAACTCTACACCGGGCGAAAGGGGTTCATTGCCATGCTCAAGGGGTTTCACGGCAAGACCCTGGGTTCGCTATCGCTCATGGGTAAAAAGATTTTCCGCAAGCCGCTCCTGCCCCTTCTGGAGGGTATCCGCCATGTGCCGTTCGGTGACACGGATGCCGTGGAGAAAGTGCTGGCGGCAGCAAGGTCGGTGGGGGACGGCATTGCAGCGGTGGTGGCGGAGCCGGTCCAGGGAGAGGCTGGCGCCGTGGTTCCCCCCGATGATTATTGGCCGCGCCTGCGGGAGCTCTGCAGCCATTACGGTGTCCTCCTGATCGCAGACGAGGTCCAGACGGGCATGGGGCGAACCGGCAGGATCTTCGGACTTGACCACTGGGATGTGACCCCGGACATTTTGTGCCTGGGCAAAGCCCTCGGCGGGGGAGTAATCCCCATGTCGGCCTTCATGTCGACTGCGAAAATATGGGAATGCATGGAGCCCAATCCCTTCATTCACACCACCACAACCGGTGGGAATCCTCTTGCCTGCGCATCAGCCCTGGCCGCCATTACCGTACTTCTGGAAGAAGATCTGGCGGGTCAGGCAAAGCGCAAGGGCGAATATGTGCTCAAACATTTGAAGGGCATGCAGGACCGCTACCCGGGCGTGCTGTCCCAGGTGCGCGGACTCGGACTGCTCATCGGAATGGAATTCCCCACCGACGGCATTGGATATAAAGTGGCCTCGGGACTGTTTTCCCGCGGTGTGATCACCGCCGGGACCCTGACCAACGCCAAAACCATCCGTTTTGAGCCGGCCCTGAATATCCCTCAAGAAATTCTGGACGAAATCCTCGGCCGACTGGAGGATGTGTTTAAAACGATTGAATTGCCGCGGCGCAAAAAACCCATAAACCTCTATGCCGGCCAGGTGCTGCACGTGGATCTGACCGCCGGAAAGATCGAGAGCCGACCCACTCCAGGGAAATGGCTGAAGGAATACATCGGCGGGTGGGGGCTGGCAGTACGCTATTTTTTCGATCTGGTGGACCCTCAAACCGAACCGTTGTCGCCGGAAAACGGACTGGTGATCATGACCGGACCTCTGTGCGGGACTCTCGTTCCCACTTCTTCGCGCACATGCCTGGTATCCAAGTCGCCCCACACGGGGACCATTTTCGAGTCCAACGTGGGAGGGGCCTTCGGGCCGGAGTTAAAATTCGCAGGATACGACGGCATTGTGATCACCGGCAGGGCCGACCACCCCGTGTATCTACGCATCGAGGACCACAGCGTAAATATAGAGGATGCCAGTCCGGTTTCAGGAAAAGGTATCTTCGAAACGGAAACGTGGCTGTCTGCCGAGATGGGGCACGGAACAAAGACCCTCTCCATCGGGCCGGCAGGTGAAAACATGGTTTCTTACGCCTGCGTGGGTTCGGAGGCCTATCGCCAGATGGGGCGGGCGGGCGCCGGGGCACTTTTCGGCTCCAAGAACCTAAAGGCGATCGCGGTCAAAGGATCGGGGGGCGTGCAGGTCGCGGACATGGGCGTTTTCTGGGGCAAAGTGACCCAACACAAGGAGTCCAACCTTCTCACCGAGGCCAATATGTGGGCCAAGAATGAGGGCACCCCCGTGCTCATGGATGTTACCAATGAGATGGGCATCCATCCGACCAGGAATTATTCCGCCGGCGTGAATTCGAGTCGGAACCGCCTGGATTCCGAAACCATCAAGGCACTCAAAATCGGCGACCGTTCCTGTGCTTCATGCCCTTTGGGATGCGGCAACTTCACATCCGCAAACGGCGTTCAGGTGGAAGGCCCTGAATACGAGACGCTGTGCATGGGCGGATCCAACTGCGAAATGAACGACATTGAACAGGTGATGCGTTTTAACCGCTCGTGTGATGACCTGGGGCTTGACACCATGTCCGCCGGTGCGACCATCGCCCTGGCCATGGAAATGACTGAAGCAGGCGTCCACAACTATGGCTTGTCCTTCGGGGATCCGGAAGGCTACCTGAAGGTCATCGGAGAAATTGCCCGCTTGTCCACCCCGCGGGGAAAGGATCTCGCCCTGGGCGCGGCCAGGCTGGCGAAAAAGCTTGGGCGGGATGAGGCTGCCGCCCACTCCAAGGGCCTTGAAATGCCGGCCTATGACCCGCGGGCAAGCTACGGGATGGGGCTGGCCTATGCCACCAGCGAACGCGGCGCGTGCCACCTGCGGGCATTTACCATATTCGCCGAAGACCCTTTCAAGCTGAAGGCAATGGCACGGGAGGTCATCGAGGGCCAGAACACCAATGCGGCCAAGTGGTCCCTGTGTCTCTGTGATTTCTGGGGGTCCGTGGACCGAAGTGTCATGGCGGAGCTGCTCACGGCCGGGTTGGGCCGTCAGGTCTCTGAAAGGGACCTGCTCACAGCGGGTGAACGCATCTGGAACCTGGTCCGGCTCTTTAACACGCGCGCCGGCTTCACCGCCGCCCAGGACACGCTGTCCAAAAAATTGACGCATACGGCCCTCGCAGGAGGGCCCCATGCAGGGAGAGTCCTGAACGAAGAGGACCTGGAGAAGATGAAAGAGCTCTATTACCACCTCCGAGGCTGGGACCGCAAGGGCCGGCCCGGAAAAGAAAAGCTGCGGGAACTGGGGCTTGGGCATCTATAGAATCGTGTGGAGGAACATATGGAAAAGCACCTGCTTGCAATACCCAATCTCTGCACCGGCTGCAGCCGGTGCGTGTATGCCTGCTCCGCGGTTAAGGAAGGAATGTTCATGCCGTCCCGGGCGCGCATCAGCGTGAGCAACTTCCCCCTTGAGGGTTATACCGTACCCAACATCTGTTTTCAGTGCCCCAATGCCGAGTGCCTGAAAGCATGTCCTGCAGAAGCCATTTTCCGGAACGAACGGGGTATTGTTGCGGTGGACGCAGGCAAGTGCACCGGCTGCGGTGAATGCACGGCCGCCTGTCCCTACGGCATGATCGAACAATACGTGTCGGGCAAGGCGTACAAATGCGATCTTTGCGGCGGCAGTCCGGCCTGCGTTGCCGAATGCCACTTCGGCGCCCTTGTCTTCAAGGAGCCTGACCGAATCGCACTGGCCTTGCGGGCCGGGCAGATGAAACACCGCATCAAAGAGGGAGCGCCCGCGGAAAAACGAATCGCACTGGCCGGCAGGGTGCTGGATGAAGCGGTCCGAGTGCCGCGGACAGCGGCCTATATGGGAGATTTTTAATCGGCGCCGGTGCATACCGGAGGAGATACACAGCATGTTTCCACGATCACCTTTTTCACCCCCGCAAGAAAACCTTCCGTTTCACGGAATTGCAACGTTCGCCGGGTATCCCCTGTGGGAACCGGGAAGTGACGTGGACGCCGTGTTCCTGGGCATTCCCTACGATGAGGGGACCACTTACCGGCCGGGGGCCCGCTTCGGCCCCCGCGCCATCCGCAGCGCCTCCATGTTTTACAGCTACGAAGGCGTGGAGGGCCGGTTCTATGACGCGGACCGCAGGAAATGGGTGCTGGCGGGGAAAAAGGTTGCGGATGGAGGGGACATTCCCATCAGCCCCCTCTGCCGGGAAAAAAACTGGACAGCCATAACCGACGCCGTGAAATCGGTCATAGAAGCCGGAGCGCTGCCCGCCATTGCAGGCGGAGACCACTCCATCACCTACCCTGTCGTCCGGGCATTCAGGGGAAGAAAAATCCACTACCTCCACTTTGACAGTCATGTTGACTGTGACAGAATCAGTTACAGCTCTTTTACCCACGGAAGTCCCGTCCTGATGATCATGGAGGAGGACCTTGCGGAGTCTGTGACGATCCTGGGTATGCGGGGCCTGACCAATTCAGGTCAGGATATCGCCTGGATGGAGAAAAAGGGCGTCAACGCGCTTACCGCGCGCGAGCTGAGAAAGTGGCTGTCGCATCCCAGCCCTTCCCTTTTCGAAGAGGGCGCGTATTACGTGAGCGTGGATATTGATTTTTTTGATCCCTCTCTCGCCCCGGGAACCGGAACTCCCGAGCCGGGAGGGCTCTTTTTCGATCATTTTTCCGATGTGCTGCAGGTCATTGCTAAACGTGGAAAGATTATCGGTCTGGATGTGGTGGAAGTGAACCCCTTTCTCGACGGTCCGGGAAACGGGACCTCACATCTTGCCGCACGTTGCATTCTGGAGCTTCTGAGCGGCGCGCTCGATAAAAGGTGAACAGATTGAACCGATTCGGGACGGCTTATGGCTACGACAAAAAGTACCGGTCTTGCGGTCAGGGGCATCAACAAACGCTTCGGTCCGGTTAATGCGCTTAAAGAGATTTCGCTGGACGTACAAGAGGGTGAGTTTTTCACGCTGCTGGGCCCTTCCGGGTGCGGCAAGACCACCCTTTTGCGCATTATCGCGGGCCTGGAGCTGCCCGATTCAGGGAAAGTCATCCTGGGTGGACAGGATATCACATCCCTGCCCGCCACCCGGCGCCAGGTAAACACGGTTTTTCAAAGCTATGCCCTTTTCCCGCACCTCACCATCTTCGACAACGTCGCGTTTGGCCTCCGGGCCCGCAAATTTCCCAAAAATGAAATTGAGGGCCGCGTCGGCAAACGGCTCGAAATGCTCGGTCTCCTGGACATGGCGCATCGGCGCCCTCACCAGCTTTCCGGCGGGCAGCAGCAGCGGGTAGCCCTGGCCCGGGCGCTGGTCAATGAACCCAAGGTCCTGCTGCTGGATGAACCCATGTCCGCACTGGACGCCAGACTGCGTGCACAAGTCCAGGTGGAGCTGCGCAGGCTCCAGCGAAAACTTGGCCAAACGTTCATCCTGGTCACCCACGACCAAGCGGAAGCCATGGTGGTTTCGGACCGCATCGCCGTGATGAATCAGGGCATGATCATACAGTTCGGCTCGCCCAAAGATGTCTACGAACAGCCCCGAACACGATTCGTCGCCGAATTCCTCGGTGCGGCGAACCTGCTCAAAGGAAGGAAGAAGCATCACGGGCTTGAAACCGATATCGGATTTTTGGTCCTGGAGCGTGAGCCGAAATGGGAAAATGGAACCGTGGCCATTCGTCCCGAACGAATGCATATTACGGAAGACCCGGCTTCCGTCAACAGCACCAGGGCACGCGTCCGTGAAGCAATCTACCGGGGTACGGACCTTGACCTCTGGCTCGATCCCGGCCCCCTGAGGGTCCGAACGGCGTCCAACCAACACTATGAAGCCGGTGACGAGATCTGGCTGGAGCTTCCTTCAGAGGCTTTGGTGATTCTGGATGAATGAGCTGATTATCTGGTACGGTGAACTGACGACCCCCCGGCGCCTGACCCGGAGGGGCCTTAAATTCCTGGGGGTGGGAATGCTCTGGATCCTGCTGTTCCTCGTCCTTCCGGGACTGGTCCTGGTGGCGGTCAGCTTCGCCACCCGCGGCTCCTATGGGCAGCTCGAATGGTCGTTCACCCTCGAAAATTACAAACGGCTCACGGGTTTCAGCGTGTTCGGCTGGACCGCCGACTATATGATCATCCTGTGGCGGTCGGTGTGGGTGGCTTTTGTGACCTGCCTTGCAGCCGTTATTCTCTCCTACCCCCTATGCTTTTTTATCTGCAGCCGCCCGGAAAGGACCCGCTACCTGTGGCTGATGCTGGTCGTAATTCCCTTCTGGACCAATATGGTCATCCGGACCTATGCATGGTTCCTGATTCTGGCACCGGAATTTCCTCCTGCCAGAATTGCACACTTCTTTGGTTTTCTTCCACCCAACACACCGCTGTATCCAAACGCTTTTGCGGTCTACATCGGTATGGTCACCATTTTCCTGCCTTTTGTCGCCTTGCCGCTCTACTCCAGTGTGGAGCGCCTGGACTGGTCCCTGGTGGAAGCCGCCCAGGACCTCTACGCATCCAGGACCAGGGTCTTTCTGCAGGCCATCCTGCCGCAAACCATGCCGGGTCTTTCGGTGGGGATTATTCTGACTTTTGTGCCGGCCATGGGGATGTTTGTGGTCCCCGATCTTCTGGGGGGCGCCAAATACATGCTGGTGGGAAACCTGATTGAACAGCAGTTCGGTGCTAGCCGCGACTGGCCCTTTGGCGCGGCCGTGAGCATGGCATTGATGCTGCTGACCATGGTGAGCCTCTATCTGTATCGCAGGAAACACAAGGAGATGCAGATCGTATGAGAAAGCTCCATCCGGTGATAAGCGTTCTCTCCATGCTCACCCTGGCATTTCTCTATGTTCCGCTGCTGGCAGTGGCCATCTTTTCCGTTAATGCCACGCGCTACGGGCTTGCCTGGCGTGGGTTCACCCTGAACTGGTATATCAAGCTGTTTCATAATGAAGTCATTTTGAACGCCGCCTGGAACAGCCTGGTCCTGGCGGTGGTCTCCACGCTGGCCGCAACGATTCTGGGAACCGCGCTGGCCATTGGTATCGACCGCTTCCCCTGGACAAAAAAGCTGGGCACAACCCTCGATTTGCTGCTGCATCTGCCGGTGGTCGTTCCCGACATCATCTTTGCCGCCGCCCTGGTGGTGGCTTTCGGCCTGCTGCGCATGTTGTCCTCTTTTTTCGAACCGGGGCTTTTAAATATGATCATCGGGCACATTACGTTTCAGGTTTCCTTTGTGGCCCTGGTGGTGCGCAGCCGCCTCGTGGGCATCGGACGGGATGTGGAAGAAGCGGCCCGTGATCTTTTCGCCGACACACCATATCTGCTGAGAAAGGTCATGCTGCCGCTCCTTGTCCCGGGAATCGTGGCAGGGGCCATGTTGGCCTTTACCCTTTCTCTGGATGACTTTGTGATCAGCTTTTTTACCGCCGGTCCCGATTCAGTAACGTTGCCGCTCTTTATATACGCGGCCGTCCGGCGGGGGGTAACACCTCAGATCCATGCCCTGTCCACCCTTGTTCTGATGACCACGGTAATCCTGATCATAGGCATGGAACGATTCACGCGGGATTGAGGCCGGCACGGGCTGCAGAATGTTTGATCCCCGGAAACCGGCTTGCCCCGAATGCCAAAAACATTTCTTATTGGTGAAAGGAGAAGCAAAATGAAAAAACTGGCGGTGCTGCTGATGGCATTTTTTATCGTTTTCGCAGGAACGGCGTTGGCAGCCGAAAAGGTCCTGCGGATTTTCATCTGGTCCGAATATATGGATGAGGTCAATATGCCGAAAGCCTTTGAAAAGGCCACGGGCATCAAGGTAAAGCTCGATCTGTATGAATCCAATGAGGAGATGCTGGCCAAACTGCAGTCGGGGGGTGTCAGCCTCTACGACATCGTTGTGCCATCGGACTACATCATGCCCAGCATGATCAAGCTGAAGCTGCTCAAGCCCCTGGATCACGCCAAAATCCCTAACCTGAAAAATCTGGGCCCCAAGTTCCGGAACACCACCTTTGATCCGGGAAACAAATACTCGGTTGGCTGGCAGTGGGGAACGGTCGGTCTCATGTACCGCAAGGACAGGATCAAGGACAAGGACGCCCAATCCTGGTCCATTCTCTTCGATCCCAGGAAAGACCCCGGGCCTTTCTGCCTCCTCGATTCGGTACGGGAAATGATGGGCATCACCCTCCGATACCTGGGCCACGATTTCAACAGCATCAATCCGAAAGATCTCAAGGCCGCATCCGACCTGCTCATCCGCACCAAAAAAAGGCCATCATGCCTGGGATTCAAGGGCGGAGTCGGCGGGAAAAACGATGTGGTTGCAAACGCCGCCGCAGCAGCCATCGTCTACAACGGGGATGCGATTCAGGCCATGGCCGCAGACCCGCAGCACCTGGGGTTTACCGTGCCCAAAGAGGGAAGTGAAATCTGGCTGGACAGCATGTGCATCCCCGCCAAGGCGCCCCACCCGGATGCCGCGTACAAGTGGATCAACTGGATCCTGGAGCCTAAAATCGGGGCCTGGCTTTCGAATTACAATCATTTTGCCACGCCCAATGCAGCGGCCAAGCCTTTCCTGAACAAGAAAGATCTGGCCAACCCCGGAGTGTGGCCCACCCCGGAAATTATGAAGACGCTCCAGTTCACCAAGGACCTGGGGAAAAACACCCGTATTGTCGACCAGGCATGGACCAGGGTCAAATCCCACTAAAGTTACAATCAGGCGCCGGCACTGGATTCGTTTCCACTGTGGGAGCGAAAGGTTCAAGACTTCCTGCATCGGCATAGATCCGGATGAAGGCGCCTTGGGGAGGCAGAAATGAGGAGCACTGAAGAACTGCTCAAGTTGCGGGCGAAGCACGTGCCGAAGGGCGTGTTCAATATTCTCCCGATATTTGTCAGCAAAGCCGAAGGGGCGATAATCAGCGATGTGGAAGACAGGCAATATATTGATTTTGCAGGGGGAATCGGCGTGGAGAATGTGGGGCACTGTGCCCGGCGGGTGGTGGAAGCCGTGCAACAGCAGGCGCAAAAGTATATGCACCCCTGTTTTCATGTGACCATGTATGCACCGTATATTGATCTCGCCCAAAAGCTGAATGAAGTCACTCCCGGCCGTTTTCCCAAAATGACCATGTTTGCCAACAGCGGTGCAGAAGCCGTGGAAAATGCCATCAAAATCGCCCGCTATTACACCAAACGCCCCGCAGTGATCGCTTTTGAAAACGCTTTTCACGGGAGAACCCTGCTGGGAATGGCTCTCACCAGCAAGGTAAAACCTTATAAATGGGGCTTCGGCCCCGTCGCACCGGAAGTATACCGCATACCTTTCGCCTATTGCTACCGCTGCTCTTACGGAAGAACCTATCCGGCCTGCGATCTGCGTTGTGCCGAGGCCCTGAATGATTTTTTTGTCAATCAGGTCTCAGGAGATCAGGTGGCCGCACTGATCGTTGAACCGGTTCAGGGGGAGGGCGGTTTTATTGTTCCGCCCAGAAAATACTTTAAAAGGGTAAAAGAGATCTGTGACGCAAACGGGATCGTATTCATTATGGATGAAATCCAGTCCGGCATGGGGAGGACCGGCTACCTGTTCGCCTCGGAGTATTTTGGAGTTGAACCGGACCTGATCCTTACCGCGAAATCCCTGGCGGCCGGAATGCCCCTGAGCGCGGTTACGGGAAAAGCGGAGATCATGGATGCACCGCACGTCGGGGGTCTGGGCGGAACCTATGGGGGAAACCCCCTGGCCTGCGCAGCGGCCTTGGCGGTTTTTGACCTCCTCCAAGAAGAGCATCTCATAGAAAAAGGGAAAAAACTGGGGCAGAAAGTGCGGCGGGCCTTTGAACAGCTTAAGGAAAAATATGAAATTATCGGCGCGGTACGGGGATTGGGGCCCATGCTTGGACTGGAGTTGGTGAAGGACCGGGAGACCCGTGAGCCGGCTGCCGAAGAGGCCCGGAAAATCGTGCAAATCGCCTTTGAAAATAGACTGATACTCCTTTCCTGCGGCAATTTTGGCAATGTGATCCGAACCCTCATGCCCCTTTCCATCGAAGATGACCAGCTGGAAAGGGGGCTTGCCGTCCTTGACGATGCCTTCAGCAGGGTCAGGCGGACAGGATAACGCAACAGACATGCACCTAAGATCAATACTCGAACGGGTCAACCGGCTGCACCCGCAAAAAACCGGCGTGGTGTGCGATGGGCAGCGATTCACGTACCGCGAATTTGCCCGCAGGGTCTCCCGCCTGGCCGCCGGACTGCAGCGGGCCGGCATCGGTAAAGGCGACCGTGTGGCCATTTGCCACCAGAACTGTCACCATTTCCTGGAGGTCTATTTTGCCGCGGCCCTCACGGGCGCGATCCTGTGCCCCCTGAATTACCGGCTGGCGGCCCGCGAAATGGCCTTCATCCTGAAGGACACGGGGGCGGCGGCGCTGATCGCCCAGCCGCGGTTTTACCCGCTGGTCAGAGAAGCCCGGGAGCGCCTGCAGGCCCCTGTCCGGACCTACTGGACCCCCAAAGAGCCTATCCCGCCCGGGGAAATGAGTATCGAAACACTTCTTGCACCGCAAGGCGCAACGCCGCAGGAAGTTGAAAACACGGCCGACGACGTGGCGCAGCTCTATTACACGAGCGGGACCACGGGGCGTCAGAAGGGCGTCATCCTGACCCACGGCAACGTCGCCTACCATTGTCTGGGTACCATTGCGGAACTCAAGCTGACGGATGCCGATGTGTGGCTGCACGCGGCGCCCATGTTCCACCTGGCCGATGCCTGGGCCACCTGGGCACTGACGTGGGTCGGCGGCACCCACGTGATGGTCCCCGAGTTCAGCCCCGCCGCCGTGATCGACGTCATGCAGCGTGAGAAAGTCACCCTGACCAACATGATTCCGACCATGCTCAACCTGATGGTCAACGACCCGGCCATCCGGCAGGCGGACTTCCCCGCCCTCCGGCTCATGCTCAGCGGCGGCGCCCCCATCGCCCCCGAGGTGGTGCGCGGGATCATGGCGGCTTTCGGGTGCGACTACGTCCAGACCTACGGCATGACCGAGACCAGCCCCTACCTGACCATGTCGCTGCTGAAAGACTGCCTGAAATCACGGTCGGAAGAGGAACGCTTCCGCTTCAAGGCCACGACGGGAAGGCCTGTGCTGTTCGTGGACCTCCAGGTCGTAAAAGAGGACGGCCGGGAGGTGGCATGGGACGGCAGAGAGGTGGGTGAAATCATCGTCCGGGGCGAGAGCATCACGCCCGGCTACTGGCACCTGCCCGCAGAGACGGCGAAGGCCATCCGCAACGGGTGGCTGTACACCGGGGACCTGGCGGTGGTCGACCGCGAGGGGTATGTCAACATCGTCGACCGCAAAAAGGACATGATTGTCACCGGCGGGGAAAACGTCTATTCCACCGAGGTGGAAAATGTGCTGTACTGCCATCCGGCCGTGCTGGAAGCGGCGGTCATCGGCATCCCGGATGAAAAATGGGGTGAGGCCGTCCACGCCTGCGTGGTTCTGAAAGACGGCCTGCAGGCCTCGGAAAAGGATCTGATCGATTTCTGCAAAAAGGATCTTGCGCACTACAAGGCGCCCAAGTCGGTGGAATTCATGGAAGCCCTGCCGCGCACCGGTTCCGGCAAAATCTACAAGAAGGGACTCAGTGAGAAATATCTGGAACGTAGGCGGCGATGATCGCACGATGTCGACCGGCGGATGATAAACGCCGCCGCCGGCAATATCCGGAATCTAACATTTTTTGTCAAATTATCCCCACCGCGTGACAAATTTTGTCAATTTTTTGACACGCCTCAAATCTGCAAAATTTCCTAACAGTCTGATATATTTCTATATATAGATTTTACATGAACCTGGCACAAGGCTTGCTATATCTCAATAGCAGTTCGACCTTTTTTCATTACCTCCTCCTTTTTCCAAAGGCGGCTCATAGGGAGCCGCCTTGACCTTTTTTTGACCCTTTTCGGCCGTG
>Ga0256841_1000943_pt1 | contig 27144 bp, 25 predicted proteins | sample 356308metaG_FD_185971 | JGI IMG/M metagenome (GOLD analysis project Ga0256841, IMG submission 185971) | Hydrothermal vent microbial communities from Mid Atlantic Ridge, Atlantic Ocean - 356-308 | ecosystem: Environmental > Aquatic > Marine > Hydrothermal vents | place: Atlantic Ocean: Mid...
TTCACCGGAAGCGGGCGTCTGCTCGATGTCGGCTGCGGCGGAGGCAAATATCTGCGGTCGATGCGGACGCTCGGCTGGAAGCCGGAAGGGGTGGAGTTCAATCGGAGCGCGGTGGAAACCTGCCGGGTCGCCGGCCTGAAGGTCTTTCAGGGGGAGCTGGCGGAAGCCGGTTTCCCCGACGCTCGCTTCGACGTGGTGACCGCCCGTCACGTCATCGAACACCTGCCCGCGCCCGCGGCCTTCATCGGTGAGATCCACAGGATCTTGAAACCGGGCGGCCTCATGGTGCTGATGACGCCCAACAGCCGGGCGCTCGGGCGGGGGTGGTTCGGCGTTCACTGGTTCGCCAACGACATTCCCCGCCATCTGGTGCTCTTCTCTCCGGAAAACCTGGCCCGTCTCGCCGAACGGACGGGGTTCGAACAGGTGGTGCTGCGCACCTCCTCCACCCCGAAGATTCTGCTCAACAGCTGGGACTATAAGTTCGGCGTCCGGGGAAGGCCCTCCAAGAAGCGGAGGCTGCGCCGGCTCTTGGCGCGGCCCTATGTGGCGGCTTCGGTGCTGCTGGGGCGCGGCGACGAGATCTTCGCCATCTTCCGCAAATCCGTCGATGGCGGCGATGTCCCTGTTTCCTGAAGATCCCTCCCGACTGCCGGTCGATCTGGAGATCGGGTCGTTGGGGCGTTTTCGCTTCGAGGAGCTGTTGCGGTCGCTGCCCGGCCGGCGACTGGTGTTCCGGGTCCGGTGGGAGGACAAGCCCGTGTTGGCCAAGATCTTCACTGGCGCGGCCGCCGATCGAGAAGCGCGGCGGGACCTGTGCGCCATCGGCGCCATGTCCCGTCTCGGCATGCCGGTGGCCGATCCCCTGGTGGAGGAGCCGGTGGCGATCGGGCCGGCCCGGGTGGTGCTCTACGAGTATCTTTCCGGCGCGCTTTCCTTTGGAGAGGCGTGGCGGGGCGCCGGAGGGCCTCGGAGAAGAGCGCTCCTGGCCGATCTGTTCGCGCTCGTGGCGTCCCAGCACGAAGCGGGTTTCGTTCAGGAAGATCCGCATCTGGACAATTTTCTGGTGGATGCAAGCGGCAGAGTGCGGGCCATCGACGGTGGCGCCTATCGCCGCGACTCCGTTCCTTTGGCTTCGAGGCCTGCCCAGCGCAACCTCGGCCTGCTCGTCGCCCAGTTTCCGTATGGTACGCATCCGGCGATCGTGGAGGCGCTGGAGGCTTACCGCCGTCGGCGCGGCTTCGCCGACTCCGTCGGCTTCGTCGAGGGCGTATGCCTCCAGGCCGCTCGCTGGCGCCACTACCGGGCGCGCAAATTGAGCCGGAAATGTCTGCGCGACTGCACCGAGTTCCGGGTTCGCGAGAAAGAGGGTCTCCGTCTTTTCCAGCGGCGCGAGATCGATCCCCGGCGGATCGACGCGTGGATCTCCGAGGCGCTTTCCGGCCCCCGCCAGGAGGACGATCTGCTCAAGGCGGGCAATTCCCAAACCCTGTGGGTGGCGCCAATGGACGGGCGGGAAGTGGTGGTGAAGCGCTACAACGTCAAGACCTGGCTTCACGGACTGCGCCGCCTCTTGTTTTCTTCCCGGGGGCGGCGGTCGTGGCGCAACGCCCACCGGCTCCGTGCCTATGGGATCGCCACGCCACGACCCCTGCTCTTCGTCGAAGAGCGCCGCGGCTTTCGTCGGCGGGCCTGGCTGGTCGCGGAGAAGGCCGCTGGAGAGCGGGCCGACCGCTTTTTCGAGCGAATCGGCGGTGACGACGAAGCGATCCGCAAGGTGGCTTCCGTGGTGGCCGCTTTCGCCCGCAACGGCCTGGTCCACGGCGACATGAAAGCCTCCAACTTCCTCGTCTCGGAAAAGGGCGTTCAGGTGATCGATCTCGACAGCCTCCGCCGACCACGCTGGCGCTGGCTGCGTGAGCGGGGTGTTCGCGCCGACCGGGAGCGGTTCCTGCGCAACTGGAAGGATCCGGAGCTGCGCGAAGCTTTCGAGAAAGCGCTGGCCGAGGCCGAGGCGCGGATGGGTCTCTGCTAAAATGCGCGCCATGCACGCAACCTGGGCCGCGGGCCCGATATCCCCATGATCGTACTGGGAGTCGCCGGGGCGGTGAGCCACGACCCGTCCGCGGCCCTGTTCATCGACGGCGAGCTGGTGGCGGCGGCGGAGGAGGAGCGCTTCGTCCGCGACAAGCACGCCAAGGGGCGCTTCCCTTACGAGGCCACCCGTTTCTGCCTGGAGTACGCCGGCATCCGTCCCGACCAGGTGGAGGTGGTGGCCTTTCCCTACGCCAGGATTCCCCTTCTCGGCAGCGCCGCCCGCTGGCACTACGCCCTGCGTCACTGGTATGCGCCGGACCGGGCGCTCACCGCGCTGTTGCACGGCAACCGGCGTTATCGCCGCAACCGCCGCCGCACCCTCAAGCTGATGGCCGATCTGGGCATCAACAACGCCCGGCTGGAGATGGTGGAACACCATCTGGCCCACGCTTCCAGCGCCTACCATCTCAGCGGCTTCGAGGAGAAGACCGCCATTCTCGGCATCGACGGCAAGGGGGAGTACGCCACCACCTTCTTCGGCTGGGGCGAGAAGGGCCGCATCCACAAGATCAAGGAGTTCTACGATCCCGACTCCCTCGGCGGTCTTTACGGCGCCATCACCGAATATCTCGGCTTCGAGATGCTCGACGGTGAGTTCAAGGTGATGGGCATGGCGCCCTACGGCGATCCGCAGCGGTTCGACCTCGGCCGTCTCCTCCGCTTCGACGGGCGCGGCTTCCGGGTCAACACGCGCTACGTCAACGTGGTGGGGCTGCGCCGTTGGAAGGACGCCGCCGGCAAGGGCTACTACTTCAGCCCCAAGCTGGTGGAGTGGCTGGGGCCGCCGCGGCAGGGGGACGAGATCGACGACCCGTATGTGGACTACGCCGCCGCCGTCCAGGCCCAGCTCGAAGAGGTGGCGCTGGGGCTCATCGACCACTATCTGGGCGACATCCTCGCGGAGACCGGCAGGCTTGCCTTTGCCGGCGGCGTGGCGCTCAACGTCAAGCTCAACCAACGCATCCTCGCCCGCGACGACGTGGAGGAGCTCTTCATCCAGCCCGCGGCCTCCGACGCCGGCACCGCCATCGGCGCCGCCAGTTACGTGGCGAGCCGCCTGGGCGAGAAGATCCAGCCCATGCGGCACGCCTATCTGGGGCCGAGTTACACCACCGAGCAGTGCATCGCCGCTTGCGAGGCGCATCCGCGAAGGCCCGCATGGCGGCGCGTCGACCAAGCGCCCAGGCTCGCGGCGGAGCTGTTGGCCGAAGGCCATCCGGTGGCCTGGTTCCAGGGGCGCATGGAGTTCGGTCCCCGGGCGCTGGGCAACCGCTCCATCCTCGGCGCTCCCCACATCCCCGGCATCGCCGACCGCATCAACGAGCAGATCAAGTACCGCGAGCGCTGGCGCCCCTTCTGTCCCAGCCTCCTCGACCGGGTGGCGCCCGAGATGTTGCAGAGCCGCCATCCCGCCCCCTACATGACCATCACCTTCGACGTGGCCGAGGAGTGGAAACGGCGGGTGCCCGAAGTGGTGCACGAAGACGGCACCGCCCGCGCCCAGGTGGTGAGCCGCGACACCAACCCTCGATACTATGCGCTCATCGAGGAGCTGGAGCGGCTCACCGGCAACGGCGTGGTGCTCAACACCTCGCTCAACCGGCGCGGCGAACCCATGGTCTGTTCGCCCGAGGACGCCCTGAACATGTTCTTCGGATCGGACCTGCAATATCTGGTGATGGAGGATATTCTGGTGACCAAAGGGGAGGCCTCGTGAAAACGTTGCTGGTCACCGGCGGCGCCGGCTTCATCGGCTCGGCGCTGGTGCGCCATCTCGTCGCCGAAACGGACTGGACGGTGGTGAACCTGGACAAGCTCACCTATGCCGGCAACCTCGATTCGCTACCGGGGCTCCTGGAACATCCGCGCCACCGCTTCGAGCGGGTGGACATCTGCGACGCCGTCGGAGTACGGCGGGTGCTGCGCGAGCACAGGCCTCGCGCCATCCTTCATCTGGCGGCGGAATCCCATGTGGACCGTTCCATCGACGGACCGGCCGCTTTCGTCCGCACCAACGTGGTGGGCACCCAGGTGCTGCTGGAAGCGGCGCGCGAATACTGGAGCGAACTGGACGGCGAAGCCCGGCGGGATTTCCGCTTCCACCACGTCTCCACCGACGAAGTCTATGGAGACTTGGGAGAGGAGGGGTTCTTCACCGAGGAGACCCCCTACGCGCCCAGCTCCCCCTACTCCGCCAGCAAGGCGGCCTCGGACCATCTGGTGCGCGCCTGGCACCGCACCTATGGCCTGCCGGTGCTGGTCAGCAACTGCTCCAACAACTATGGCCCCTATCAGTTTCCCGAGAAACTCATTCCGCTGATGATCCTCAACGCCCGCGCCGGCAAACCGCTGCCGGTGTACGGCGAGGGCGACCAGGTGCGCGACTGGCTCCATGTGGAGGACCACGTCCGCGCGCTGCTGCGGGTGCTGCGGGCGGGGCGCGTGGGGGAGACCTACAACATCGGCGGCCACAACGAGCGGACCAATCTGGAGGTGGTGGAACGGATCTGCGCCATTCTCGATCAACGGCTGCCCCAAGGAGCGCCCCACGCCCGCCTCATCCGTCATGTCGCCGACCGTCCCGGCCACGACCGTCGCTACGCCATCGACGCCGGCAAGATCCAGCGAGAGCTGGGCTGGAAACCGAAGGAGACCTTCGAGTCGGGGCTGGCGAAGACCGTGGAGTGGTATCTGGAGAACGAGGAGTGGTGCCGGCGGGTGCTCGACGGCAGCTACCGCGGCGAGCGCCTGGGGGCGATACGATGAAGGGCATCGTGCTGGCGGGCGGTTCCGGCACCCGTCTCTATCCCGCCACTCTCGGCGTCTCCAAGCAGCTGCTGCCGATCTACGACAAGCCCATGATCTACTATCCGCTGAGCACCCTGATGCTGGCGGGCATTCGCGAGATTCTGGTGATCTCCACGCCGCGCGACACTCCTTTGTTCGAGGCGCTGCTGGGCGACGGCGGGCAGTGGGGCCTGCAGCTCCAATACGCGGTGCAACCCCAGCCCGAAGGGCTGGCCCAGGCTTTTCTCATCGGCGAGTCCTTCATCGACGGCGACCGCTGCGCCCTGGTGTTGGGGGACAATCTCTTCTACGGCCACGAACTGGCCGGACTGCTCGAGCGGGCGGCGGCGCGCCGTGAAGGCGCCACCATTTTCGCCTATCCGGTGCAGGATCCCGAACGTTACGGCGTGGTGCTCTTCGACGAGGCGTTCCGCGCCCTGGACATTGAGGAGAAGCCGGCCCGGCCCGCCTCCCGCTACGCGGTCACCGGCCTCTATTTCTATGATCGGCAGGTGGTGGAGCTGGCCCGCTCCCTGCGGCCGTCGGCGCGCGGCGAGCTGGAGATCACCGATCTCAACCGGCGCTATCTGGAACAGGGGCGGCTCGCCGTGGAGGTGATGGGAAGGGGCATGGCCTGGCTCGACACCGGAACCCACGACGCCCTGCTGGATGCCGCCCAATTCATCCAGACTTTGGAGACGCGCCAGGGGCTCAAGATCTGCTGTCCCGAGGAGGTGGCCTGGCGCCAGGGCTGGATCGATGACGGACAGCTTCGGCGGCTGGCCGCCTCCCTGGACAACAGCGGTTACGGCCGCTATCTGCTTGGCTTGCTGGAGGAGAAGATACTGTGAAAGTGGTGGAGACCGAGATTCCGGGAGTGTTGGTGGTCGAGCCGGTGGTGCACGGGGACGAGCGGGGCTGGTTTCTGGAGGGCTGGCAGCAGCGACGTTACGCGGAAGCGGGCATCGACGCCGTTTTCGTGCAAGACAATTATTCCTTTTCCCGTCACGGCGTCTTGCGGGGAATGCATTTGCAGCATCCCCATGGTCAGGGCAAGCTGGTTCAGGTTCTCGAAGGGGAGGTGTTCGACGTGGTGGTGGACGTACGCCGGGGCTCGCCCACGTTCGGCCGCTGGACGGGCGTCATCCTCTCGGCCGGGAATCGCCGCCAGTTCTGGGTGCCGCCGGGGCTGGCCCACGGTTTTCTGGTCACGGGCGAGTGCGCTCTCTTTTCCTACAAATGCACCGGGTTCTACCATCCCGAGTGCGAGTTCGCCGTGCGTTGGGACGATCCCGACATCGGCATCGACTGGCCGGTGGTGGGTCCGCCCCAGCTCTCCGACAAGGACCGCGAGGCGCCCCGGCTGCGGGATATCCCCCCCGAGCGGCTGCCGGAGTACGGCGAGTGAGACGGACGCTTCCCACCATCCTGTTGCTCGGGCCGAATGGACAGGTGGGATGGGAGCTGCGCCGTACTCTGGCGCCGCTGGGGCGCCTGGTCACGGCCGCGCGGGCCGGGGCCGACGAGACCCTGGACCTCCTTCGACCCGGCGAGGCGCGGGCGCTGCTGGAGCGGCTGCGTCCCGACCTGGTGGTCAACGCCGCCGCCTACACGGCGGTGGATGCGGCCGAATCGGAGGAGGGCGCGGCCCGGCGGGTCAATGCGGAGGCGGTGGCGGAGCTGGGGGAGGCGGCCAGGAAATTGGATTGTCCGGTGGTGCACTACTCCACCGATTACGTCTTTTCCGGCAAAGGAGATCGCCCGTGGCGGGAGGAGGATCCAACGGAGCCGCTCAACGTCTACGGCCGCACCAAACTGGAGGGCGAAAAGGCGCTGGCGGCGTCCGGCGCCGACCATCTCGTTCTGCGCCTGGCATGGGTCTATGGCATGCGGGGAAGCAATTTTCTGCTCACCATGGGCAAGCTGCTGCGGGAGCGGGAAGCGGTGAGGGTGGTGTCGGACCAGCGGGGCGCCCCCACCTGGAGCCGCTTCATCGCCGAAGCGACCGCGCAGATTTTGGCGCAGTGCCGCGCCGGCGGTGGTTTCGCTTTCGGCGACCGGCGGGGGCTCTACCATCTCACCGCCGGGGGCGAAACGAGCTGGCACCAATTCGCCTCCCTCCTTGCCGATCGGTGGCGAAGCGCCTGCCGGGTGGAAGCCGTCTCCACGGCGGACTATCCCACCCCGGCACGCCGCCCCGCCTATTCGGTGCTGGACAACGACCGCCTGGAGAAGGCCTTTGGAATCCGCTTGCCTCATTGGCGGGAAGGGTTGGACCTGTGTCTGGAGACGCCCGGCGGCGCCGCTTGAAACGCCGGCGCAAGCAGCAGGCGCCCCTGTGGCACCCCCGCCACTGGCCCGCCTGGCTGGGGGTGGGGTTGATGCGCGTCGCCGGCCATCTGCCCTATTCCTGGGTGTTGCGCCTCGGTCCCTGGGCGGGAAGGATCTACGCCTTCCTCGCGCCGCGCCGAAGGGAGATCGCGCGAATCAACATCGACCGCTGTTTTCCCGAACGCAGCGAATCGTGGCGCAAAGCGCTTCTGAAGAGCCATTTCGAGAATCTGGGCATCGCCTTGCTGGAAGTGCCCTTCGCCTGGTGGGCGCCACGGAGGCGTTGCGAGGGTCGGCCGGGAGGGTTCGGCGAGATCCACGGCCTGGAACATCTCCAGGCGGCCGTCGCGCGGGGAAAGGGGGTGCTGCTCCTCTCGGCCCATTTCAACAGCCCGGAGCTGAGCGGGAGGCTGCTGGGGCGGCGGGTTCCTTTCGTCGCGCTCTACCGCAGGGCCAACAGCCCGGTGATGGAACGGGTGATCCGCCGGGCGCGGGGGCAGCTGCTGGAGCAGGTGGAGCGCCGGGACCTGCGCAACCTGCTTCGCGCCCTGAAAGCGGGCAAAGTGGTGTGGTATGCTGTGGACCAGAACTGTTCCCGCCGTCAAGCCGTCTTCGTGGACTTCTTTGGTATCCCCGCCGCCACCAACCCGGCCGCCGCGCGGCTGGCGCGCCTCACCGGAGCGGCGGTGGTTCCCTTTCATGCGGTTCGGCGGTGGGACGGGAAAGGCTACGACCTCCATTTGGAGCCGGCCTGGGAGGGTTTTCCGAGCGGCGACCTGGAGGCGGACACCCGCAGGATCAACCAACTGGTGGAACGGTGGGCGCGGCGCGTGCCCGAACAGTATCTTTGGATCCATCGTCGCTTTCGCACCCGTCCGCGAGCTTCGGATCCTCCTTTCTATTCCCGGAAATGATGAGTCCGCCCCAGGGTAAAAGCGCCGCGCTCTATTTGCGGTTGCTGCGTTACGTGAAGCCCTATTGGCAGGCATTCGTCGCCGCCATCTTCTTCGTGGTGGTGCTGGCGCTCACCGAACCGGCCATTCCTTCGCTGCTCAAGCCTTTGCTCGACGGCACTTTCGTCGAGCGCGATCCGGACTATCTCTTCTGGTCTCCCATTCTCTTGATGCTGCTGTTCCTGGTGCGCGGCGCTTCCAATTTTCTCAGTCGGGTGGCCTTCAACTGGGTGGGGGGCAAGGTGGTTCTCGATCTGCGCCGGGAGATGTTCGAGCGGCTGCTGGTTCTGCCCGCCGCCTATTTCGACGCCAATGCCACCGGCAACGTGATCGCCAAGGTGACCTACGACGTGACCCAGGTCACCAACGCGGCCACCAAGGTGCTCACCGTACTGGTGCGCGATTCCGTCGCGGTGGCGGGGCTGCTGCTCTACATGCTCTGGCTCAATTGGGAGTTCACCCTCATCGTCTCCATCCTGCTGCCGGTGATGCTGGGGTTCGTCCGCTTCATCGCCAGGCGGATACGGCGGGCGAGCCAGAATCTGCAACGCACCATGGGCGAGTTGACCCATGCGCTGGAAGAGACGGTGCGGGGCAACCGCATCGTCAAAGTGTACGGCGCCCAGGAGCAGGAGCGAATGCGCTTCAACAAGCTGGCCAACTGGGTGCGGCGGTATTACTTCAAGAGCCGCGTGGCGGACGCCACGGGAGTACCGGTGGTGGAGTTCATCGGTGCGGTGATGATCGCCGTGCTCATCTACGCGGGAACCGGCCAGGCGGGGGTGGAGCCCATGAGCGTTGGGGCCTTCGTCTCTTTCTTCGCCGCCATGGGAATGCTCTTCTCGCCCATCAAGCGGCTCACCGCCATCAACCAGCCCTTGCAGAGCGGCCTGGCGGGCGCCGAAAGCGTTTTCGAACTCATCGACCAAACGCCGGAAATGGATGGCGGCGACCTGGAGCTGGAAAAGGTGGCGGGCGAGGTGCGTTTCGAAGAGGTGCGTTTCCGCTATCCGCAATCGGCGCGCGAGGCGCTGCGGGGCGTGAGCTTTCAACTGCCGGCGGGCAGGACGGTGGCGCTGGTGGGCGCATCGGGAAGCGGCAAGACCACCATCGCCGCCCTTCTGCCCCGTTTCTACGACCCCACCGAGGGGCGCATCCTGCTCGACGGCGTCGATCTGCGCCGATTGAAGCTGGCGGACCTGCGCCGGCACATCGCCTATGTGGGCCAGGAGTCGCTGCTGTTCAACGACACCGTGGCCGCCAACATCGCCTATGGTGAAACCGCATCCATCGATCCGGACCGGTTGCGGCGCGCGGCCGAAGCCGCCCACGCGCTGGAGTTCATCGAGCAGCTTCCGCATGGGTTCGACACCCTGGTCGGCGAAGACGGGGTGCGTCTCTCCGGCGGACAGCGGCAACGCATCGCCATCGCGCGCGCCTTCTACAAGGATGCCCCCCTGCTCATCCTGGACGAAGCCACTTCGGCGCTCGACGCCGTCTCCGAACAACGGGTGCAGGCCGCATTGCGGCGCCTGGCCGCCGGCCGCACCACCCTGGTGATCGCTCACCGCTTCTCCACGATCGAACACGCCGATCTCATCCTGGTATTGCGCAACGGCCAAATCGTGGAGTCGGGGGATCATGAGCGGCTGATGGCTCGGGACGGCGAGTATGCCAATCTCTACCGGCGGCAGGCGTTGGCGTGAAGAGACCATGAAGCAAGAGACCTTCGAAAAGATCGCCGCGGCGCGGGTGCTGGTGGCCGGCGATCTCATGCTCGACCGCTATTGGCACGGCGCCACCGAGCGCATCTCTCCCGAGGCGCCGGTGCCGGTGGTGCACGTGCGGGAGGAGGAGGGCCGGCCCGGCGGCGCCGGCAACGTGGCCCTCAATCTGGCCGTTCTCGGCGCCCGCGTCACCTTGCTCGGCGTCACCGGCGAGGACGAGGCGGCCGGGCGGCTGGAGCGGGCGCTGACCGAGGCGGGGGTGGCGTGCGCCTTCGAGCGCGACGGCCGTTTCCCCACCATCACCAAGTTGCGCGTGGTGAGCCGCCAGCAGCAGCTCATCCGCCTCGATTTCGAGGATGGCTTTCCCGGCTACGAGGCGGACGGTCTGCTGGCCCGTTTCCGGGAGCGCCTGGCGAACCACCAAGCGGTGGTCCTTTCCGACTACGGCAAGGGGACGCTGGCCGATCCCCGCGCTTGGATCGAGGCGGCGCGCGCGGCGGGCGTGCCGGTGCTGGTGGATCCCAAGGGTCGGGATTTCGACCGCTATGCCGGCGCCACCCTGCTCACGCCCAATCTGGCCGAATTCGAGGCGGTGGCGGGTCCTTGCGCCGACGAGGCGGAGTTGGAGGCGCGCGCCCTGGAGCTGCGGAAACGGCTCGGCCTCGAGCATCTGCTGGTGACCCGGGGGGAGCAGGGCATGACCCTGGCGGGGGAAGGGGGCTGCCACCACCTGCCCACTCGGGCGCGGGAGGTGTTCGACGTCACCGGCGCCGGCGACACCGTCATCGCCACCTTGGCGGCGGCGCTGGCCGCGGGCGAGTCCATGGAGGCGGCCACGGCCCTGGCCAACCTGGCGGCGGGGATCGTGGTGGGCAAGCTGGGCACCGCCGGCGTCACCCCCCGGGAACTGGAGCAGCGCCTGGCCGAGCAGCGCCTGGCCGAGCACGGCGTGGTGGACGAGGCGCGCCTTCTGTCGCTGGTGGAGGCCGCCCGGGCGCGCGGCGAGCGCATCGTCTTCACCAACGGTTGCTTCGATCTGCTGCACGCCGGCCATGTCACCTATCTGGAAGAGGCGAGCCGCCTTGGAGACCGGCTGGTGGTGGCGGTGAACGCCGACGCCACGGTGCGCCGGCTCAAAGGCGCGGGGCGGCCGGTGAACACCCTCGCTCACCGCATGCACGTGCTGGCGGCCCTGGGCTTCGTGGACTGGGTGGTGCCCTTCGAGGAGGAGACCCCCGAGCGGCTCATCTGCCGGCTCAAGCCCGATCTTCTGGTGAAGGGGGGCGACAATGATCCCGATGCCATCCCCGGCGCCCGTTGCGTGCGCGAGGCGGGAGGCGAGGTGAAGGTGCTGAGCTATCTCGACGGCATCTCCACCACCGCGCTGGTGACCCGCATCGCCGCCGGAGACGACAGCGGAGAATGAGCCTCGACCTGCTCATCTTCGGCGGCGGGGTGGCCGGGCTCTGGAGTCTGCTGCGGGCGCGGGCGGCGGGCTACTCGGCGCTGCTGTTGGAGTCGCGGGCGCTGGGAGGCGTCCAGTCCATCGCCTCGCAAGGGATCATCCACGGAGGGACCAAGTACGCGCTCGGTGGACAGCTGTCGGAAGCGGCGCGCGCCATCGCCGGCATGCCGGAACGGTGGCGCGCCTGTCTCGCCGGGCAGGGGGAACTGGACCTTTCCCGCGTGCGTCAGCTCTCCTCCCATCAATATTTATGGAGCCCGGGCGGCGTCACCGCCGCTCTTGCCGGCTTCTTCGCCAGCCGCGCCATGCGCAGCCGGGTGGAGCCGGTGGCGGCGGGAGAGCGGCCGCCGCCGTTCGACGTGGCGGAGTTCCACGGCCGCCTCTACCGGCTCGACGAGCCGGTGCTGGACACCGCCTCGCTGCTGGGCGAGCTGGGCCGGCTGGCGTCCGCCTGGTGCCGTCGCTACGATCCCTCTACGCTCCGTTTGCGCGAGGAGTCGGTGGAGGTGGAGGGGGAGACGCTTCGGCCCGAGCGGATTCTGCTGGCCGCCGGCGCCGGCAACGAGGCGCTGCTGCGGGTCTGGGGGCGCAGCGCGCCGGCGATGCAGCGCCGGCCGTTGCACATGGTGATGGCACGAGGCGCGCTGCCGCCGCTCTACGCCCACGCCCTGGCCGCCTCCAGTCGTCCGCGGATCACCGTCACCAGCCACCCCCTGGGAGAGGAGCGGGTCTGGTATCTGGGGGGGGATCTGGCGGAAAAGGGGGTGGAGCGTTCCCCCGCGGAACAGATTCGGCGGGCGCGGCAGGAGTTGCGGGCGCTGCTGCCCTGGCTCGACCTTTCCGGCTTGCGCTGGGCCACCCTGCGGATCGATCGGGCGGAAGCGGCGACGGCCAACGGCTCCCGCCCCGACCGCCCTTTTCTGGGAATCTACGGCCGACTGCTGGTGGCCTGGCCCACCAAGCTCGCTTTTGCGCCCCGGTTGGCGGACGAGGTGCTGGAGGCGCTGGCCGGCGTGCGGCCCACGGCTGCGGAGGCCCCGGTTTCGGCGTCCCCTCCGCCGCGGGCGCGGCTACCTTGGGAGGAGACGCGATGGAGCTGAGGCCGTTGGGGAAGACGGGCATCGAGGTGAGTCCGCTGGGGTTGGGTACGGTGAAGATCGGCCGCAACCAGCAGGTGAAATACCCTCGCGGATTCGAGCTGCCCGACGACGAGGAGGTGAGCCGGCTGTTGGCGCTGGCCCGCGATCTGGGAATCAACCTGATCGACACGGCGCCGGCTTACGGCAGCAGCCAGGAGCGGCTGGGGCGGCTGTTGCCCGGCCCCCGCGACCGCTGGGTGATCGTCTCCAAGGTGGGGGAGATCTTCGAGAAAGGGCGTTCGCGCTTCGATTTCAGCCGCGATTTCGCCATCGCCCAGGTGGAGGCGAGCCTGAGGCAGTTGCGTACCGACTATATCGATTGCGTCCTCATCCACTCCAACGGCGACGATCTGCGCATTCTGCGCGAAGAGGGGGTGGTGGAGGCGTTGGAACGGCTCAAGGAGCAGGGCAAGATCCGCAGCCACGGCATCTCCTCCAAAACCGTGGAGGGAGGGTTGGAGGCGCTGGCGCGGCTCGATCTGGTGATGGCCACCGCCAACCCGGCCTATGACGAAGAGCGGCCGGTGTTCGAGGCGGCGGCCGCGGCCGGCAAGGGGGTGCTGGTCAAAAAAGGGCTGCAAAGCGGCCATGTGGGTGGCGCCGAAGGGGTGCGTGCGGCGATGGCCCACGTCTTCTCCTTGCCGGGGGTGAGCGCCATGATCGTGGGCACCATCGATCCCGGGCATCTGCGGCAGAACGTGGCCATCGTGGAATCGCTGGATGCGGCGGGCGGCCTGAGGCGTTCATGAGGCTCTACGATCTGTTGCTCCATCTGGCGCTTCCGTTCGTGGTGCTTCGTCTCTACTGGCGCAGCTTGCGGGCTCCCGCCTACCGCCGCCGCATGGCGGAGCGCTTCGGGCTGTTCCGGAAGCGCCCGGCGCCCGGAGGCGTGTGGATCCATGCCGTTTCCGTTGGGGAGGTGCAGGCCGTCGAGCCGTTGGTGCGCCATCTGCGCGAGCGCCATCCCGGCCTGCCCGTCGTTCTCACCACCAGCACGCCCACCGGCTCCGAGCGGGTGCGCAACCTCTTCGGCGACGAGCTGTTCCATGTCTATTTCCCTTACGACCTGCGCGAATGCGTGGGCGCCTTTCTGGATCGGGTGGCTCCGCGCCTGCTGGTAATGGTGGAGACCGAGATCTGGCCGAACCTGTTGCTGGCGTGCGAGCGCCGTGGCATTCCCGCGCTGTTGGCCAACGGGCGCTTGTCGGCCCGTTCGGCACGGGGTTACGCGCGGCTTGGCCGCCTGGCCCGCGAGACCTTCGCGCGGATCGACCAGGTGGCGGCTCAATCCCCCGCGGATGCGCAACGGTTCATCGAACTGGGCGTGCCGGCCGAGCGGGTGGAGGTGACCGGCAGCATCAAGTTCGACCAGCGCCTGCCGGCCAGCGTGCAGGAGCAAGCGCAGGTGGTGCGCCGGCTCTGGGGCAGCGACCGGCCGGTGTGGGTGGCGGCCAGCACCCACGAGGGGGAGGAAGAGCCGGTGCTCAAGGCACATGCCGCCATCCTGAAGCGCCATCCCCGGGCGCTGCTGGTGCTGGTGCCGCGCCATCCCGAGCGGTTCGATCGGGTGGCCGCCCTGGTCCGGCGGAAGGGGTTCGAGTTGGTGCGCCGGTCGGCGGGAGGACCTTGCGAAACGGAGACCCAGGTGTTCCTGGGCGACACCATGGGCGAGCTGCCGCTCTTTTTGGGGGCGGCCGATGTCGCCTTCATCGGCGGCTCGCTGGTGGAGCGGGGCGGCCACAACATGCTCGAGGCCTCGGCCCAGGGGGTGCCGGTGGTGTTCGGGCCGCACCTGTTCAACTTCTCCGCCATTGCCGCCTTGCTGCTCGAGCGCGGAGCGGCGCAGCGGGTGGAAAACGCCGCGGAACTGGCCGCCGTGGTGGGCCGCTGGCTCGGCGACGCCAGCGAGCGCTCCCGCATCGGCGAAAGCGGCAGAAAGGTGGCGGAGGAGAACCGCGGCGCCCTGGAGCGGTTGATCCGCCTGGTGGAGGAGCGGTTGACAGCCTGCGGGCTCTGACGCGAAAGGTCGGCCAGCAAAAAGCCCTCCTTGCGGAGGGCTCGATGAGAGGGGCGAGAAAGGGCGAATCAGCGCTTGGAGTATTGCGGCCGCTTGCGCGCCTTGTGCAGGCCGACCTTCTTGCGCTCCACCATGCGGGCGTCCCGGGTCAGAAAGCCCGCTTTGCGCAGGGGGGTCCGCAGGGACTCGTCGTAATCGAGCAGCGCGCGGGCGATGCCGTGGCGGATGGCGCCCGCCTGGCCCGTGGTGCCGCCCCCTTTCACGGTGACGGTGGCGCTCACCTTGTCCAGCATCTCGGTCACCTCGAGAGGCTGGCGCACGATCATGCGCGCCGTCTCACGGCCGAAGAACTGGTCCAGCGGGCGGCCGTTGACGGTGATGGTGCCGTCGCCGGGAGCGAGGAACACCCGCGCGGTGGAGGTCTTGCGTCGTCCAGTGCCGTAGTTGTATTGCGTTGCCATGTGCGTCTCGGATCCGGTTCGATAGAGGTTAGATGTCCAGCGGCTTGGGTTGCTGCGCCTGATGCGGGTGTTCGGGGCCGGCATAGACCTTGAGCTTCTTGAACATGGCCCGCCCCAGCGGATTGCGCGGCAGCATCCCCTTCACGGCCTGCTGCAACACCCGCTCCGGCGCCTTCTGCAGCAGCTTTTCCAGGTTGATGGATTTGAGGTTCCCCACGTAGCCGGTGTGATGGTGGTACATCTTGTCCTTCATCTTGTTGCCGGTTACGCGAAGTTTCTCGGCGTTGATCACCACGATGTAGTCGCCGGTATCCACGTGAGGAGTGTAGATGGGCTTGTGCTTGCCACGCAGGCGGCGGGCGATCTCGCTGGCCATGCGGCCCAGTGTCTTGCCTTCGGCGTCGATGAGGTACCAGTCCCGGCGCACTTCAGCCGGTTTTGCGCTTACCGTCGTCATGTTCTTCGTTCCCAAGAATGGCAGGATTCAGCCATGTTCCACGAAAGGGCGCGAATGTTAGCGAACTTTTCCGTTTGCGGCAAGTGGTTTCGTCGTTCCCCGCGTCGGCGGCTTTACGGATCGTCGCAGGGGACAGGGCAGGGCCAGCGCGAGGCGACGACGAAGGAGCCGTTGTAATCTCCGACAAAAAAAAGCGCGGCAGGGGATGCCGCGCTCAAGTCAATAACCACCAAAGGAGGATGGTACATACTGATTTTCCTGAGGTAGGGGGAGGAGGAGAGGAAAATCAGTATGTGCGCATTCTCTAATATTAGAGAATGCTTGTCAAGGCTTTTTTTTGCGGATCTCAGGCTGAAACGGGCAAGTCATTGATATGGAAAGCGTATTGCGGGAAAAACGTTTCCTTGGTTCTGGGAGGGATGACGCAGCCCTTTTGCAAAAAGGCGGTCAGATGCGCAGCCGTTCCACCACCTCTCCCCGCTGCAAGTGGCGTGTTATGATCTCTTCGAGGTCGTCCTGGTCCACGTAGGTGTACCAGATCTCGTCTGGATAAATCACCAGGACCGGTCCGCGGTCGCACCGGTCGAGGCAGCCCGCGCTGTTGATCCGCACGCTCCCTTTGCCGTGGATGCCCAGCTCCTTACAGCGCTTTTTGAGATAGGCGCGCGCTTTCTCAGCGCCGTGGTCGGCGCAGCAGGGTTCCCCGTTGTCGCGCCGATTGGTGCAGACGAACAGATGGTATTTGAACCAGGACATCGGACTTTATCTTGAGCGAATCCGACGCCATTATAGAGGAATCCCGGTCGCTCGCCGAGGAGGCCGGCCGTTGCGTCAAGTGCGGTCTTTGTCTGGCGGAGTGCCCCACCTACCTGCTCCATCGCGACGAGTCGGTCTCGCCCCGCGGCCGGATCGCCTTGGTGGAAGCGCTGACCGCGGGCCGGGTGGAGGCGGGGGCGACGGCCCACAAGCTGCTGGCCGGCTGTCTGTTGTGCAGGCGGTGCGAGCGGGTCTGCCCTTCGGGGGTGGCGTTCGAACGGATCCTGGACGAAGGGCGTCGGCGGCTCCGTTCGCGCCTGCCCTTGTCGGCGCGCCTGGTGGTGGCCGCCCTGAGCCGGCGCTCGGTGGCGAAGCGGCTCGCCGGACCGGTGCGTGTCGGGGGCGCCCTGCTCCCCTCGTCCAACCTGGCGGCGCGCCTGGCGCGGCGCGGCGCGTGTCCGCCACCCGCCCCCGGAGTCCACCCGGCCCGTTCCGCGAAGCGGGGCCGGGTGGGGCTGTTTCTCGGCTGCACCGCCGCGCTTCTCGATGGAGAAGCGCTCGACGCCGCCGTGCGGCTGTTGAACCGGGCGGGCTTCGAGGTGGAGGTGCCTCCGGGGCAGGAGTGCTGCGGGGCGCTGGCGCTGCATGCGGGAATGCCGGAGCTGGCGGAACGGCTGCAGGCGGCCAATCGCAAGGTGTTCGCCGCTAGGCGGCTGGACGCCGTGGTGGGCGTCTCCAGCGGCTGCGGCGCTCATCTCGCGGAGCGGGGGGATTTTCCCTACTGGGAGATCGGCGCCTTCCTCGTGGAGCGCGGGGCGCTGGAGGCGCTCTCCTTCGAGCCTCTGGAGGAGCGGGTGGCGCTCCACCATCCTTGCACCCTGGAAAATGTGCTGAATGGCTCCGATGCGGTGGCAAGGTTGCTGGCGGCGGTCCCTGGGCTGGAAACGGTGGAGATCGGGCGGCGTGGTGGCTGCTGCGGCGCCGGCGGGCTGGCGTTTCTCGCCGACGGCGACCAGAGCCGCTCCATCGCCGCGCCCCTGGCGGAGGAGATCCGGCGACTGGCGCCGCGCTTCGTGGCCACCGCCAACGCCGCTTGCGGTCTGCATCTGGAGCGGTGGGCGCCGGGCGCCGAATATCTCCACCCGGTGAGCCTGCTGGCCCGGCAATTGCCGCGGGGGTAGAATCGTGATCATGAAAGAGCGCGCCAGACAACTCACCGCCGCCGACCGCCTGATCCTCAACTTCGACCAGGCGTTGCGCACTCTTTTCGGCCGCCCCCTGGTCACCGAGCGGCCCAATCCGGCGGAGGCGTGCGAGCAGGACGAGCTGCCGTCGGAGCAGCGCGACCACGTGGCCCGCCTGATGCGCATCAACCACACCGGCGAGGTGTGCGCCCAGGCGCTCTACCAGGGACAGGCGCTCACCGCCCGCAGGCCGGAGGTGCGCCACGCCATGGAACGCTCCGCCCGGGAGGAGAACGACCATCTCGCCTGGTGCGAGGAGCGGGTGGAAGAGCTCGGCGGCCGTCTCAGTCTGCTCAACCCCTTCTGGTACGCCGGCTCTTTCGCCCTCGGCGCGGCGGCGGGGCTGGCGGGCGACGAATGGAGCCTCGGTTTCGTGGCCGAGACCGAACGGCAGGTGGAGGGCCATCTCGACGACCACCTCTCCCAGGTGCCCGAATCGGATTGCCGCACCCGCGCCATCCTCGAGCAGATGAAAGAGGACGAGATCGAGCATGGCCGCAAGGCCAAGGCCCATGGCGGCGTCGAACTGCCCACGCCCGTGAAATGGGCGATGAAGTTCATGTCGAAGGTGATGACCACCACCGTCTACAGAGTGTGAAGCGGCCGCCGGCCGGCGGCGCCCTTTTTACTGATGGAAGGGCCGGCTCAGCTCGTGCACCGCTTCGATCATGGCGGCGGCGTGGTCGGGGTCGACGGTGGGGTGGATGCCGTGGCCGAGGTTGAAGACGTGGCCGCTTCCCGGGCCGTAGCTTTCCAATACCTTGGCCACTTTTTTGCGGATGGTCTCGGGCGAGGCGTAGAGGACGCAGGGATCGAGGTTGCCCTGCAGGGCCACGCGATCTCCCACCCGGCGGCGCGCCTCGCCGATGTCGGTGGTCCAGTCCAGCCCCAGCGCATCGCAGCCGGTTTCGGCCATGGCGTCCAGCCACTGGCCGCCCCCCTTGGTGAAGAGGATCACCGGCACCCGCCGCCCTTCGGCCTCGCGAGCAAGGCCCTCGACGATGCGCTGCATGTAGGCCAGGGAGAACTCGAGGTAGTCGTCGGGCGCGAGCACCCCGCCCCAGGTGTCGAAGATCATCACCGCCTGGGCGCCAGCGGCGATCTGGGCGTTGAGGTAGTCGGTGACCGCCCGCGCCAGCTTGTCGAGCAGGGCGTGCATGGTCGCCGGGCGGTCGAACATCATCCCCTTGGCGAGGGCGAAGTTCTTGGCGCTGCCGCCTTCCACCATGTAGGTGGCCAGGGTCCAGGGGCTGCCGGAGAAGCCGATGAGCGGCACCCGTCCGGCCAGTTCCCGGCGGATGGTGCGCACCGCGTCCATCACGTAGCCCAGTTCCCGCTCGGGATCGGGGAGGGGCAGCGTTTCCACCTCCCGCCGGCTGCGCACGGGGCGGCGGAACCGCGGCCCTTCGCCCTCTTCGAAATAGAGCCCCAATCCCATGGCGTCCGGCACGGTGAGGATGTCGGAGAAGAGGATGGCGGCGTCCACGCCGAGCCGGTCCACCGGCTGCAGAGTCACTTCGCAGGCCAGCTCCGGCGTCTTGCAGAGGGTCATGAAGTCGCCCGCCTTCTCCCTTGTGGCGCGATACTCCGGCAGATAGCGGCCGGCCTGGCGCATCATCCATACCGGAGTGGCGTCCACGGGTTCGCGTAAAAGAGCCCGCAGCAGCCGGTCGTTTCGCAGTTCACTCATAACGGCCTCGAACACCCTCAAAAGAGGGAAATTCTACTGCAAATCTCTTTTTTTCGCCGTTCCGGAGAACGATTGGATCCAGGGGTTCGGTTGCCCCTGCAAAGCGGCCACTTGGCGGTTGTGGCGGCGTTCCTCGTCATCCGGCGGGTACCGCCGGTTCCAGCGCTCCATCAGCTTCCGCTGGCGCTGGAACAGGGTGAGGCCGTAGGTGTCGGCCATGTAGAGAAGTGCCCGGGCGATGCGGCCGCGCGCCTGTGGACGGGGTTCCACCCGGCGTTTGCGGTAGTCGATCTCGATGTCGCAGCCGGGGAAGGCATGGCGTTCGCCGGGCACTTCGCCGTAGGCCATGGCGCCGCGCGCCTCGTTCACCTCCGCCAAAGCGGGGTAGATGTTGTGCATGTCCGATTCGATGAGGTTGAACCGTGTGCTGGTGTGGCGGCACCGTTCCCGGGTGCCGCATCGGAGCTGGCGCGTCACCCAGCTCATGGGGTAGACGTGCTCGGCGTTCACCTTGCGGTCGAAGGGGTGGAAACGGTAGCCGCAGTAGAGCGTCTCCCCGCCGTTCGGATAGAGCGTCTGCCAGAAAGAGCGCAGGCTGTCGAGATAGTTGCGAGAACCGGGCCGCCCCTGGTCGCCGGTGCAGGAGAGGGAAGCCAGCAAAATGGGCAATAGCAACAGAAGCTTGCGGATCATGGCGGCGGAGGAGTCATGGGTTGGGAAATTTGCGATAATATCGCTCTTTCCTTCCGGGCGATAGCGCCGCCGCTGGGAAGACCGGCACCACATGCAAGTGGGCTGTGACCGCGGGCGGGGTGCCTGGGATCATTCGAGATGGAGCAGCCGTGAACGATCAGCCGCAACAGCCGGGAAGAGGCCGCCTCTGGTTGGCCATCGGCGCCGTGGTGCTGGCCACGCTGGCGGCGGTGTGGATGGTGCCCGACGACAAGCCTGGGCGGCCGCGGGAGATTCCGGCGCCGCCTTCTCCGCCGTCGGAGCCTGCCGAAAACCCGGCATCCGAAGAGGGTGGGGCTCCCGCCGAGGCGCCGGCGCAACCGGAGGCCGAGGTGGAGACGAAGAAAGCGCCGGAGGGTGCCGCCGCCCGCGCGTGGCTGGCCGAGGCGGGCGATCCGGCGGCTGTGGAGATCACCGCCAAGGCGCGGGAGTTCCAGCGCGCCGGACGGTTGGCGGATGCTTGGCTGCTCTATTTCAAGGCGGCGCGGGAGGGCGATCCGGCGGCGGCCATGGCGTTGGCCGAACAGGCCGATCCCGCTTTCTACGATCCGGCGCGCTCCGCCCTGGCCCGGCCCGATCTGGTCCAGGCCCACAAATGGTATGCCCGTGCCTTGGCTCTGGGGGCCGAAGAGGCCCGCTCCCGCTTGAAAGGAGTTCTGGAACGGCTTGCGCGGCGTGCCTCGCAAGGCGACGAAGCGGCGGCCCTGCTGCTGCAGGAGTGGAGAAACCAGTGATGCTTCGCCCTTTCTTCCTCTTGTGGACGATCTATCTGCTGTTCGCCGGCGCGGCGCAGGCGGCGCCTTCCACTCCGCTGCTCATTCCGGGCAAGCACGCCCTCTACCAGCGGGTGGTGGCGGTGCCGGGCGCCCGGCTGCGGAAGAATCCCGGCGGCGAGGGTTCGTCGCCGGTGACGCCCTTCCGCGTCTTCTACGTCTATCGGCGGCAATCGACGGAGGATGGCGACTGGCTCCTTCTCGGGGACGACGTTCACGGAGCCCTGGCCGGCTGGCTGCCGGCGCGCGACGCCATCGAATGGAACCAGGGGCTCACCCTGGTTTTCCGGGATCCCGCCGGCCACAACCGCGTTCTTCTCTTCAAGGATCGTCCCTCCCTGGAACAGGCGCTGCGTTCCGGCGGCGATGGCTGGCGGGCGCTCTACGACAAAGCGGTGAGCGGCGAGCTGGAAGCCGGTTCTCCGGTGATCGCCCTGCAGCCCCAGGGGTATGTGGACATCCGCAAGGCGTTCTATCTGGTCCCCATTCTCGACTACCGAGAAACCTGGCTGGGAAGCGAGAAGGCGCGCCTGTTGAAGATCGCCAGCGTGCCGCTCGAAGAGAAGAAGTCCCCACCGGCGTCGGCGACGCTGCCTGCCCAGGGCGATTCTCCGGCGAAGGAGTATCGCGCGGGCATCGTCTTCGTCATCGACGCCAGCCTCTCCATGGACGAATACATCGAACGCACCCGCCAGGCGGTAAACCGGATCTACGATCAGCTCGGCGACAGCGGCGAGTTGGGCAAGGTGAGCTTCGGCTTGGTGGCTTTTCGCGACAACGTGCAAGAGGTTCCCGGCCTCGACTTCGTGGCGCGCACCTACGTGGATCTTCAGGAAGGGGCCAATCCGGGCCTCTTTCTGCAGAAGGTCGCCGGCCTGCGGGCGGCCGACGTCTCCAGCCGGGACTTCCGCGAGGATGCCTACGCAGGGGTGCGGGAGGCGATCGAGGGGATGGACTGGTCCGGCTTCCAGGCCCGCTTCGTGGTGCTCGTCACCGACGCGGGCGCGCGCGAGGGGAACGATCCCCTGGCCAGCACCGGCCTGAGCACCGCGGCGCTGCGCCGCCTGGCCCTGGACAACGGCGTGGCGCTCTTCGTGCTCCATCTGCTCACTCCCTCGAAGATGGCCGATCACGAGGCGGCCGCCGCCCAGTACCGGCGGCTGTCGGACTATCCCGGCATCGGCAGCCTCTATTACGGCGTCCCCACCGGCGATCTGCAGGAGTTCGGCCAGGTGGTGGACGCGCTGTCGAAGCAGCTGGTGCAGTTGGTGGCCAAGGGGACGGAGGCTACGCGGAAACCCGCCCCGCCCCAGGCCGAGGCTCCCGCCCGCCTGGCCGAGCTGCAGGCCAAGGTGGCCCGGCTCGGCTATGCGCTGCGCATGCAGTATCTCCAGTCGGGGCAGGGCGGCATTCCGAAGGTCTTCGATGCCTGGATGGTGGACCGCGACCCGCTGGAACCGGGTCGCCGCGCCGTGGAGGTGCGGGTGCTGCTGACGCGGGACCAGCTCTCGGAGCTTCAGTCGGTGCTCAAGGCGGTGTTGGCCCGGGCCGAGGAAGGGCTGCTCTCGCCCCGGAATTTCCTCGACGAACTCAAGAGCCTGGCCGCCACCGTCTCCCGCGATCCCGAGCGATTGGGGGGAACCACCGCCTCCACAGCGGGCGAGGGAAACAGCCTGGCCGACCTGGGGCTCATCGGCGACTACATCGAAGGGCTGCCCTACACCGGCGAGGTGACCAACCTCTCCCTCGAGGACTGGCAGAACTGGCCGGCGGGGCGGCAGATCGAGTTTCTGCGCCGGCTCGAGGAGAAGGTCGCCTACTACCAGGCGCTGCACGACAACACCGATCTGTGGATCAGCCTCAATGGCGGTCCCATCGACGGCGATTCGGTCTTTCCCGTGGCGCTGGACATGCTGCCCTGATGGCAGGGCCGATCTACGAGCTCAAGGAGGTGGTCAAGACCCGCGCCGGCGACGGCTACAGCTTTCGCTTGCGCGTTCCCTCGCTGCGCATCTCTCCGGGCGAAAAGATCGCCCTCATCGGCGAGAGCGGCTGCGGCAAGTCCACCCTGCTCGACATGCTCGCCTTCGTTCTCCAGCCGAGCGGTTGCGAGCGGTTCCGGTTCAACGTGGAGGGGAAGGAGCACGACATCGCCCGTGCCTGGAAGAGACGGCGTCAGAACCGCCTGGCGGCGCTGCGGCGGCGGCATCTGGGCTACGTGATGCAGACCGGCGGCCTGCTGCCCTATCTGACGGTACGTGAGAACATGGAGCTGTCGCGCCGCATCCTCGGCATGAAGGACGACGGCACCGTGGCGGCGCTGGCGCGCGAGCTGGGCCTGCACCGCCATCTGGAGAAGCGGCCGGGCGAACTCTCCACCGGCGAGCGCCAGCGGGTGGCCATCGGGCGCGCCCTGGCCCATCGGCCCTCCATCGTCATCGCCGACGAACCCACCGCTTCGGTCGACCCTTTCGCCGCGGAGCGGATCATGGCCATCTTCATCGAGATGGTGGAGGCGCGCAACATCACGGTGATCGTCGCCAGCCACGCTTGGCGCCACATCAAGCAGCTCGGCTTGCGCCGCCTGGCGCACCACACCCGTCGTTCGCGCGACGGCAGTCTCGCCGAAACCGTGGTGAGCGGCTGATGTTGTTGCGGCACTGGAGAGAGACGCTGGGGCTGGCCAGCCGGGACTATTTCCACGAATGGCAGATCTCCGTCTGTTTCGTGTTGGCGCTGGCGGCCGTGCTGGGCCCCATGATGGTGCTCTTCGGACTGAAGTTCGGCATCGTCGGCACCATGATCGACGAGCTGCGCGAGGATCCGGCCAAGCGCGAAATCCGGCCGGTGGGCAGCGGCCGCTACGACCGCGCCTGGATCGATGCCCTGGCCAAGCGGGAGGACGTGGCGTTCGTGGTGCCGCGGGTGCGCGCCATCGCCGCCACCCTGGAGGTGGGCAGCGCCCGTTCCCCCCGCATTCTCTCCCTCGAGGTGATCCCTTCGGCCGCCGGCGATCCGCTGTTGCCGCCGGGCGCTCCCGCGCCGCGGGGGCTGCGCCAGGTGGTGCTCTCCGCCAGTGCGGCGCGCAAGCTCCAGGTGTCGGCGGGCGACGGCTTGGAAGGGAGCCTGGTGCGCCGCTTCCATGGGCACAAGGAGCGGGTGCGGCTGCCGCTCACGGTGGTGGGGGTGGCGTCGGCACGCGCCTTCGGAAGGGATGCGCTCTTCGCCTCGGTGCAATTGAACGAGGCGCTGGAGGATTTCCGCGACGGTCGGGCTGTGCCGCAGTTGGGTTGGCGCGGCACGCCCCCCCAGTCGCGCCGCTACACCGGCTTCCGGCTCTACGCCCGCTCCATCTACGACGTCGCCGGCCTGGAAGAGGCGTTCGAGCGGCGGGGCATCGAGGTGCGCACCCAGGCCGCCGACATCGAGACGGTGCGCCGCATGGACCGCACTCTCTCGGCCATCTACTGGGCCATCGCGCTCATCGGCCTCGTCGGTTTCTCGCTCTCTCTCGGCGCCAGCCTGTGGGCCAACGTGGACCGCAAGCGGCGGGAGCTCTCGGTGCTGCGGCTGGTGGGGTTTCGCACCGGCGATATCGTCTGGTTTCCGCTGGTGCAGAGCCTCTACACCGCGCTCTTCGGCTGGGCGCTGGCGGTGGCCATCTACCGCGCCGCCGCCTGGGGCATCAACCTGATGCTGGCGCCGCAGCTCGATGCCGCGCAGCAGGTCTGCCGCCTGCTGCCGCAACACTATCTGGTGGCGCTGGGGCTCACGGCGGGCGCCTCGGTGCTGGCTGCCGTGCTGGCGGGGCTGCGAGCGGCGCGGGTGGAGCCTTCGGAAGGGCTGCGCGAGGTGTAGCCGGTGGAAAGGCGGTGGGAGCGCGAGCTGGAGTCGGGGATGCGGAGCATGGGGCTGCGGCTCGAAGCGGCGCAGCAGCGCCGCTTGCTCGATTATCTGGCGCTGCTCTACAAGTGGAATCGGGCCTTCAATCTGACCGCGGTGCGTGATCCGGCGCGGGCCGTCTCCCGCCAGCTCCTCGACAGCCTCTCCATCCTTCCTCTGGTGGAAGGGCCGCGGGTGGTGGATCTGGGCAGCGGCGCGGGGCTTCCAGGCATTCCTCTCGCCATCGCCCGCCCCGGCTGGCACTTCGCCTTGGTGGACGCCAACCTGAAGAAGAGCCGCTTTCTCCGCCAGGCGCGGATGGAGCTGGCGCTGGAGAACGTGGAGGTGGTGCGGCAGCGGGCGGAGCATTTCCGCCCGGCCACGCCTTTTCGGAGCATCACCAGCCGCGCCTTCGCCTCTTTGGGAGAGATGCTGGCGGTGAGCCGCCATTTGCTCGAACCCGGCGGGCGGTGGGTGGCGATGAAGGGCCGGCTGCCGCGGGAAGAGCTGGCCGCGCTGCCGGCGGAGCTGACCACCGAGGTGGTGCCGCTGCGGGTGCCGGGCGAGCCGGCGGCGCGGCACGCCGTGGTGATCCGGGAGAAGGGGCGGCCGCCGCTTTCGTGACCGTCGGAGTCCCTCCTGCCGTCAACCGAAGCGGGGCCTTACCCCCTGTGAAGAGGGTGCCGAAGGAGGTGGATGGCCGCGCCCCTTTCGGCTGGCACTTTGGCGTTGTTTGTATTATCTTTTGCCCATCTTTCCACTCCAGTTTCGACCGATGTTCTCCGTGACGATCAGAACGCCCAAGCCCGGAATGCGATGGTGGCGCTGAGCGCCAGCCATTCCGTCCTTTGGTCGTTGCAACCGTGGAGAACGTCATGACCCCCGAACAGTTCCAGGCCCTGGCCGAGCAGGGCTACAACCGCATTCCTCTCGTCTGCGAGGTTCTGGCCGACCTCGACACCCCTTTGAGCGTCTATCTCAAACTGGTGGAGGGGCGACCCTACGGCTATCTCTTCGAATCGGTGCTGGGGGGCGAGAAGTGGGGCCGCTATTCCATCATCGGCCTGCCTTGCCGCACCCGACTGGAGGCGCGGGGCCATCGGGTTCAGGTGATCCGCGACGGCGAGGTGGTGGAAGAGTCGCAAGAGGCCGATCCGCTGGCCTTCGTGGAGCGTTTCCAGCACCGTTTCCGCGTGCCGGAGCTGCCCGGTCTGCCCCGCTTCAGCGGCGGCCTGGTGGGCTATTTCGGCTACGACACCGTGCGCTACATCGAGCCGCGCCTGGACCGGGGCGAAAAGCCCGATCCCCTCGACACTCCCGACATCCTGCTCATGGTCTCCGACGAGGTGGTGGTTTTCGACAACCTCGGCGGCCGCATGTACCTCATCGTCCACGCCGATCCACAGCGGGGCGACACCTTCGAGTCGGCGCAGGCGCGTATCGCCGCTCTGGTGGAGAAGCTGCGCGGCGGACGGTTGCGGCGCATGGAAGGCGAGCCCCACACCGTGGAGGAGTCCGATTTCGTCTCCGGTTTCACCGAGGAGGGCTTCAAGGCGGCGGTGGAGCGCATCAAGGAATACATCGTCGAAGGGGACTGCATGCAGGTGGTGATCTCCCAGCGTCTCTCCATTCCCTATCATGCGCCGCCGCTCGATCTCTACCGCGCCCTGCGGGGGCTCAACCCATCGCCCTACATGTACTTTCTCGATTTCGGCGACTTCCAGGTGGTGGGCTCCTCGCCCGAGATCCTGGTGCGGCTGGAAGGGGGCGAGGTGACGGTGCGGCCCATCGCCGGCACCCGCCGCCGCGGACGCACCGAGGAGGAGGACCGCGCCCTGGAGGCCGAGCTGCTGGCCGACCCCAAGGAGCTGGCCGAGCACCTGATGCTCATCGATCTGGGCCGCAACGACGTGGGCCGGGTGGCCAAGGTGGGCAGCGTGAAGCTCACCGAGAAGATGGTGGTGGAACGCTACTCCCACGTCATGCACATCGTCTCCAACGTGGTGGGCGAGCTGCGCGACGGGCTCACCGCCATCGACGTGCTGCGCGCCACCTTCCCCGCGGGCACTGTCTCCGGCGCGCCCAAGATCCGCGCCATGGAGATCATCGACGAGCTGGAGCCGGTGAAACGGGGAATCTATTCCGGCGCTGTGGGCTATCTCTCCTGGAACGGCAACATGGACACCGCCATCGCCATCCGCACCGCGGTCATCAAGGCGGGGCAGCTCCACATCCAGGCCGGCGCCGGCGTGGTGGCCGATTCGCTGCCCGAGCTCGAGTGGAAGGAGACCATGAACAAGGGAAGGGCGGTGTTCCGCGCCGTCAGCCTGGCCGAGGCCGGCCTCGAGCGCCACGTCTGCGAGCGCGGGGAGGAGGACTGAGCCATGATGCTGATGATCGACAACTACGACTCCTTCACCTACAACCTGGTGCAGTATTTCGGCGAGCTGGGCGCCGAGGTGGAGGTGGTGCGCAACGACGAGGTGACGGTGGCGGGGATCGAGGTGCTGGCGCCCGACCAGCTGGTGATCTCTCCCGGCCCCTGCACCCCCGACGAGGCGGGGATCTCGGTGGAGGCGATCCGTCACTTCGCCGGCAAGCTGCCCATCCTGGGCGTCTGCCTGGGCCACCAG
>Ga0256841_1000944_pt1 | contig 27129 bp, 21 predicted proteins | sample 356308metaG_FD_185971 | JGI IMG/M metagenome (GOLD analysis project Ga0256841, IMG submission 185971) | Hydrothermal vent microbial communities from Mid Atlantic Ridge, Atlantic Ocean - 356-308 | ecosystem: Environmental > Aquatic > Marine > Hydrothermal vents | place: Atlantic Ocean: Mid...
TCGTCTCCTCCCCCACCGGCTCCACGGCATACGCTCTGTCGGGCGGCGGCCCCTTGCTGCACCCCTCGCTCAACGCGCTGGTTCTGGTGTCGATCTGCCCCCATACCCTGAGCAACCGCCCCCTCGTCATCAGCGGCGACAGCGTGATCGAGATCCGCGTCGCCGACCGGGACCGGGAACATGTACGGGTCGCCTGCGACGGCCAGTCCAATCTCACCCTTTCCGCGGGTGAAACCGTACATATCGAGAAGGATTGCCATCCGGTGCGCCTGCTCCACCCGCGCGGGCACGACCACTACCAGATCCTGCGCGCCAAACTGGGCTGGGGCGAACATCCCACCAGCGGCGCCTGATGCTGGTTCATCTGCACATCCAGGATCTTGCCATCGTCGATCGCCTGGCCATCGACCTGGAACCGGGAATGACTGTGCTCACCGGCGAGACCGGCGCCGGCAAATCGATCCTGGTGGATGCCCTTGGCCTGGCACTCGGGGACCCTACCGACAATGCCATGATTCGCAGCGGATGCGACCGCGCCGAGGTCTCCGCCGCGTTCGATGTCTCCCATGTCCCCGCAGCAATGGAGTGGTTGCAGGGCCAGGCGCTGGATGACAGCGGCGAGTGCGTGTTGCGGCGGCTGCTGGTCCGCGACGGCCGCTCCCGCAGTTTCATCAACGGCCGGCCGGTCGCCATGGCGCAAGTCCGGGAACTGGCCCACCTCCTGGTGGACATCCACAGCCAGCATGCCCACCAGGCGCTGCTGCGGCAAGACTACCAACGCCACCTGCTCGACGCCTACGGCGGCCACTTGGCGCTGGCCCGGACCACCGCCGCCCTCTACCGCGAGGCGCGCCAAGCGGAACGGGCGCTGCAGAAACTCCGTGACTCCGCCCGAGAGCGCCTCGACAGGCTCGATCTCCTGCGCTATCAGGCAGGCGAACTCCGGGCCCTGGAAATCACGGATGAGGAGTGGCGACAACTCGACCGCGAGCAGACCCGTCTCAGCCACCTTGGGCACCTGCAGGAGAATTGCGCAAACGTGCTGAACGCCCTGTATGACGCCGAGGTCTCAGCCCATGCCCTACTCACCGCTTCACTGCGCCGGCTGGAGGAAGCGGCCACCTTCGAACCGCGCCTGGAGGAGAGCCGCGCGCTCGTCGACTCCTCGCTGATCCAGATCGACGAAGCGGTCGCCAGCCTGCGCACCTACCTGGACGGCCTGGAGATGGACCCTGCACAGCTCGCGAGGGTCGAGGAACGACTGGCCGAGATCCACGACATGGCGCGCAAGTACCGTGTGAAACCGGAGGCTTTGGGTGCCCGCCTCACCGAGATCGAGACCGAACTGGCCTCCCTCGAACAGGCCGACGAGGCCGGCGAGGCGTTGGAACAGGAGGCAACCCGCTTGCAGCAGGCCTTTATCGAAAGCGCCGGGAAACTGAGCGAAAAACGCCGCAAAACGGCCAAGAAACTCGGCAAAGAGGTCACCGGTTTCATGCAGACACTGGGCATGAAAGGCGGGCATTTCGAAGTGGCGCTGATCCCGCTGGAAGACGACGCCATCGGCCCCGGCGGCCTCGAACGTATCGAATACCGGGTCTCCGCCAATCCCGGCCATCCGCTGCAACCCATCAGCAAGGTTGCCTCCGGCGGTGAACTCTCCCGCATCAGCCTGGCCATCCAGGTCGCCACCGCACGCTGCGGAGCGATTCCCACGCTGATCTTCGATGAAGTGGACGTGGGCATTGGCGGGGGGGTCGCCGAGACGGTCGGGCAGCTTCTACGCCGGCTCGGCGCATCCCGTCAGGTCATCTGCATCACTCACCTGCCACAGGTGGCCGCCCAGGGCCATTCCCATCTCCAGGTCAAGAAGAGCAGCCGTCAGGGAAAGACGCGTAGCACCATCAGCCCGCTGGACGCGCAGGCGCGGATCGAGGAGATTGCACGAATGCTGGGGGGACGGAAGGTGACCCGACAGACCCTGGCCCATGCGGAGGAAATGCTCCAGGAGACGCAGAAAAACGGGCAGTGATCGCCTTATTTCTTGCCCTTCTTCTCCTTGCACTTCGGGTCGGTGCAATGGCCATAGAGGGTCAGAGAGTGATCCTTGATCTCGAAGCCGTGTTCTTCAGCGATCTTCTGCTGACGCTTCTCGATGGTCTCGTCATAAAACTCCGCCACCCGACCACACCGCACGCAGACGATATGGTCGTGGTGCCCACCGCGATCGAGTTCGAATACGGAATAGCCACTCTCAAAGTTGTGACGCTGAACCAGCCCCGCAGCTTCAAACTGAGTCAACACGCGATAGACGGTGGCCAGCCCGATCTCCTCGCCCTTCTCCAGCAACCGTTTGTACACATCTTCGGCGCTGACATGCAGGTCGGGATTCTGCTCCAGAATCTCCAGTATCTTGATACGGGGAAGCGTGACCTTGAGGCCGGCATCCCTGATTTCCTGGTTGTCCAAATCAACCTCCCGTTTCCGGCAGATGGGCTTCACAGCGAGATTTGGGGTATGATCCCATGGAAACGATCTCGGGTAATCACGGCATGAAAAACGTATTCACTTCGGTTCTCTGTGCCTGCACTCTTCTGCTCGGCGCGTGTTCCACGCCAAACCCCAAAGAGGCGACAGAACCGACCCTGCTGGAAAGTATACCATTCGTCTACCGGCCGGACATCCAGCAAGGCAATGTCATCACGCAGAAGAAAGTCAACCTGCTGAAGCCTGGCATGAGCCAGCAACAGGTGCGTTTCATCCTCGGCACGCCACTGCTGGTCGATCCCTTTCACCAGAATCGCTGGGACTACGTCTACTCGATCGCCCATGACCATAAGGTGAAGGAAGAAAAGAAACTCTCCATTGTTTTCAAGGACGGCAAACTGGCAAAAATCGAGGGGGATCTTCAGCCCGATCCCACGGCCTCCGCCCAGAGCATCGACAGAGAGACAGTGGTCAAGGTGCCGGACTATACGCCGCCAAAGAAAGGCTTGATAGAGCGCGTGCTGAAGGGCGCCGGGGTGCCCGTACTCGAAGACGAGTAGCCGTGCTCAGAAGCCTGCTGGGTCAGGCCCCTCAGGCACCCGCGCCTTTCTTCATCGCCTTGCCCTGCGCCGCCCGCCGTTTGCGGGCCTCCTTCGGATCAGCGATCAAGGGGCGGTAGATTTCCACCCGGTCACCCTCTTCCAGGACCCGATCCAGCCGCACCACCTTACCGAACACGCCCACCTTGTTCTTTTTCAGATCGATCTCGGGGAAACGGTCCAGGATCCCAGACCGCCGGATCGCCTCTTCCACGGTTGTGCCTGGTTCCAGATCCAACGCCAACACCCGTTGTTCATCCGGCGTTGCGTAGGCAACTTCCACATTCATCTCGCCCTCCCCCTACCGTAGATCTCATCCGCCCGTTTGCAGAAGGCGTCCACCAGAGAATTGGCGATCTGCTGGAAGACCGCACCGAACGCCTTGTCGATCAGCCCCCCCGAAAACTCGAAGTCCAGCACCAACTCCACCTTACACGCATCCTCCCGCAGCGATGTAAAACGCCACCCGCCCTCCAGCTTTTTGAACGGTCCTTCGAGCAGACGGATATCCACCCGATCAGGCTCATGCAGGGTATTACAGGTCGCAAACTTCTGCCGAACACCGATCCTCGCCACCTCGATCTCGCCACAGAGTTCCGTTTCCGTGCGCGATATGAGACGCGTGGAGCGGCACCAGGGGAGAAACTCCGGGTAATGAAGAAAATCATTCACCAGATCGAACATCTGCTTTGCGGAATACGGCACCAGCGCCGTTTTGTGTACGTGCGCCAATTTACTTCCAATCCTTGATATCGATCACCCCGATCAACTGGAGAAACACCACCACGACGGCCACCGGCGTCACATACCGAACGACGTAATACCATAGACGAAAACCGACTCGGTCTCCCATACCCAGCTCCTCCACGACCGATTGCCTGGACATGAACCAGCCCGCAAACAGGGCCATCGCCAGCCCGCCCAGCGGCAACATGAAATTCGCCGTGAGGATATCGAAGACATCGAACAGGCCGGTGGTCTTCTTCTCCCCCGCAAAGTTGAACTCAAACCTCCAGCGGCTGAACGACATAATGGTGACGATGCCCAGCAGCCAGGCCACCACGCCGACCAGGGTCGATGCCTTGACGCGGTTGATCCCCTGATTCTCCACCAGCCAGGCCACCGCCGGCTCAATGAGAGAAATGGCCGAAGTCCAGGCGGCAAAAACCAGCAGGATAAAAAACAAGGTACCAAAGAACGCCCCCCAGGGCATGTGACCAAAGGCCAGCGGCAAGGTATTGAAGATCAGGCTGGGACCGTTGGCGGCCTCCAGCCCATTAGCGAACACCACGGGGAAGATCGCCAGCCCCGCCAGGAGCGCCACCAGGGTGTCGATCACGGCAATGGTGATGGAGGTACGCGCGATGGAGGCATCCTTGGGCAGGTAGGAGCCATATACCATGATCGCCCCCATCCCGAGGCTCAAGGTGAAAAAGGCGTGACCCATCGCCGTCAGCACCCCCCCGGCGCTCAAGGCGCCAAAATCGGGCTTGAACAGGAACGCGACCCCCTCCATGAACCTGCCCGTATTCATGGCATAGCCCACCAGAAGAAGCAAAATCACGAACAACGCCGGCATGAGAACACGCACCGCCTGTTCGAGCCCGGACCGCACACCGCGCGAGACCACTATCGTGGTCATCACCATGAAAATCGTATGCCAGGCAAGGAGCTTCTCCGGGTCCAACACCAACCCGTCAAATATCGATTTGGCCGCTGCCGCGTCCACACCGTTGAACACCCCCGCAGCGGAACGGAACACATAGGCCAGCCCCCACCCGGCGATGACACTGTAGTACGAGATGATGATGAAGCCGGCGACCACCCCGCTCCAGCCCACCACCTGCCAGATACCGTGCCGGTTCTCATCGCGCGCCAGCATCCGCATGGTGTTGATAGGGCTCGCCCGCCCTCGGCGACCAATCAGAATCTCCGCCATCATGATGGGAATACCCACCAGCGCAATGCAGACCAGATAGACGAGTACGAAAGCCCCGCCGCCATTCTCACCGGTGATATACGGAAACTTCCAGATATTACCCAGCCCGACCGCCGACCCCGTCGCCGCCAAAACAAAGGCAAAACGGGACGACCACTGGCCGTGAGTCGAAACACGCTCTGACATGTGGGGCTCCCCTCCCTACACAATGGATGACCCGAACCATCGGGAAATCTTCTATATCAGGCGGCATTTTCGGCCAAACCGCGGCCAAGAACAACAAAATCCCCCTTTGAGGACAGTCGCCCCATCCCCGCCCGGCATCCGCCCGAAGCGCCGAACAGGGCATGAATGATTCCCAGGCGGATAATATTAACCCGGCAACACTATATATCGCATTCAGGGCTTCAGGCAGGCGCCGGAACAAGGCGCAGTGCGCAGGCAAGGGTTATCCCCTTGCCAAGGTCGCTCCAGTGCATCCATGCACTCGCGACACTTGGACATCCTGTCCAGCGCGCTGGAACGCAGGTCCGGCGCCTGCCTGGAGCCCCTAACCCTATGATATTCAAAGACAGGCCGCGGCTGAATACGATATATAGTGTTGCCGGGTTAATAAAACACTGGTATCGGAACGCCCCCCTCCCCTACAATCCCCGCCCATGGCCAAAAAGCAGAAAAAACCGTCCCACGGCGGCGCCACCATCGCCCTCAATAAAAAGGCGAAGCACGACTACTTCATCCAGGAAAGGTATGAAACCGGCATCGCCCTGGAAGGCTGGGAGGTCAAGAGCCTGCGCGAAGGCCGCGTGCAATTGAAAGAGAGCTACGTCACCATCAAGGATGGCGAAGCCTACCTCTTCGGCGCCCACATCACCCCATTGCCCACCGCCTCCACCCACATCCACCCCGACCCGGTGCGGACCCGCAAGCTGCTGCTGCATCGCAACGAACTCGACAAACTCATCGGCCTGGTAGAGCGCAAGGGTTTTACCCTCGTGCCCCTCGCCCTCTACTGGAAACGTGGCCGCGCCAAGCTCGAAATCGGCCTTGCCAAGGGCAAGAAACTGCACGACAAGCGCGCCACCGAAAAGGACCGCGACTGGCAACGTCAAAAGGCGCGCATCATGAAAAACACCTGAAAATCCGCGCCTGCCCGCCCCACTTGAGAAGGAACCAAAACACGCCTACACTGTCGAACACATCACGGGGGCGACATGGCTTCGACGTGGGTTACGAAACCCGAGGTGCATGCCGAGGATGCAGATCTCCTCGTTAATCATTCTGCAAACTGATAGTTGCCAACGACGACAACTACGCACTAGCCGCTTAACCGGCTAGCCTCTGACCGGAGCCGTGCCTGTGCGTCCGGCGCCCTTCGGGGCACTCAGGGGTCATATCTCACAGGATCGCGGAAACGCTCGTCCGGGGCCGCTCCGCTAAAACCCAAATCCGGACTCGCCGTATGACCGCCCTGTCCGTCGGGTGACATACGGTCAAACACAATAGACGCGACTAAGCATGTAGAACCGACGGCAGAGGGCCTGCGGACGCGGGTTCGATTCCCGCCGCCTCCACCAATACCACCAGGCCAACCCGGACGGGTTGGCCTTTTTCGTTGGGGAAGGCTTTGTATTCCCGGGGGTTCTTGCGGAAACCCGCGGACTCCGAGAGCCGGCCATCCACCCTCTCCAACCCGGGATTTCTCTCTGATCTGGCCATTCCTCTCTGTTTTCGAGAGGGTGAGCATGAGGCGAAGTCCGGAAGTCGACAGCCGAACAAAGCGTGTAATCAACAGCTTAGGCGCGGACGGAGCGACACGTTAGATAACCATAATCGGTAGCCAGGAGGTACACTGTCCCTAAACCGATAGACAACGAAGGCACCATGACGAAGCCCCCGACTTCCAAGATCGCCTGGCAAGGCTACATCCTCGGCGTGCAGCCCCGCATCCGCCTGTTGCGCTCCTTCGACGAGCGCACGCACAGCTACCTGGGCTATGTCCTGCGCATCGAGGGAACCCTTGGGGAAGAGACCGGCGAATTCCTGATCGCCGTGGGCAAGGCCGCCCAGGAGAAACACCGTTTCCAGACTGGAATGATGGTGAAAGGCGCTTCGGTACCGGTCGCTGATCCGAGGATGGAGACAGCAGGCTATTACAAGACCAGCGGGCTCAAGGTGCTGGAGGATGCACCGGAAGAATCACTGGCCGGCCCGCCCTTCCACGGTGTGCCGCCAGACCTGCCCACGTACCGGCAGCGAGGACACCGGCGCCTGGACCCGCGCACTTTTGATGCTAAATGCACCGCCTGCATCTGGGGTTGCCGCATGCCGGTGGAACTGCTCATCGACCCTTGGAACCCGTCCTACCGATACCGCTTCGAGACCTTCTGCTACGGCCCCAAAAGCTGCCCCTTTTACCGGGCGGGTGCTCCCCGCAAGGTGCCGGGTCGCAAGGGCATGACCTACGTCGAAGAGGACTGGGTGGACGAGGAGGAAACGGCCCACCGCGGGCCGGATGAGTGAACGTCAGCCGTCGGGTTGAAGGATTTTCCATTGCTCCTCCCACAACCTCGGCGGATCCACCGCCAGATCGAACAAGGTGACATGATCCGGTAGCGTGTCGCCGAGGGTTATGGGGTTAAGGTTATGGGGTCAAAAGCAATATATAGTTATTAACCCGGTGGGGAAGGTGTTTCCCTGCCGGGTTGACTTGGGGTGGATACAGTCTATGCTCCCGCCCTATGCTCACGCCGCGTTTGAAAATCGTTCCAGGCCGCCGGGACGAGTTGGAGAAGGAAGCAGTCCAGCTCATTTTTGCGCCCAAGGCCATCGACCAGGCCCGGTGGAGCCGGATCATCGACCGGCTCACCCGTCACCGGGGGCACCTGAAACCCGTGCCAGACCGGGACGGGCTATAGGCCCCTCGCCAATCAGGCGGCGGGGGGGCGCCCCAGCGGGAAAGGATTTCCCCGCGTGGGTAAAAAGAAAGATGGGCCTTGGCCTGTAGCCGCTCACTCAGGAGTCTGTTCGGTTTGGCCGCTCGAAGCGGTAATCAGTTGACGCAAATTCATTCCGTTTGTCGAATGAATGCGGCCCGGAGATTGTTTTTTCCTTTTCCACAATAGAGAAGGCGGGGTGGCCATCAGCCACCCCGCCTTCTCTTGTTTCACGGGGCCGTGAATGCTCCGCGATCACGCGGCGTATTTCTCCTTCGCCTCGCGCGCCGCCTTGGCCTCTTCGGCGCTGTAGGCCGTGCCCGACCAGAGCATTTCATAGGCGATTTCTTCGTTGCCGTTTTCGCACAACTCCAGTACCTCTTTGAACAAGGGCTGGAAGGTCTTGCTGCGGTGCGACTGTTCATGCTCTTCGAAGGAGCGCCAGAAGGTGACGATCAGCGCCTCCCGGCCCTTGAGGTCACTCGCCACCGCCTGACCCGCGGTACTGCCCTCGTTGGAGATCATGCCACTGTTGAGGGCCACGAATCCGCCGACAAAGCCGGTGTCCGAATGGTAGGTTTTGACGTTTTCACAGAGCAGGGCGACACGCTCCTGCAGGTCGTCCACCGTGTATTCCGGTTTCAGAATCACGCGGTTGACGGTCACGACGCCGTCCATCGGGAAATTGGGTATCAAGCCGCTCATGGTCTTCTCCTTATTAGCTGTTGCTGATGTACTAATAGACCACGAATCCATCAATGAGTTCAATGCATAAATAAATTACATTAATATTTATGCGGGTATGGGGGCGTGCCCTCAGGCTGCCAGCCCGCTCTCGCGCAACTGGCGGATGCGGTCGCGCAGGCGGGCGGCCTCTTCGAATTCGAGATCCTGGGCGTGCTGATACATCTGCTTTTCGAGCGTCTTGATGTACCTGGCCATCTCTTTTGGTGACAGGGCTGCATATTCGGCCACCTCCTCGGCTATCTTGGCGAACCGGCCCGCGGCCTGGGGCGCGCCCGGGTAGGCGCCTTCCATGATGTCGGCGACGCTCTTTTTGATGGTTTTCGGGGTGATGCCGTGGGCCGCGTTGTAGGCGATCTGTTTGGTCCGGCGGCGTTCGGTCTCGTCGATGGCGCGGCGCATGGAGCCGGTGACGGTGTCGGCGTAAAGGATGGCCTTGCCGTTGACGTTTCGCGCGGCGCGGCCGATGGTCTGGATCAGAGCCCCTTCGGAACGCAAGAAGCCCTCCTTGTCGGCGTCCAGGATCGCGACCAGCGACACCTCGGGCATGTCGAGCCCTTCGCGCAACAGATTGATGCCCACCAACACGTCGAATTCGCCGAGCCGGAGGTCGCGAATGATCTCCACTCGCTCCACGGTGTCGATGTCGGAATGGAGGTAGCGCACCCGGACGCCGTGTTCGTCGAGGTAGTCGGTGAGGTCCTCCGCCATGCGTTTGGTGAGGGTGGTGACCAGGACGCGCTCTTCCACGGCCACCCGTTCGCGGATTTCCGACAGCAGGTCGTCCACCTGAGTGGTGGCGGGCCGCACCTCGATCTCGGGGTCCACCAGTCCGGTGGGGCGCACCACCTGTTCGATGATGGCGCCCGAACGTTTCAGTTCGTAGTCGCGCGGGGTCGCCGAAACATATACGGTCTGTGGCGCACGCGCCTCGAACTCTTCGAAGCGCAACGGCCGGTTGTCGAGCGCCGAAGGCAGACGAAAGCCATACTCCACCAGGTTCTCCTTGCGTGAGCGGTCGCCCCGGTACATGCCCCCGAGCTGAGGCACGGTGACGTGGCTCTCGTCGATCACCAGGAGGGCGTCGTCAGGCAGGTAGTCGAACAGGGTGGGCGGAGGCTCGCCGGGGGCGCGGCCAGACAGGTAGCGGGAGTAGTTCTCGATGCCGGAACAGTAGCCCAGTTCCAGGATCATCTCGATGTCGAAATGGGTGCGCTGTTCCAGGCGTTGCGCCTCCACCAGTTTCCCCAGATCGCGCAATTGTTCGAGGCGTTCCTTGAGTTCTTCACGGATCTGCTCCACCGCGTCGAGCAGGGTCTGGCGCGGGGTGACATAGTGGGACTTGGGGAACACAGTGTAGCGCGGTACCTTGCGCCGCACTTCGCCGGTGAGGGGGTCGAAAAGCTGGATGGATTCGATTTCGTCGTCGAAGAGCTCCAGCCGCACCGCCTCGTCGTCCGATTCGGCCGGAAAGATGTCGATCACGTCGCCGCGCACCCGGTAGGTGGCCCGTTCCAGCGCCACATCATTGCGCTTGTACTGCAGCTCCGCCAGCTTGCGCAGCAGGGCCCGCTGGTCCATCGGCTCGCCGCGCACCAGGTGCAGCACCATGCTCAGGTAGGCCTGCGGGTCGCCCAGGCCATAGATGGAGGAGACGGTGGCAACGATGATGGCATCCTCACGCTCAAGCAGCGCCTTGGTCGCGGAGAGGCGCATCTGCTCGATGTGTTCGTTGATGGAGGCATCCTTCTCTATATAGGTGTCGGAAGCCGGCACATAGGCCTCGGGCTGGTAGTAATCGTAATAGGAGACGAAATACTCCACCGCGTTGTGAGGAAAAAACTCTTTCATCTCGCCGTAGAGCTGGGCGGCCAGGGTCTTGTTGTGGGCGAGGATGAGGGTCGGCCGCTGCACCTGCTGAATCACGTTGGCGATGGTGAAGGTCTTGCCGGACCCCGTCACCCCGAGGAGGGTCAGGCCCGCCTCGCCGTCATGGATACCCTCGATCAGGCGACGGATCGCCTCCGGCTGGTCGCCGGCGGGTTCGAAGCTCGATTCAAGTTGAAATTCCTTGCTCATGGGGATTCTGCTACCGGCCGCGATTCGCTATCATTGCCATTCGTGTGTCATTCACCATTCTACCCTGCACGACCGCAATGTGCGCGGTTCAGGGATGGATCGTCCGACCCCCGGGAAGCCAGCATTATGAGTAAACGACTTTCGACCCGCGTTCAGGCCGTCAAACCCTCGCCCACCCTCGCTGTCACCGCACGCGCCAACGAGATGCGCGCCGCCGGCAAGGACGTCATCGGACTGGGCGCCGGCGAGCCCGATTTCGACACTCCGGACCATATCAAGGAAGCCGCCATCCAGGCCATCCGCGATGGTTTCACCAAGTATACCGCGGTGGATGGCACACCCGCGTTGAAGCAGGCGGTGATCGAAAAGTTCCGCCGCGACAACGGCTTCGACTACGCACCCGAAGAGATCCTGGTCTCCTGCGGCGGCAAACAGAGTTTCTACAACCTCGCGCAGGCGGTGCTGGACCCCGGCGACGAAGTGATCATTCCCGTGCCTTACTGGGTCTCCTATCCCGATATGGTGCTGCTGGCGGGCGCCGCCCCCGTGCTGGTCACCGCCGGGGCCGATCAGCACTTCAAGATCACGCCGGCCCAGCTTGCCGCGGCGATCACCGACAAGACCAAACTGGTGGTGATCAACAGCCCCTCCAACCCCACCGGCGTGGCCTATGACCGGACGGAACTGGAGGCGCTGGGCCGGGTCCTGCTCGATCATCCACGCATCATCGTCGCCACCGACGACATGTACGAACACATCCGCTGGAGCGATGACCCCTTCGTCAACATCCTCAACGCCTGCCCGGAACTCGCCAACCGCACGTTGGTGCTCAATGGCGTCTCCAAGGCCTACTCCATGACGGGCTGGCGCATCGGCTACGCCGGCGGGCCGGAGGAGATCATCAAGGCAATGAAGAAGATCCAGTCGCAATCCACCTCCAACCCCACCTCCATCTCCCAGGTGGCGGCGCAGGCAGCCCTCGAAGGTCCACAGACATGTATCCAGGAGATGCTCGTCGCCTTCAAGGAGCGTCACGACTATGTGGTGGACAGGCTCAACGCCATGCCCGGCGTCGAGTGCCTCCCCACGGACGGCACCTTCTACTGCTTTCCCAACGTGGAGCAGGCGCTGGCCAAGATCGACGGTGTGAACACCGATGTGGAACTGGCGGAATATCTGATCGAACAGGCCGGCGTGGCCCTGGTACCCGGCTCCGCCTTCGGCCTCGGCGGCCATGTGCGGATCTCCATCGCCACCAGCATGGAGAATCTCCGCAACGCCCTCGACCGTATTGAAAAGGCGTTGACATCATGATTCAATGAAAAAGCACCGGTAAACGGGCACCGCTGCAGGATTTGCGGGAGGCAAATACCACAGAAGAGGGATTTCAGGATATGGACATCACGCCGTCCGATACATGCCACTTCCGTTCCAAGGGTTTCTCGCTGATCGAGCTGGTGACCTCCCTCGCCGTCTCCGCCGCTCTACTGACCGTGGGCATTCCCGCTTACCGGAAGTTGATATCCGTCAACCGCCTCACCAGTGAAATCAATCTCTTTATCCGGCATATTCACATCGGACGCAGCGCCGCCACCAAATCCGACGAGGAGGTGATTCTCTGCCCTTCCGCCGACGGCCAACATTGCACCAGACGCCCCGTATGGAATATCGGCTACATGGTGTATGCCGACCGCAACGAAAACCGGCGCCATGACCCCGACGAACCCGTGCTCAGGCGCCACACACCCGCGCACGACGACATTGCCATCACCTCTTCCATCTATCGCAGGCGCATCTTGTTCCAACGCGATGGCTCCACACCCGGCAGCAACCCCACCATCGTGTTCTGCGATCTCAGTGGCAACGCCCCGCCCAGGGCCATCATCGTCTCCAACACCGGGCGGCCAAGGGTGTCGAGAACACGCGCCAACGGCAAGGCCCTCGTATGCAGATAGTCGCGCGAAGCGGTGATCCCTATTGACCCCGGCGCAGCGAATCATTAACATACGCGGCTTCCACACTTCCCCGGTAGCTCAGCCGGTAGAGCGGGTGACTGTTAATCACTAGGTCAGAGGTTCGAGTCCTCTCCGGGGAGCCAACGCTGCTAAAAGAAGAGGCCCGATGCGAGCGTCGGGCCTCTTCTTTTGTCACGACCACTACCGGAAAGCCTCATTCCTCGAAATAGACCTCCACCCGTCGTCCGAAGTTGAGATCCGAACCCAACAACTCGGACGCGATGCTGCCCTTACCCTCGACAATCACTTGGCCCGCGTCCACCCCCTTCTCCACCAGAGCACGTGCAACGTTCCGTGCGCGGCGTTTCGACAAGGCCAGATTGTAGCTTTTGGGACCACTATTGTCCGCGTAACCGATGACGTAGAGCCGTTTGTGCCGGTGACGACGCGCCAATTCCGCAATTTGTTGAAGATCCTGCTCCTTGTCTTTCCTGGGCTCCGCGCTGTCCACGTAAAAAGGAATGACCCACACCTTGTCATGCAAAAGATAATCATCGTCGGCACGTCCCGAACCCCGAGAACCCCCGCGCTTACCAAGGCCTGTGACATCATCCTCCGAAAATGGGTCCGCCAGCCCCACAACCCTCGACGCATCGTCCGGCCCGGCTCCGCCTCCAGCCTGAGAGGGAACGGGGAGCTGAAATCCGGTTTTTTCCTGAACAAAGGATTCCACCGTATGCCAGGCAGAGGAAACGGTGGTGAAAAACACGCCCAGTCGTCCTCCACCGTCCATCGCAGCGCCGATGGAAAGAAGGGCGAGGGAAATCGCCAACAACCGGCTGAACACATAGCGCCCCCCCCCGCGCTCAGTGGCCGGAGGGGGCGTCTCTACCGGAGGTGATTCAGGTGATACCGCAGGGTCTCCTTCAGTTGCAAGGACCTTGTTGACAGGCCCTTTGGGCAGAACACTTGACGCCTTGTTTGCCTGCAACCGAAGGGAATTCGATGCCCCGATCCTTTCCTCCCGCAGACTTGTTGCCCGAGGTTCGCCAACGTCGCCGAATTCGTAGTCATCGCCATCGTCGATATCGGGAAACGAGTCCAAATCCATATCTTCATCATCGAAGACAATAGGTTCTTCATCGTAGTGAACCTCTTCCCCCAACTCCTCGATCACATCCTGTACATCGTCAACGGTAATCGCCTGCTGCTTGTTCAAACCTGCATCCAGAAGCAGACGGCTACACAACAGATTCACGCGACGGGGAATACCTTTGCTGTAGGCATGGATATAACGGAAAACCCCCTCTTCCAACGCCGGAACACCGTTCCAGCCAGCGATAGTGAGACGATGCTTTATATAGTCCTCGGTCTCCTCCAGCGTCAGCGATTGAATATGGCAACTTGCAACGATGCGTTGCTGAAACTGCTCCATGCCTTCTCGATAGATACTGCTCTTCAGCTCGCTCTGGCCCACCAGGACGATCTGCACCATGGGCCGGCCATCTGCCGCCTGATTGGAGAGAAGCCGGAGTTCCTCCATCGCGGCATGATTCAGGCCCTGGGCCTCGTCAACGATGACGACCACTCGCTTGCCCTGCGCCGACAGATCCCGCAGACGCGTGATGATCGCATGCAGGAGATCAGGCTTCTCGTCGTCATTGTCCACCGACAGCGACAACCCATAGGCCAGCATCCGCAACAACTCCTCATCATTGAGGCGCGCATTGACAATATTGACCACCTCCACCGAACCGTCATCGAGTTCGGCCACGAGATCGTCTATCAGGGTGGTTTTACCCGTCCCCGGATCCCCGGTGATGACCGCTATACCCTCCCCTTTATCGAGGGCGTACTTCAGATAGGCCCGCGCCTTTGCATACGTCGGGTGACCAAAACGGAAGCTGTGATCCGGACTGAGCTTGAAAGGATCTCGACTAAATCCAAAATATTTCTCTAACATTTGGTTTTTCCAAGAATATCCATCTCCGATCTCTATGTAATCGGCAGAAGGTGGGTATTGTCAAGGAAAACTGCAAATCCGCGAATATATTTTCCCCCAACGGAAAACCCCGGGACAATGAGTACACAATATTTGCCGAATTGTATGGTGTTTGTGAACAAGCCGGCCAGAAAGATGGAACCGGATAAGAAAGGATCGGGAAGGATGAAAAAAACGCGAAATATATATTGTTGCCGGGTTAATAACAGTTGTCGTTATAGACCAGAATACCCTATGAAGGTGCGTTCAAGGTTCCCTACGGGCCGCTATTGCGCCGCATCCCCTTGATCTGCTCCAACTGCTTACGGTAGAACTCGATTCTGCACAAATCACTGCGGTGCCGAGGGGGGCTCAGGCGGGATATCCTTTCCTCATAATATGAGATCTTCTCCTCAAGGGTCATATCCTTTGGATATCTCATTTGATCGGACACAGTTGCAATGATTTCAACACACAGCATTATTTATGTGCCCATTAGTCTATTGACATCCTCCTTTGTTTGATACCGGTGTTTCCCTACATTTCAGGAACGAGAATCATCAATTTGGGTTGCCGGGTTATTGCTCACCCTCGAACATCCCGACCATACATGCTGACGCGACTATGGAGCCGAGAGGCAAGTTCCGGATCCATGTCAGCCCAATCGAAACGCCAGCGCCAATTCCCTTCCGTGGTTCCCGGTGTATTCATGCGGTGCCGGCCATCTAGACCCAGCGCATCCTGCAAGGGGATGATCGCCATCTGGGCGTGAGACACCAGCGCACACCGGATCAACGGCCATGGCATCGGCTCCTTTGAACGTCCCAAAAAATTGTCCACGTACTGGCGGGTTCCATCATCCAGGCTGGTATACCAGCCAAGCGTCGTGTCGTTGTCATGGGTGCCCGTATAGACCACCGAGTCATGACTGTGATTGAAAGGCAGATAGGGGTTTTGCGGCCCACCGGAAAAGGCGAATTGCAGGATTTTCATCCCCGGCAGACCGTAGGCGCGTCGCAACGCCTCCACCTCCGGGGTAATGATCCCCAGGTCTTCCGCCACCAACGGAAGCGAATCAAACTCGGAATAGAGGGTATCGAACAGCGCTTCACCCGGCGCCTTGACCCAGCGGCCATTAACCGCCGTCTCCTCCGTTGCAGGAATCTCCCAATAGGCCTCAAGCCCGCGGAAATGGTCGATACGGATGATATCGAAAATACGCATTTGCGTATGCATGCGATCCACCCAGAACTTGAAACCTTCGGCCTCCAGCCGATCCCAGCGATAGAGGGGATTGCCCCAGCGTTGGCCCGTCTCCGAAAAATAGTCGGGGGGAACACCGGCCACAACGGTTGGCAAGCCGTTTTCGTCCAGGTAGAAGTCTTCCGGATGCGCCCATACCTCCGCACTGTCGTGGGCGACGAAAATAGGCATATCGCCAAACAGCAACACACCCTTGCCGTTCGCATATTCTTTCAAACGCGCCCACTGGGAGAAAAAGAGGAACTGCTCGTACTCGATATATTCCAACGCATCAGAAAGGCGCGCACGCGCCTCGGCCAACGCCTGGGGCTGACGGGTTCGCAGCCCTTCAGGCCATAACCACCAGCACCCGCCCAGCTCTCCCTGCAGCGCCCTGAACAGGGCGTAATCTTCCAGCCAGTAGTGGTTGGTGGCGACGAAACGCTCCAGCGCCTGACGGTCCTGTTCCCCCGCATACTCCTTGAACCCTTCCCATGAGAGACTCAGGGCAAACTGCTTCCCTTCCTCTGAAAGCGCCTCTTCTTCCAATGGATACTCCTTCAACCAGCCCTTCTCCATCACCGGCTCCAGACTGATGAACTGGGGGTTTCCGGCATGCACGGAATTGGTCTGATAGGGCGATCCCTCCGCCATGGTCGGCCCGACCGGCAGCATTTGCCAGATGGTCATACCTGAACTGGTCAGGAAGTCCACGAACCGATAGGCATCGCCACCAAGCTCACCCGTGACGCCGGGTGAGGGCAGTGAGGAGATATGGAGAAGTATTCCCGCACGCCGCTGTTGCAAAAAGGACGGTGTCTCGGGTTGGGTATGTTCGACCAATATGCAGCTTCCAAAGACGGCGATCCCGCTGCACGCAGCAAAAGAACGCCGGGAGTTTCCTAGTTCTTCTTCATTACGCCACCCAGCGCTGGATCACCACTGCCAAAGGCAAATGCACGATCAAGGTAATCGGGGGCCTGTTCGCCCAGCATGTCATAGAGATGACGCAACTGGCTTCGGAACAGGCGCTCGAAATCGCTCACCGTCGAAGCGGGATTGTAATCGCCAAACCACCAGAACCAGTCTGACCCCTCACAAGTTGCCAGTTGCAGCTCCAGCTTCGACTTTTGGTGCTTGCTGAGCTGTTCGGTCTCCATCACACGATCGAAGGCCCGCTTGGCGTCACCTAGCATGTCCCATGCACGGTTTTTGTCCGGGTCGCCGATCCATGTGGAGAAGGTGCCGTAAACCCAACTCCCCGCCACCAGACGCGTCAGTCTCCTGGCGGGCGCCTTGCGCCTCTTCAGGCAATCGGAAAAGGTGGTCAGGTTGAGGCGCGGATGTTCCGACAGGCGCTTGTAGAGATTGTCGAGAAAATAGCAGCCATTCTTGGGATAGTACTCCCAGGCGTTTTCGCCATCCATGATGATCGACACCACCCGATCCGGGTCGTCGGGCGCTGCATCGGCGATGGTCTCCAGATGCTGGACGAGATTGTTGATGGCATCGTCCGCGTGCCACTCGGCATAGGTAAAACCGATCAGATCCGAAAGCCCGTCATCGCGGAAGAAGACATTCAACTTGGCATCGTTCAGGTGATACGGGAAATGCACCCAGTTGTCCGGAAGCGGTGTATCCGGATTCGACTGCACGAGACTGTTGTGGAGGACTTGCTGACCGCTCGCCGCCCAGCGAAAACCCTCCTCTTCCAGCAACCGCAGGGTCTCCTCGCTCACCCCGCCCTCGGAGGGCCAGCAGCCGACGGGGCGAAAGCCGAAATGCTTCTTGAAGGTGGCGAGCCCTTTGCGGATATGCCAGCGGGCCCGCGCCTCGCCACCAGGATATGCTTCCATTTCCGGCAGGGTCACCTCGGGCATCGCCTCACGCGCGCACTGGAGATCCAGCAACAACGGCACGATCGGGTGCGCGTAAGGGGTCACCGAGAGTTCGACCCGCCCTTCCTCCGCCAGGGCCTTGTAGCGACCGATCACGCCGTTCAACAGTTCACCGATCACCTCTATCAGCGCGCGCCGGTCCTGATTGCTGAAACCCTCCGCCTTCTTCTGCAGCGACTGGATGCGAAGGTCGTTCTGGCGGACGCTCTCCCCCATCCAGGCGAGGTGATACCACATCAGGATATCGACCAGGAACTGATCGTTCAGATAGACCTCCATGCCTTTGTTGGCTTCGATCCATCGGGCAAGGTCCGCCAGCTTACGGTAGGCGGGGAAACGGTTGATCAGATGTTTTTCATTGGCGCGCAGGCAGGCGCTCATGATGTCCTTGCGCTGCCTTGGCTCAACAGGGAGACCCGGACCCGCCAGCGCCGCCAGCAGCGGGTCCCGGATCAATTTGCCGCGCTTCAGCCAGGCGTTCACCTGGGCCGCATAGTCAGCCAGTTGCTCAAGCAAGACAGGGGCAAAATTGACCACCGCTCGCGCCAAGGGTTGCGCCTCCAGATGGGCCACCATGTCCACGTAGTCCTTGATGCCGTGCAGATAGACCCAGGGCAACTGGTAGGCACTGCCATCCGGCCCCCGATAGTCGGGTTGGTGCATATGCCAGCAGAAGACGACGTTCAAACGGTTGGTGCTATCGGACATAATTCGTTACCTGACCAAGCATCTCCGGTGTCACCAGGGTGACCCCGCCCGGTGAAACATAGAAGCGTTTCGCATCCTCCTCGGGATCGACACCGATCTCCATGCCTTCCGGAATGAGACATCCGCGATCGATCACCGCTTTCTTGATCACGCATTTCCGACTGATATCCACGTCCGGCAATACCACCGATTCGGTCACCTCGCTGTAGGAATTGACGCGCACATTGGAGAACAACAGGGAGTGGCGGACCACTGCGCCGGATACAATGCAGCCCCCCGATACCATGGAGTCCACCGCCATACCGCGCCGGTCTTCGTCGTCGAAGACGAACTTCGCCGGCGGGAGCTGGGCCTGATAGGTCCAGATCGGCCAGGACGTGTCGTAGAGATTGAGCTCCGGGGTCACGCCAATAAGCTCCTGATTCGCTTTCCAAAAACTGTCCACTGTCCCCACATCCCGCCAGTAGGCCTGTTTGTGGTCCTCCAGAAAGGGGTAGGCCATCACCCGATACTTGTCTATCGCACCAGGGATGATGTCCTTGCCGAAATCGTGGGTCGATGCCGGTGTATCGGCATCCTTGATCAATTGTTCAAACAAAAAGCCTTTGTTGAATATGTAGATTCCCATCGAGGCGAGCGCCACACCCTGCTTCCCGGGGATACTCTGAGGGTTCTGCGGTTTTTCCTGGAATGCGGTCACACGATGCTCGTCGTCGATACTCATCACTCCGTAAGACTTGGCCGTCTCCAGATCTACCTCCAGACAACCGACGGTCATATCGGCGCCCGTTTCGACGTGATAGGCGATCATGGTGCCGTAATCCATTTTGTAGATGTGATCACCCGCCAACACCAGCACGTAATCCGGATCGTGATTGCGGATGATGTCCAGATTCTGATAGACCGCATCCGCGGTTCCCGCATACCAGTTGTTCTCGATGCGCTGCTGGGCCGGCAGCAGCTCCACGAACTCGTCGAATTCACCCCGCAGAAAGCCCCATCCGCGCTGGATATGCAAGATCAGCGAATGCGCCTTGTACTGGGTCAGCACCCCGATGCGACGAATACCGGAATTGATGCAGTTGGAGAGTGGAAAATCGATGATCCGAAACTTGCCGGCAAAGGGGACCGCCGGTTTGGAACGCCAGCGCGTGAGGTGCTTGAGCCGGGATCCACGGCCACCGGCCAGGATCAGGGCCAGCGTATTTCGCGTCAAACGACTGACAAAGCGTGGATTCTGCTCGGCGCTCATGCTACTTTCCCCTTGGGTTGCACGCAGTCTATACCGCCTTATGCTACCATTTCGCGATGGAAAACGTGTAAAAAAATCCTTATTCACGAAGCGATATTTTCCGAAATTGAGCCTCCACCGACATTGAGCAGCACATGGCCACCTCCGACAATCAAACGGACACCCTTATTGACCCCTCCCTTCAACGCATCATGGAAGCCCGGCACCACGATCCCTTCGAGGTGCTCGGCCGGCATGTCACGGGTGACAAGGTGGCCATTCGGGTCTATCAGCCACACGCAGTGGAAGTACACCTGCCGGCCGTCGATGCCATGATGCACCGCATCCCGGACACCGATTTTTTTGAATGGCGCGGCGATGCGGCAGACATCCCGGAACGCTATCAGATCGCATGGACGGATGAACACGGTGTCGAGCACCTGCACTTCGATGCTTATGCATTCCCGCCACAACTGGGTGATTTCGACCTCCACCTGTTTGGCGAAGGCCGCCATTGGCATGCCTATCGCTTTCTGGGCGCACACCCCCACACTGCCGACGACGTGGCGGGCATCCTGTTCGCCGTCTGGGCGCCCAATGCCCAGCGGGTCAGCGTAATCGGAGATTTCAACCGCTGGGACGGGCGCATCAACCCGATGCGTACCCGGGGAGGCAGCGGCGTGTGGGAACTGTTCATCCCCGATATCCCCCCCGGCGCCCTGTACAAATACGAGATCCGTACCCATGAGGGCCAGATCTCGGAACGTATCGATCCCTATGGCAACGCCTTCCAGAAACGGCCGGACAATGCCACCATCGTCATGCCCGAGGCGGACTACGCCTGGCACGATCAGGCCTGGCTGGAGCAACGCGCCGAGCGGCCCTGGCAGCACGAACCCATGTCCATCATGGAGGTCCACCTCGGCTCCTGGCAACGCGACGACGAAGGGCGTTTCCTCAACTACCGCGAACTGGCCCACCGTCTGGCCGAGTACGCGGGCAAGCTCGGTTTCACCCACATCGAACTTCTGCCGATCACCGAGCATCCGCTGGATGCCTCGTGGGGTTACCAGACCACAGGCTACTTCGCCCCCACCAGCCGATTCGGTACGCCAGACGACTTCCGCTATTTCATCGACTACCTGCACCAGAAGGGCATCGGCATCATCCTCGATTGGGTCCCCGCCCACTTTCCCAAGGACCGCCATGCACTCGCCGTATTTGACGGCACCGCCCTCTACGAGCATGAAGATCCACGCCGTGGCGAGCACCGCGACTGGGGCACCCTGATCTTCAACTATGGCCGCAACGAAGTGCGCAACTTTCTCCTCACCAGTGCCATCTACTGGCTGGAAGAATTTCATCTCGACGGCCTGCGGGTGGATGCAGTGGCTTCCATGCTCTATCTCGACTACTCACGTCAAGAGGGCGACTGGGTGCCGAACCAGTACGGCGGCCGCGAGAACCTCGAAGCGGTGGAATTCCTGCGCCAACTCAACGCAGTGACCCACGACCTGCACCCCGGCACCCTCACCATCGCCGAAGAGTCCACCGCCTGGCCTCAGGTCTCGCGTCCCACCTGGCTGGGTGGGCTGGGCTTCAGCATGAAGTGGAATATGGGCTGGATGCATGACACCCTGCTCTACATGTCCAAGGATCCCATCCATCGCCACTACCACCACGACCTGCTCACCTTCGGCATGCTCTATGCCTACACCGAGAACTTCGTCCTACCCTTCTCCCACGATGAAGTGGTACACGGCAAAGGCTCCATGCTGGACAAGATGCCAGGCGACGCCTGGCAGAAATTCGCCTCGCTGCGCCTGCTCTACACCTACATGCTCACCTATCCGGGTAAAAAGTTGCTGTTCATGGGCAACGAGTTCGCCCAGGGCCGCGAGTGGAACGACGCCGAGAGCCTCGAATGGCATCTGCTGGAGCGCCCTCAGCATCAGGGCGTGCAGCAACTGGTCGGCGACCTGAACCGGCTCTACCGGACACAGGGCGCGCTGTTTCGGTATGAGTTTGAAAACCGGGGGTTCGAGTGGATCGACTGCCATGACAGCAGCCAGTCGATCCTCAGCTACCTGCGCCGGGGCGACAACAATGAAATCGCCGTGGTGATCCTCAATTTCACTCCGGTGCCACGCGAGGGCTACCGCATCGGCCTGCCGCAACTGGGTTTCTACCGGGAAGCGCTGAACAGTGACTCGGAATATTACGGCGGTACCAACATGGGCAACGACGGCGGCGTACAGGCGGAGATGGAAGAATGGATGGAACGCCCTTTTTCGGCGACCCTCAACCTGCCGCCGCTGGGCGCAGTGGTGCTGTTGCTCGAAACCTGAGGCATGCCGGTATGTAAAACACCCGGCAGACTGATGACACTTTAGCCACTCACCGCCCGTTCCGCTGGCAGAAGCGGATCAGGCGCCGGGTGGAGGCATCGTGTTCTCGTTCCACCTCCGGGTGCTTCAGCTCTTCCAGGATCACGCCGGCCAGTTTCTTGCCCAGCTCCACCCCCCACTGGTCGAAGGAGTTGATCCCCCAGATCACCCCCTGGACGAAGATCTTATGCTCGTAAAGGGCGATGAGTGCCCCCAGACGGTGTGGCGTGATCCTGTCGGTGAGGAGGGTGTTGGTGGGGCGATTGCCGGGAAACGCCTTGTGCGGCAGGAGCAGTTCGATCTCTTGCGGCGACAACCCCTCCGCCTCCATCTGCGCCTTCGCTTCCTCCCGGGTCAGCCCCTTCATCAGAGCCTCGGTCTGGGCCAGACAGTTGGCCAGTAATTTGGGATGGTGGTCCCCCATGGGGTTGTGACTCCTGGCCGGGGCGATGAAATCGCAGGGGATCATCTGCGTACCCTGGTGGATGAGTTGATAGAAGGCATGCTGGCCATCGGTACCTGCCGATCCCCAGACCACCGGACCTGTCCGGTAGTCGATCCGATGACCATTGCGCGTCACCCGCTTTCCATTGCTCTCCATGTCCGCCTGCTGCAGATAGGCCGGGAGATGGTAGAGGTACTGATCGTAGGGCAGGATCGCCTCGGTGCGGGCATCGAAGAAGTCCACATACCAGACGCCCAGCAGGGCCATCAGCACGGGCATATTGGCCGCCAGAGGCGCGTGGCGGAAGTGTTCATCCATCGCGTGGGCGCCGTCGAGCAATTCATAGAAGCGGTCCATGCCCACTGCAAGGGCGATGGGCAGGCCGATGGAGGACCAGAGCGAGTAACGTCCACCCACCCAGTCCCAGAAAATGAACATGTTGTCGGTATTGATGCCAAACGCTGCCACCGCCCGGGCATTGGTGGAGACGGCCACGAAGTGGTGAGCGATGGCGTGTTCATGATTCAGCTTGTCCAGCAGCCACAGACGGGCGGAGTAGGCGTTGGTCAGTGTCTCCTGAGTGGTGAAGGTCTTGGAAGCGACGATGAACAGCGTGGTCTCGGGGTCGAGGGGCTTGAGGGTCTCGGCCAAATGAGTACCGTCCACATTGGACACGAAGTGGACACGCAGATCGAGGGTCTGATAGTGACCCAATGCCTCGGTGACCATCAACGGCCCCAGATTGGAGCCCCCGATGCCAATGTTCACCACATCGGTAATGCGCTTGCCGGAATAGCCCTTCCACTCGCCCGAACGTACCGACACCACGAAGCGCTCCATGTGTTCCAGCACCGCCCTGACGCCGGGCATCACGTCCTCGCCGTCCACCATCACCGGCTGGCCGCTGCGGTTGCGCAAGGCCGTGTGCAGTACCGCCCGATGTTCGGTGTTGTTGATGCGCTCGCCGGCAAACATGCGCTGCGTCCAGCCGGCCACGTCCGCCTCTTCGGCCAGCGCAAGCAGCCGCTTCATGGTCTCGGGCGTGATGCGGTTTTTGGAATAGTCGAGCAACCAGCCGGCGGCCTCCAGGCTAAAGGTTTCAGCGCGCTCCGGGTGTTGCCGAAACAAGTCGCGCATGTGCAGCTTCGAGATCTCCCGCCAGTGCGCCTCGAGCGCCTTCCATGCAGGCGTTGTGTTGATCAGGGCCATATCGGATCTTATTGTCTTCACACGCATTCCCCCCCAGAGGGGCACATGCCACCCTCCCCGGTAAACCTGTTTATGATACCCCGCTTACTCGTCCAATGCATTCCGCCACTGCTGGTCGGCTCGGTCGAACAACCGGGCGCTCTCCGGCGGCCCCCAGCTGCCGGCCGGATAGGAGGCGATCACGTCGCGTTCCAGCGCCCACACCTTGAGCACCGGGTCGACCACCCGCCAGGCGAGATCCACCTCGTCATAGCGTAGAAACAAGGCATGGTCGCCCTCGAAGACATCCAGGATCAGCGCCTCGTAGGCGTCGATGCCGATCTGCTGCAGGGTGCACTGACTGGCATCCAGCCGCTCGGTGTGGGTGCGCATCTCAAGTCCCGGCTGTTTCACCTGCAACTCGATCCGCATGCACTCGCTCGGCTGGATGTTGAGCAGGATCCAGTTGGGCTCCAACTGGTCGATGGGGGTCTCGCGGAACAACAACTGCGGTGGATGTTTGAAGCGGATGGCGATCAACGAATTGCGGCGCCGCATGCGCTTGCCGGTGCGGAGAAAGAAAGGCACATTGCGCCAGCGCCAGTTGTCGATGTAGAGCTTGAGGGCGGCAAAGGTCTCGGTGGTGCTGCCATGAGGCACTCCTTCCTCCTCCAAATAACCGCGCAGCGGCTCGCCATCCCGCTCACCAGCTCGGTACTGGGCGCGGAACGCCTGCGCGTTCACGGCTTCACGGGTGATGGGCCGGATCGAGCGCAGCACCTTTACCTTCTCGTCGCGCAGCGATTCGGCGTCCAGATTGGCCGGCGGCTCCATTGCCACCAGGGTAAGCATTTGCAGCAGGTGACTTTGGATCATGTCGCGTAACGCCCCTACCCCGTCGTAGTAACCGGCGCGCTGTTCGATGCCCCGCGCCTCGGAGTGGATGATCTGCACATGATCGATGTAGTTGCGGTTCCAGAGCGGCTCAAGCATCAGGTTGGCAAAGCGAAACACGAGCACGTTCTGCACCGTGCTCTTGCCCAGGTAATGATCGATGCGGTAGATCTGAGTCTCGTCGAAATGCCGGTGCAGCCGCTTCTCCAGCGCCTCGGCGCTCTCCAGGTCGTAGCCGAACGGCTTCTCGATCACCAGCCGGGACCACCCCTGTTCCCGCCGGTGCAGCCCCGCCACGGCCAACCCCTCCGCCACCGGCCCATAGAATTCCGGCCCCACGGCCATGTAGAACACCAGATTGGGCGGCAACCCTTCGGTCTGTTCCAGAAAGGCCCGCAACCGGTCGAAGGCCGCCGCGTCCGTCAGGTCACCCTGGAGGAAGTGCAGTCGCTCACTGAAACGCGCCATTACCTCCGGCTTGAAACCCCCTCGGGCGCGCGGCGCCACCTCTTCCTCCACGCGACGGCGCCATTCCGCATCATCCCAATCACGCCGTCCGAAGCCCACGATGCGGGAACCGGGCGCCAGGCGTTCCGCCTCCTCCAGGTGGTAGAGCGCCGGCAACAGCTTGTTTCTCGCCAGATTTCCGGTGGCGCCAAAAACCACCAGCGTACAAGGTTCTGTCATAATGCCCCTTCTTTCTTTAGAATTCCGCTCCTGTCTTGGGCCATTGTACCCGGTATGCCGGGCCAAGTTTTTCCGATGAGCAAGAAACGCAGCAGACGCACCTGGGGATTGAAAATCCTCTTCGCGGCCAGCGAGGCCCATCCCCTGATCAAGACCGGCGGTCTGGCGGACGTGGCGGGCAGCCTGCCCGCCGCCCTGCGCAACCTGGGCCACGACGTGCGGCTGGTGCTGCCCGCCTACCCCCAGGCGCTGGAACGGCTGGGGGAGGTGGAGACCCTCGCCACCTTCGAGGTGGTCAACGCACCGGAACCGGTGCGCCTGCTGGGCGGGCGGATCGCGAAGAGCGGCGTGCCGGTATACTTGGTCGACTCGCCCCCCTACTTCCAGCGCGCCGGCAACCCCTACACCTCACCCAACGGCGCCGACTGGCAGGACAATGCCGATCGTTTCGCCCTGTTCTGCCGCGCGGTGGTGCAGCTCGCCACCGACCGCCTCGGTCTGGGGTGGAAGCCGGACCTGGTACACGCCAACGACTGGCAGACCGGCCTCATCGCCCCCCTGCTCTCCTTTGAACCCCAGCGGCCCGCCACCCTGTTCACCATACACAACATCGCCTATCAGGGGGTGTTCGACCACGCCGCCTTCAACCGACTGCAACTGCCAACACCGCTGTGGTCCATGAACGGGCTGGAGTTCCACCACCACTTCTCTTTCATCAAGGGAGGTATCGCCTTTTCCGATATCATCAGCACAGTCAGCCCCACCTACGCCCAGGAGGTCCAGACACCGGAATACGGCTATGGCCTGGAAGGCCTGCTCCACCATCGCGCCGATCGCTTCGTGGGGGTTCTGAACGGGATCGACTATGAGGTCTGGAACCCGAACACGGATCCCCTGATCGAACACCCTTTCGACCTCGACCACCTCGCCAAACGACGACAAAACACGCGCGCCCTGCAAGAAGAATTCGGTCTGCCACCGGACGAGGATACGCTGCTGTTCGGCTACGTGGGACGTCTGGTTGACCAGAAAGGCGTGGACCTGATCCTGCAGATCATCCCTGGCCTGATGGAACGTACCCGTATCCAGATCGTCATGCTCGGCACCGGCGACCTGTGGCTGGAACAGCACCTGGACGAGATGGCCGAACGCTATCCGGACCGCGTCGGCGTCTACATCGGTTACGACGAAGGCCGCGCCCACCGCATCGAGGCCGGCTGCGACGCCTTTCTGATGCCCTCGCGCTTCGAGCCCTGCGGCCTCAACCAGCTCTACAGCCTGCGCTATGGCGCACTTCCCGTGGTGCGCCGCACGGGCGGCCTGGCAGACACGGTGGTGGACACCCACCCCGAGACACTGGCCAACGGGACGGCCACCGGCTTCGTCTTCGACGACCCCAACGCATCCAGTCTGTGGAGCGCCGTGGACCGGGCCGCGCTCCTGTACCGGGAGCGGCCGGAGGAATGGGGCAAGGTGATGAAGAACGGCATGCGGCAGGACTTCAGCTGGAACCGCAGCGCCGAGCACTACGTGGAGCTCTACCGACGCGCCATCGCCAACCCGATGCCCAATCCGCTGGTGATGGGCTGACCGACGGCTGGACCGAACGAAACCGGAGAGGGTCAGGCCACCTGGACCGGGATGGTGTCGCCGCTGCGAATCACCCGGTTGTGGCGATCGAGATAGACCAGGGTGGGCTTGAAACGGTCGGCCTCCGCCTCCGGCATCG
>Ga0256841_1000945_pt1 | contig 27118 bp, 28 predicted proteins | sample 356308metaG_FD_185971 | JGI IMG/M metagenome (GOLD analysis project Ga0256841, IMG submission 185971) | Hydrothermal vent microbial communities from Mid Atlantic Ridge, Atlantic Ocean - 356-308 | ecosystem: Environmental > Aquatic > Marine > Hydrothermal vents | place: Atlantic Ocean: Mid...
GGGAGCGCTCCTCCGGGGTTAACTTAACCACGTATTTCTTAGGTCTAGGCATGGCTTTCCCTCCTTTCCACAATGGTTTTGTGGAAAGGAAGATAACAAGTAAAACCAATGTGGTAAAGTACTAGTTTTCGGCTCTCACTGGCCGATCAGATTTGACAGCGAAATCCAGATCCACTGCATGGCGACATCGACGTCATATCCGAAATTCTTCATCGACGGACTCGACCCATTATCATCGAACATCATATCGAAGAAAGAGGACGTAACTGGTAATGGCAGTCATGGCCGTTTCTAGCCCCAATATCAAGATACCCCACACCGCCTGTGCCAGGCATTGGGGGAGAGGAATTTCCTGGAATTGAAATCTGGGAATTGAACGAACATCGACTTTTTTGTTGGACATATACCCACTGAAGAAGAAGATGTGGGGACTCTCGGGATCCATCTGGTCTACGGTTCGGAAGTAATTCTCCAGCACTCCGCGAAAGGCCCACGCCCGTTCGATGAATCGACGGTCTCGATCCAGACCCGAGCCAATGAGATGTTCACTCGCGCATTGGAACAGCGATGTAGGTGAAATGGAGGAAAGCATTTGGACAAATTCGACCTGAGCAAGCTTCTGTCTCAGGAATTTTCGACGGACCCGCTCCTGACGGGCATAGCGCTTATTCTGCGCTTCAGCAGAGATGCGCTCCCAGGCGTAATTATCTACTCTGCCCAATCTTCGTCCGCGCCAACCCGACTCACGCCCCTTGTATTCCTGCATAATCTCATCAGAGATCGCTTGTATCCGCCTTCCAACTTCATCAGGGGTGGGGACCGGTTTGAGTTTGTGCGCGAGCATGCCACTGGCTCCTGGAACCACAACCACAAACCCCACCCACACAAGCAGCAAAACAACTAAGCTTGTCGTTGTTCTATGCATCAGGGTTGACACCAGCAAGCCCACCCATACAAAAAGGGCACTCGCCAGGAGAGTCAACAGACTGCAGATTGTCACCTTCCTAAGCTCTTCTCCAGACAGCCCAATCCCCCCATAAGTTGTCAAGATGATCAGGCTCAGGAGCGCTCCCACAATGAATAGCACACCAACGCACCCCCACACGGCTAAGAACTTCCCCACCAGGACGTTCCATCGGGAAACCGGATATGACATGGCCAGCCTCAATGTTCCCTGCTGCTTCTCTCCACAAATTGCGTCATAGGCGAAGACGAAAGCAACCAGCGATAACACGACGCGGACGATAAAGGTCCAATCGAGGGCCTCGAACGGGCGCAAGCGAAAATTAGGACTGTGCGTTCTGTAGAAATAAGGCGTCCAGTCAGCATCCAATACTTGAGCATAGGCATTGGGAACGAGTCTCTGCCCTCCATCGGCCAGAAACGCCAGCTTCCATGGAGGCTTCAATGCCAGATGGTGAACAGTCATTAACTCGTCAATAGTTCTCCCACTCAGTTGCTGCTCGTATCGCGTCAGAGATGCCCGGTACTTTTGCACCTCGGTACGATATTTGACCGAATGGATAATGCCACAAAGGCCCATGAGAAAGATAACCAACAGGAGCGAGAGATAAAACCGCAAACTTGTGAATTGATCCAACAATTCGCGAAGAACAATCAGCTTGACCATATCACCTTACATCATAGCGTACAAACAGCACAAAGCTTGCAGTGAACAACACAACGTTTATAACCAGCATGAGCCCTAGATCTATCGCCGAGCGAGTGATAATTTCCCGGATATCTGGTGAGCTATAGCTGAACCGTGGCATGTCGCTGAGATCCAGTATCCGTGTCGGATCCTCATTATCTTGAGCGATGATCTTTTGCCACCGTTCCATCATGGCGGGGTCAACTCGTGCCAGGACGTGCTGAATCACATGCTCGTCAGTGACATCTTCAGGTTTTAATCCAAAGAAGTTCACCCATGGTTTTACATCTGGTGGATCATCAGTAAACCACCGCCAGGAGCTAAAAGCGTTCTTGCTTTGCAGGTAAGTGATGAACTGGTTGCGATAGGTTCGACAATGGGCCAGAAATCGATCGTAATCATCAATCGAAGTTCCAGCGAACGATTCGGCCAGCCGCTCAAGAATGTATGCGGGCGAGAGGTACGATACTTCCGCTTCCAGACGAGCCGCATGGTGCAACTGCCATTCGTACGCCTGGCGCACGTGGAATATCTTTTCGGCGTAGGAGATGCCTAGTTCTGCTTGGTGACGATAATACTTCGTGGCGATATTGTAATATTGGGGGTCACCGTAGCGAAGCAGGATAGCATTGTTATCGCCAGACCAGTTATAAAAGGGGAAATACCCGGAAACCTTATCTAGAAATGGATTCCTCTGCTGCCCGATCAGGCGATCTCGCTCCTCGATCAGTTGCGCGATGTGGTCATTGATCACTTGTTCGCTCGCCTCTAGTGCCATTACATCGCTGGCAAAGGCCGTTGCCGAATTCGGGATAATAAACACTGCCAGCAGCCACACAAAGACGCAAAGGACCAGAGAGACCGACGTACGATGAGTTATCGTGGAGATGAGAATTCCAACCAGTAACATCAGCGACAGATAAATGAAATACGAGACGAAAATCCCTCCGATTCGCAACCAGTCAGAGGTGATAAGCTTAACGTTAGCATGAAAGAGTACAATAAGTAATCCAATCGCTAGACTCATGAACAGTGGTAGAAAGAGAATGGCGAGTCCGCCCAGGTACTTCCCAAATAACAGCGTGGCTCGAGAGAGGGGGTTAGACAAGATCAGCCTCAGCATACCCTCTTCCTTCTCACCGGCCATGACATCAAATGTCAGTAACAGTGCCAAAAGCCCGAGCACCACTTTCACGAGCACAGTCAGGTCCAGGTCTCGGAAGACGAACATATATTCATTCCCACGGCGCTCGCCAGCAGCTTGGAAGGGAACCTGATAGATATTAATGTTGACCTCTGTGCCCAGTTTGGCATCGTACCCATGACAGAGAATGCTCAGCGGCTCGGGCGGTCGAAGGACAGTTGGTTGCAGGGATGAGTAGACATGCACATGGCGAAGGGCATTTTCGTGCTCTCGCACTTTTATCTGATATGCCTGGAGGCGGAGATTATAATCTTCACTGGCAATGAAAACCGCTAGGATCACAAGGGTGAGTGTAACGACTGTGCAGATGATGAAGTGGAAAGTCAAGAGGTTCTGATGAACTTCTTTGCGAATCACGGTCAAGAGCATAACTAAGTAGGTCAACATCAATCTGGTGACATGATGTATCTCCGAGGCCAGAATCTCTCGGAAAAAACACCGGCCGTTTTGAGACGCTGGACCGGGGATAGTTCCAGAATCCCACGACCGAACGTTTCGGACGCTGCATCGATAGACATCGCACAGTTGGCCAACAGCCGCGCCTTACCCCAGCGCCAGAGGGATTCGATGGGGTTCAGCTGTGGACAGGCCACTGGCAGAAACCGCAGGTCAATGCGCCGCCGCGCCAGGGCCCGACGGCGGTGGGCCCGATGCGGCGCCCCCCGGTCGACAAACCGCACACCACGCCCGCCCCGCCAGCGCCGACCGATGGCCTGCAGCAGCACCTGGAACCCCTCCGGGTCCCACCGCTCGGTGACCTTGAGCACCATACGGCCCGTGCCGATGGGCATCGCCCCCCACACCACCCGTTTGGCCCGCTCTCCCGTCATCGGCACCCGCGCCTGCTGCCCGCGCTGCGCCCAGGCTGCCCACAACGGGGGCGTTTCGGTCACCATTGTTTCGTCCGCCAACAACACCACCGGCCGCCGTCGGTCTTTCAGATGTCGCTGGAGCCCCCTTTTGCCTGGTGCCCATGCGGGGCTTGCCGTACCAGTACAAACCGGGGCCGCTTCCACCGATAGCCTAGGGCGTGCCAACACCGCCGCACCGTCATCTCGCGGGCAGGGATGCCTTCGTGCGTGGCCAGATGCTGCACCAGCAGCGGTACCGTCCAGGTCGTGTGCCGATACCCCAGCGCCTGCGGGTCCTGCGCCCGCCGCACCGGCAACTGCTGCCTCAAGGCCTCCCGCAACCACACCGGTCGCCCCGACCGCCTGCGGTCGCGCAGGCGGTCGGCCAGGGGGTCCGGCCGTCGTTCCCGCCACCACTGCCCCCATCGGTAGACCGTCCACCTTCCTGCGCCCAGCCGCTCGGCCACCTCCCGGACCGACTGCCCCTCGGCCAGCCCCACCAGCGCCAGCAACCGCCGCGCCACTCGGGCATCCCGCGCCCGCCGCGCCTCGGCGCGCAGGTGTTTGGAAACTCGGGCCAGTTCTCTTCGGGGAATCATGGTGTCTCCTCCTTCGCCAGGATTCCCCGTATGATACATGAAGTCTCGGCATTTTTGAAGACCTCCGCTATGGTAGCTTGTGGTAGCTTACCTCTATCGTCAAAGCATGACGATATCAATGACGAGTGACACTTCGCTGATGCACCTGACAGTCCTCATAATGTTAGCTCGCGCTTTCGCACTGACGCGGTAAATCTTGTCTCCCGAGGACACCCAATAATTGTAGTCATAGCTCTGGTCCTGGTTATCATTTCACAGTCCCTCGTTAGAACATCCGCAAGTACATTAGCTCAGTTGCCAATGCGAGATCCAGGTCCGCTCTCGGATCGTACAGGGGCAATACTGGTGGATCCTTAACAATCCACATCTTAACCTCGGCTTTTATCGTATGCCTTTGAGAACCCCTTCACTTTCTGCTCGCATGAACCTGTGATGTAGTTGCAATAAACGCTTATAGTGCGTTCGACCATTAATTCCTTTGAATATTTTTGACGTGCGATTTGAAATCCGCACTCTCCCATCTGTTTAAGCGTGTTAACAGGCAGCTTGACGAGTTCCAATATAGCTGCAGCTAAGCATTTGACATTCACGACCTTCTTATCACACTCTAGGAATGGTACAACCCGACCGTTGATGCCATCTATTACCAGCTCTTTCAAGGGATCTATTTCGCTTACGATTAATGGCTTACTTGCAGCCATCGCCTCCAAAGCGACAAGTCCGAAAGCTTCTGAGCGCGAAGGCATGACAACAATGTCAGCAGCCGCGAAATACAATGGGATCACTGCTCGCTCAATCTCACTGAAAAAGAGAACACGCCCTTCAAAGGACAAATTCTGCCTCAATGCTTCTATCTGTGACTGATTCAGTCCCGAAATGATGAACACGAACTTGGCTCGAGGCATTTGCCCGATTACTAAGGAGGCAGCGGTTAATAGTTCAGGAATGCCTTTATTTCGGTTTCCTTGTCCAACGAAAAGCACGATCTTTTCCGAAGGAGCAGCGAGATGCGATCGCAGTTCTGCGACGCGGATATCATCAACCTCGGAGAAACGCCCTATATCCACGCCGTGAGGCACTACCCATAGCGGTGGCCAAGATGAGTAGATCTGTGTGAGCGTGCGCTTTAGATGCTCGCTGACGCAGATGATAGCGTCGGCAGACTCCATTACCTGGGTTTCTGCTTCTACTTCTTGTGATAGGTGGGGATAGAACTGCGCGATTCGCTTGTTGCCATGTGTCACTTGCGACAGCAGGTCTCGGAAGACAATGTGTTGGGTGAAGATGGCCGTTGCTCTAAACGTTTCTTTCAATAATTTTGCCGCTGGAATGTACATTGGGTCGTGAAAGTGCAAAAGATCGAATCCACCATAACTGGCGAGCTGTTGACACTGCTCTATTACAGTGGATGTTCTGAACGAACGTGTTCCATCTTCACTTAGACCTGAATAAAACCGCATGCGGCATACGCGAACTCCCTCTTCGAACCTAACTTGAGCCGACGGCACGAGGCCATGAGTCAGTACCGTCACGGACCAACCACTTTGAACCAATCCAGTCGCTAGATCATAGACATGACTCCCCACTCCGCCCATAACTCGTGGTGGAAAATCCTCCGAGATTATAAGAATTGCTGGCATTTCATTCGCCCTCCCGGCCTGCAACTGAAAGACACTCTTATAGCGCATCTAAACCAGCATCTCAAACTTGGAACTCGCGGTTCAAAGCAATTGGAGAGTGAGTTGACTGTCGGTGTGAGGCTTCTTGATTTTGACGCTCATAGTAAGGGCATGATGCATCTAACCCCAGAAGATCACCTGTGGTTGTAAACGCCAGCGCGCGGCACCCCCCTCGACAAAATATGTTGTACTCACACGTGGAGCACTCTGGAATCTCCGTTATCGGAGTATGGCGTAGGAGTCGTAATCGCTTCAGTTGAGGGGAATTCCGCCAAATTTCTAACACACTCTGTTCGCGCACATTGCCGCAACGATATGAGAGCATGTAATTGCAGGGAGTTACCCAGCCGTCGGCAGTGATATTGCATTGATGTATGCCTGCACTGCAAGGCAGCAGGGTCTTGGGCTTAGGATCAGATGTGCCGTGGGCTATCAGCCTTTGATATTCTTTCTCAAATCCAAACCAGCACTCATCGTCGTCGGCAATTATCCGCATGCTTTTCTCCTCATTGCGCAGGCGTAGGATCTGCTCACTAAAAGCGAGTCGTTCTTTAGGCGACATTGTCAGATGAGCTGTGTTAACCCCATATCCTATGGGCTGGAAGTGAATGATGTGAAGCTCCTTGACTCCTAACTGCTTCAGGAAATCAATTAGTTGAGGAATTATTTTGTGGTTGACCTTCGTTAAGGTGCAGTTAACACCTGGTATGATTCCTTGTTCCATAAGCCGTTGTACTCCGCGCACAGCTTTAGCCAAGAATCCTCTGCCGCGAGTAATAGCATTGATTTCCTCTACAGGAGCGTCAATCGAGATTAAGATGTGAATTCGTATGCCTAAGGCGGCCAGTCGTCGAGCCACTTCAGCAGTGATCATGGTCCCATTCGTATACAGGAGTACGTGTCCGTGGTTACCTATTTTCTGCAGGATGTTGAAGAGCAGTTCGCGACGCAGGAATGGCTCACCACCAGTAATTAAATAGCGAAAGACCTTGGCTTCGATTAGCTCATCCACGAGCGAGAGGAATTCCTCATCAGTCAATTCATTGTGACCCCATTTCTCGGTCACTGTATGTACCTCAGCATAGCAATAAATGCACCGCATGTTACAACGCTGAGTCAAATTCAGAAAGACGTTGATTGGCGCCGAGAAATCTTCCATGCCATCTAGTACTTTGCATTCCATAGGGACCTCCTTCCAGTCGCTCCCACAGTAGGGCTGCTAAGTAGCAGCGAAATTTCCACTTGTATTACAGCTCACCGCGCTGAGCTGAAACTTGAGCAGCTCCACATAGGGTGGGCAGCACTCCAAAAGAGCCTGGTGGTCGCCTTTGGCGATGACACGACCTTGGTCAATGAAATAGATCAGATCAGCCTGCATAATAGTCGAAAGTCGATGTGCTATAATGATGGTTGTAATCCGTTGCATTGAGGTGAGTCGTCTTACCGTCTCACAAATTAAACCCTCAGATGCACTGTCAATTGAAGAAGCTGCTTCATCTAAGATCAATACCTTTGGATCTCTAAGTAGAGCTCGAGCGAGGGCAATGCGCTGGCGCTGTCCCCCAGAGAGCGTCATCCCTCGCTCACCCACCACAGTCTGATAGCCTTTGGGTAACATTTGGATGAACTCGTGAGCATCGGCCAGCTCGGCCGCGGCAATGACTTCTCGTTCAGAAGCCCATCGCCTGCCTAGTCGTATGTTCTCCAATATGCTCATCGAAAAGAGGAATACATCTTGTGGAACAATAGCCACCGTCTGCCGCAACGAGCGTATAGAGAAGGTCTTCAAATCTTGTCTATCGAATAGGATACAACCGGATGTGGGATCATAGAAGCGCAGCAGTAGATGGGCAATGGTGGTCTTACCGGCACCACTTGGTCCTACTAGCGCTACCACTTTCCCCACTGGTATCCAGAGGTTGACTTCCTTAAGTATCTGAGTGCGACCATCATAGCTGAAAGATACATTTGAGAATTCGATCCCGTGCTTCAGATCTCTGAGTCCAATGGCCGGCTCTTGCTCTCGAATCGCTGGCTCTGCATCAAGAATTTCAAATATCCGTTGCAAGCAGATGACCGCCTTCTGAAGCGACAAATGCATTGCACTGAGTGACCGCGCCGAGTTAAAGAGATGGCCAAAAACCGCACTGAGGGCGACAAGCTCGCCAATACTTAGCTCCCCCCTGATAACCAACATGCCCCCGTACCACAATACGACCAGCGGTCCCAGCGCAGATGTAAAGTTGCGTGCGATGGAGGCTTTTGAACCCAGTAAGAATTGCGCCCACCGGGCTCGAATAGCATCCTTCTGAGCGCGGAAGAACCTCTTCATCATTTGTGCTTCGGCACCACAGGCGTTAATGGTATAGAGTCCTGACAGGTTCTCGTACAGTAGCTTGCTGACCTGGGCTTCCTTCTCGATTGAGATGGCATTGATCTTGCGCAGCTTATTAAGGAAAGCCGAGCCAACGCCGAGATATGCAGGTATGATCAACAATGAGCAGAGTGCGGCGTGCCAGTTGAGCCACATCATTATAAGCAAAGCAACGAGGAAGGTCAGTGAATGCTGCACGAACGCTAATACGTTGTCAGCCGCAAGCTCATAGACATGGCTCGGATCATCAAGCAGGCGCGAAGCCAGGTAGCCAGTCTGCTTGCTAGAGGCGTAGGTGAACGAGAGTCGGCTTATCTGGCGTATCAGTTGCCGTTGCAGTCTTACATAGATCTTGATCTTTACCTTCAACAACAGAAATGATCTGACGAAGTTAGATATCAGGTGAGCGGCCGTCACACACACTAGCAGCAGGACGATAAGATTTAGGACCGAAGGCCTCTTGTCAAGCAGAATGTGATCTATGATGAATCCAGTGAGCACGGGCATGGTGAGCTGGAAGACAGTTGCCAGAAGGAGCAACCCACCCGCCAAAATGAGTGGCCCTTGAAAAGGCTTCACATAGCGCAGATATCGCTTGACGACTTGGATATCGGTTAGCCCGATCGATATCAAAATGTCATGATCCTTCATCTCGCCTTCCTAAATCTTGGTTCTGGACGTGCAGCATTTGTTCTGTCAAGTCGCGCAGTTTCCTCACCGTCTGCTCTGAGCTGAATATCTCAGTGCACAGATCACAGGTACCAAAATAGCCTTCAGGGCGAGGCTCGTAGCTGTTCAGCATTGCCGAATTGAGCCGCCTAATCAGACCACACATGCCTTCTGCTGCGAACAGATTAAGCAATGGGTCGTCCTGAGCACGCAGCAGAATTTCTTTTAATCTGTCTTCCACCAGTCGGCCGAGGACGAGCGGTGAGAATTTAGCAATGTGTTCAGGGAATTGGGCAGGAGGAGCACAACAAAGCGTGACCCGCCCATCAGGTGCAACCATTGGACCCGTAACAGCATCGCACGGAGTTCCCGCCAGTTCAAAGCTGTATTTAATCATCATCCGAGAATCCATCCGCTGAGCCCGTCCAAAAGGTGCGATAGGTTGGATTTGGATCTTAGGGGTGTAATGGTGTAGATTTGAGACGAACTCAAGTGCATTGAGGTCGTTGCGCAACGCACACACGGTCACCTGACAATCTATGTTCAACTCACGAGCGGCGATTATAACATTATACACCCGCGATAGATCTATATAAGCAGCATGGTACTGGTCTGCGCTAAGATTAATTCGAGCCAAGCCTTGAGCCTTTAATTCGGCCAATGTGGAGCATGCCTTTTGCTCGTCATCTGCCCAGAACCCGTTAGTATCTACACCAACCTTCAAATTATGCGCGTGAGTGCGCTCCATAAAGAGTCGTAAGTCATGGGAGAAGATGAATATTTCGCCGCCGGTGAATTCAACCCACTTTAACCCCAACGCTGCAGCGTCGTCAATGCATTGCAGAACCACATCCGGGTTCAATTTCTCACTGCGGTCCGGCCCTGATGATACAGAGCAATGGGCACAACGTGCGTTACACTTCCAGCTATAAGCGATTTTCAGCCGTTGGAAGCGCAGTACTCTTGTTAGAGATTGAGTGCTCATGACTCTCTCATCACGCACAATAGAATAGTCCACTTAAGGTACAGCAGTCAGCAACACTGGCTGGCAGGCATTTAACATAACGCGGACTAAGAAGTGGTAGCTGGGGGGGCGATTTTAAGCATTCGGACTAACTACCGCCCGGCCGAACTAATCCTTATGTACCCCCCTTGCCACCTATATGAGTGGGCCTGAATAAGCTGAAGACCTGGAAGAGATTACTCTTCCTCTAGTAGTATCTTGCCTCCGCCTGTGCAGGTTTTCCCGGTACCAACAACACAAGTTTTTCCTAGCACTTCCTCTAACAGGCGGTCCTCTGTGATCTCCTCTCCCTCCAACGTGATTAACTTCGGTAGTTCAAACAATTTTTTATCCTCCATGTTTACCTCCTTTCAGATTGTTTAGCTTTCGTACTACCTATGAAAGCTGAGTATGTCTAGGGAATACAAACCCAGTCTCTAACCGGACGTCACCTCTTGTTCATTGGATTCACGAGTTCCATATGATCTCACATGGGCCTCGTATTCTGCTCTCAACCGCGGAGCGATTACCTCATATTCAGCCGCTGTGTCTGGTCTTATTCTTGATAGCGGGAATAGTCCGGCGTCATAGAGCGACTGGCAGAATGGTGGTGATGCGACAACTGAACCCCCTGCCGCAATTGCAGCCGCACGGCAACCGCCCAAACACACCGGATGAAACAGACATACCTGACAGACACCTTCAAGCGCATTATAAACTTTTTGCCTGACATCCGTTAACACTGGGTGATGATTCCATATCCACTGTAGATCATACTGCTCGCGGATATTACCCATTATCAGATGGCGCGCTGCATATCCAATACCACAGAACGTGATACTCCCATCGGCCAAGACCGAGATTAAATTGAGAAAACCGCAGTGACCTACGCCAGTCGTACCTGCCTTTTGCAAGATGCTTTCCAGGGGAAAGAAAGCAATCTCAAGCTGTAGCACGATACCTATGCCATGCTTACTATACTTAGGAATGAGTTGCGTGCGCACTCTCTCAACTAATCCCAGAAGCTCATGAGGGTTGAGTATTTCACCGCACCTAACCATCCGACGGGCGCGGCCCATTGGTGTAATCGGATTTATCTTGAAATCGATGGGACTTGAACGTTTGATGTCACATAGTAACTCTAGGATTTTCTCTATCTCATTGTAATTACTGCGAGATATCGCGGCAACCACTGTCAGCGGTACACCAACTTCAGTTATGAGTTTCAGTGCTCGTATGGTCTTTTCAAACGCACCCTGAACCCCACGGCGAGGATCGTGAACCTCAGCACTGGCCCCATCCAAACTTACTGATATATGTACCCCATGTGTTTTGAAAAATTCTGCTTCTCGCTCTCCTACCAACATGCCATTAGTTTCCACACTGACCAAAACATCGAGTTGTGATGCGAACTCAATAATGGGGAATATCTCGTTGCGCAAGAGGGGTTCTCCCCCAGTCAGTTTCACAAAGTTGAGACCTATCGGCATCGCTTGTTTGATGAAGCCGCAGTAGTCCTCTACGCGAGGCCGGTTGAGTCTACTCATTCCCTTAACGGTTGGGCTTATCCAGCAGTGGGGGCATCGTTGGTTACACTCATCAGTGAGATAGATGTAGATTGAGCGGAGCGGGGGCACTTTCGCCATAGGTGTTTGCTGCTGAATACAATCACTCAGCATATTTATCCTCCTCTAACACTGAATCGCTCTCCATAGCCGAGCTGACTTCACCATCTGAGCATATACCAAGGTCACTATGGTTGATGGACTCCACCATCCCGCCCCTATACAGAAGGTTTAAGTGCTGCTCGACAATTTCCACTAACTCACTCAAGTCAAAAGACGATTGAGACATATCGAAGCGCTCCTGAAGCAATTCGGCAATCTGCCTGCTTGTATACTCACCTGTACAATGCTCCCAGATAAATAGGGAGGTCGGATTCATAATGCAGATCCAACCATTGCCCTGGTGAAAGGCCAACGCCTTGTCGCCCTCATAGCGAATGATCACATCTGGATTTTGCTTGAAGGTAGACATCGTTAAACCAACCTTGCAAGCCTTGTGCCAAACTCATTTAAATCGACTATTGTGGTGCAAGTAATTGAGGCACATGTGGATAAGTTGAATCCCTCTTTTAACCCCCATCATCATCAACCTTTCACCTGCCGATTTTTCGGCAGTCCGAATATCATGAATGCAGCTAACTGGTTCTTAGGGGTAGAGAAAGCCCATTGGCCGATTATCGGCAGGGGTACCGATATTTCGGCACTTCGTTCGCGCTTGTAATCACGGCATTCTGATCCCAAGCTTCTTCATCTTGCTCTGGAGCGTCGTGCGAGGGATGCCCAAGAGCTGGGCGGCCCGGCTCTGATTGTAGCCGGTCATCTCTAACACCCGCTCAATATGCCGTCGCACCACCTCCTCCAACCGCAACTCTTCTTCCCCACCTGACCCCCCTCGGGCCGCCCGCACCCGCTCCGGCACATGCGCCACCCGCAACACCTGCCCCGGCGCCTCAGCCACCGCTGCCTCCACCACCTGCCGCAACTCTCGCACATTGCCCGGCCACCCATACCCAACCAACGCCTCGTAAAACTCCTCCGCCACACACCCCACCATCCCCCGCCCCATACACCCCCCACACATCCCTCCCCGCCGCCCCATCACCACCTGCCGCACCCCCTCACACGCCCGCCGCACAAAGTGGTCCACTAACCACCGCACATCCTCCCGCCGCTCCCGCAACGCCGGCACCCTCACCTCATGCCCCCGCAACCGCTCATACAAATCCCGCCGAAACCGCCCCGCCCGCATTCGGTCCAGCAAACCCGCCATGCCCTCTCGATGGAACCGCTTGACCCAGTACGGGCCCCGCGTCCACCGAAATCCGGCCGCCTGGCCAGCAGCTTTGGCTGACGCCCCCGGATGGTCCAGCATGTACACGATCACCCGCGCCCGCTGCACGACCGCCGCCAGTGCGTTCCGTGCCCGCGCCAGCCGGCGCAGCTGCCGTTCCTCTTCGGCACTTACCGGCCGTACATGCAGTTTTCGTGGTATCCCCCATCTCCTTTGGAAAGAAGGGGATGCCATATCATATACCAGATTTGGGAAATGGACCACTAAGAGACATCTTCACAAAGTATCGAGTTGTCCATTTATAACTCCTTAACATTGCTGGATCGTATCCCCAGCAACGCTTTCAACTGCTTGGTCGTTGGTAAGCCCACAATCACATTGTCTTCGCACTCAACGGTTGGAACGGCCTTGATTCCTTTCTTGATCAAAATGTCAAGTCGCCAGGTGATGTCGACTTCCTTCAGCTCAAAATCATGTTCCCTTCTGAGCGCTTCAATCCGCCGCTTCGCTTCTGGGCAAAAAGGGCAGAAAATTGATTTGTAATAGATCAGCGTTTTACTCTTCATCTTCTATTTCCCCATAGCCGAGATGCTTGGAGAATTTTGGAAAGAACTTGATATAGAGACAAAGGTAGAGAATCATAAACGTAAAGAACCCAACTGCCACCGCCACTCCCCCTACTAACCCAAGCACGACAGTCCCACCAACGATAATGACGGCTGTGCCGAGGATATTTGGAATTGTACATCCTTGAAGCTTTGCCATACCCACCCCCCAATGTCGAGAGCGCTCTGGCCACCGGGATCAAATAACCGATACCTCAAGAAGGGCAAAGAAAGCCATCCCGTAACGCATTGTGAGAGTCCGATCCACCGCTTGAGGCCTATCCACAGTACATAGGCAAAGAGAGCCGATCCGACTAAGTACGCGAGATTTTTCCAGAGATAAAACCACGTTGACTTTAATCGTTTCTTCGATCTCAAGGTCATTCTTGCAGGCAGAATAACGATAGGAAGACTGAAGATCGCGAATAAAAAAACAAGATAGAGAGCACAGTATGACCAGAGCCATCGGCCATCCCAAGTGAGGATGAACAACAGAATATCGTGGAAATATCCAAAGACTAAAAAGACCACAAAGGCTGCCAGGCGTGGATGCGCCTGTCCACCGAGGGGCAAGAAGATGTAGCTATAACCGAGGGCATGCAAGAGCGGATTCCACCTCTGCCAAAATTCTCGCACAGTGGGAGCGACAAACGGAGCGATGAATATCGTCCTGGGGCCCAATCGCCTTGCCAGGAGCAACCTCCGTACAAGGCGAGTGAACACGCGATGGCTCTTGGCCAATGGCATTGCAGTCATGTTAATGGTATCGATGCCCTGATTTCAACTTTCGGGCGCCTGAAACATCGAATCATCTAGGTGCACATTTAGCTCGTAAGAGCTAACCATAATACGGTACTTCCCATACTTGCCGTTGACGCTCATTGAAAATGGCACCACGATGTCTCCCACATTGCGAAAATCTGAAAATCGTGTCTCGACACTGACCGATTCTCCCGATGTGGGAGCTTTGATTGAGCTGACCGTCTTGATCAGATGAAAGTTCTGGCTGCTAATAAAAGCCATTGTCTGTCGTCCTCCCCTCCATATCAGCTGTAGGACATAACATGGGTGAGAATCGACTGGTTCCACGCCTATGAGATTCATTCCGCAATCCACTGCCCTGCAACCTAGCAGGTCGTCTAGGGCAATGCTGCTCTTGAGGCGATCAACATGTCCACCACTGAGCTGCCGAACTCCTTGAGCATCTCGTATCCATGCTACGGTACCATCGTATCCTGTGATTGTCTCACGGGATCCGATCTTCATCACGATTAGGATCTTGTTGGGTGGCTTCACATAAGTGGTCATTGTGCCAGTTTCAATCAACCCCGAGATGATGGCGTTGATCCGCCGGCTCTTGATTCTCTGCAGTGCTGGCTCCCCTCCCAGAGCTGAAATGTGTCTTTCGATGATCTGCTCAAGTGGTAACTCAGGGGCGGCAACGGGCTGGTGGCAGGCGATTGTTGAAAGTGTCGCGAGTACGATAATGACTCTAAGCATCTTCCCCTCCTTAACTTCAGTTAGGGTTGATCCTCAATTCGTGAAGCGGAGAAGGGAAGGACTTTTAGAACGGTTTCTGCAAGCTCAAGAAATTGAGTAGCCCGCTCCCTCTCTCCTCTTTCTTCTCTGATCACCTGAGATCGAATCAAAGCTTGCCGAAATCGTTGGGCATTAGTGAATATCTGCATGAGCTTCCGGCTCAAAACAACAACACCCCCTGTTTTAGGATTGATGCCTAAACATAAGGACTCCCCGTTGCTTTTATTAGAGAGGTCCTCCACGTCCCGCCAACATACGGTGGGACTCACCTCCACCCACCACTGTTGCGGTGATCGAATGATCTCTTGGATTCTTGCCTGCAACTCGGCCCTCCGCTGCTGGCTGGCTCGCAGCTCAACTTTGGCATTGGGAGATGCTACAAGGGCGTTGATCAACTGGCCCAAGGTATAAAATGGAAGGTAATTACAGGGTAACCCAGTAATGAAAGCCTCGAAGTATTGCAGTCGCTCCTTGCCCTGCGACGCTTTCCCTGTTTCTTCCTCCCAGTATTCATAGTCGGGGCGACAATAGGTCAGTGGGTATGGTTTGATTTTGATGCCGAATTTCTCTGGCGACTCAAAGATCGCCGTGCACTTCTCTAAACGAAAGGGGCCATAAACAATCGAATGAATATATTCGTTACCTTGATTTATAAAAGCTATCGTTTGTTCTACATCATCATCTGTTTCACCAGGGAATCCTAACATGATAAAGACATTATTCCAAATGCCGCCTTCATGACTTTCCCTAAGCACTCGCAGAGCATCTTCGACTTTAACATGTTTATTCATGCGATCCAGTACCCGCTGTGACCCTGACTCAATTCCCCATGAGATGACGCGACACCCAGCACGATAGGCTAAACGGAACAACTCCGCAGAAAATTGTTTTTCCACTCTGGCTAGCGTGAACCAATAGATTTCTAACCCCGATTCGATTAATGCCTTCGAGAGACGCCGCATGCGGGCTGGGCTCATTGCCTCGTCAGAGAACTCAAATAGCTTACAGGCATATCTCTGCTTCAACGCCTTTAGTTCTTCGACTACTTGAGCGATTGGCTTAGAACGGAAGCTTCTCCCGTACGTGGAATTAATGCTGCAGAAGGCGCACTTGCGCCAATAACATCCCCGCTCGGAGAGATATGGCAAGCTCCGTACCGCTGTCCAATATTGATCCAGGTGATAGCTGTCGAAATCCGGCAATGGTGATTCCCGAATGTTGATCTCCACATTGGGAGCTGTCTGAACGATCGCTCCTTCTGCTGTCTTGTAGATGAGGCCAGGTACCAAATGGAATTTCCTCTCACTGTCGAGCTCGCGAAGCAGCTGCAATAGTGGTACTTCGCCTTCTCCTAGAATGGCAAAATCAATGATGGAGAAAATCGGCGAGAAATGGGAGAGTGCCTTTTGAATGTAAGGCATAAGCGGGCCGCCAATAATGATAATGGCTTCTGAGCATTGCTCCTTTATCACACGCGCCAGTGTCAACCCTGGAATCATCTGGTCGATGAAAGCTAAGCAGATGCCGAAAATCTTTGATCCTTGCTTCAAGACCTCAGGTATGACTTGCTCCTGATAGGGTTTGAGAAAGAGGTTGGATTTGTCCTCGAATACACAAGCAAATACAGTATCAAGCCGCGAGGCTACTTGGTTGTCATATCGATAGTAGTTGTAGTTCCAAACCGTTGGATAGTAAGGGGCCGAGAGTATCATACAAGCGGAAGTAATAATATCGACACTACGCCTAATCGCTCGCCTATCGTGAGCTTCTGTCTTCAAAGTTTGGATAGCCGATTCGATATTATTCATCGTGTAGTCGGCGATACCCCAACAGATCTGCAATTGTCGTACAAACCAGGAAGCGTAAGGCTTCTGCGTTCCTTGTACTTCGATTTTTTGAAGGATCCTTTTAATTTCGCTCTTTGCCTCTCTCAACTGCTCCGGTTGCAACAGGATCTGGCAAACGCGCAAGTTAATGTCCCTTTGAACAACGTCAACGCCATGCTGACGCAGATAAGCCGACAGAGTAGGAAGAGCCAAGTAAATAACGGAACTGAGGTTCCAAGGCGGTGGAAAAAGAAGTTCTATCCTCATAGTTTTTCCTCCGTTAGCGAGAGAAAAACGAGGCTATAGATGCTTTCCCGATTACGTAAATGCTCCAGACACAGGTCGTCACCAGTGCAGATTTCCCCAGCCGAAGTTTTGTTCCGCACACTGAGAACCCAATCGAAAGCAGCACGAGAGTCCAGATCGAGAACAGATCGAGTGAGGAAAGCAGTGAGTAGAAGAATGGGTGAATGGTCGCTTGATCCAGGAATGCAGCCGGATTACTGAGGACAACGTTTTCGGGTCGAATCGGGTCAATCTGAATGGGATCCTTGAAGCATAAGACCAAACTGGTCAGAAAACTCCACGCAATGCTTGGCGGCAGCAGGGCATGGTTAAAGACCGAGAAGACAGTCTTAAATCTGAAGTCATGACCGGCTAGGCTGAAAGCAACCCAAAAAGCCAACGCTGAGACTAAGGCCACAATGACAAAGGAAATAGCAGCAACACCAATGGTCTTGATATTTTCGTAAGCCGTTTGTGATCGAACCCACGCCATCCGTTCCTCTTCTCCGAAGACTTGACCTCTATATTTCTCCAACTCGGCCATCTGTGCCTCTATCCGAGCCTGGCGCGGGACAACTGCATGGTGAAGTAAGATTACCGGGATACTAGCACCCATTACAATCAGTAGTGGCACAACCCAGCTCGGGTGTTGCTTCAATCTAAGGAACGCTTGCTGAGGGCTATGGAAAAATCTCAGCACCCTCTCATCCAAGCGGGAGAACAGCCTGGAATAGATCGTTACTGAAGATGGTGAGATTTCTTTACAAGTCATAAGAACCTCCTTTCACCTAACCAAACCACATCGGCTTAGACGCTCATTTACGGAGGGATGAATGGCTCCACTCGCATAGTTGGCTTCTGAGTCACACAAATCACGATACAGTTGGACACGTTCGTACAGTTCCCGATGATTCCCCTCCGCCACCAATTGTCCGTTATCCAAGAGCAATATTCGATCCACTAACTGAAGAATAGAAGTTGAATGGCTGACAATAATCAGCGTTTTCCCACGCGAAATTCGCCTGATCGCATCTAAGAGGAGCTGCTCGTTGATTTGATCCTGATGGCATGTTACCTCATCCAACAGGATGATTTGGGGGTTTAGCAACATAATGCGAGCAATGGCCAATCGCTGGCGTTGACCACTAGACAGTTTGGAACCGAGTTCGCCAATGGATGTGTTGTATCCGGCTGGCAATTGCTTGATGAACCGATCGAGATTAGCGATCTGGGCGGCCGCTTCCACTTCCTCATCGCTGGCCTGCCAGTTGGAATAACTGATATTATCTCGGATGGACCCATTAAACAGAAAAGTATCCTGTGATACATAGCTAATATGTCGGCGCAGGGCTGCTGGTGAAAGATCCTGAATATTGAAACCATCAAGTCGAATCGAACCACTGGTAGGCCGGTAAAATCCCAACATCAAGTTCAAGATCGTGGTTTTCCCTGCTCCGCTTCGACCAACGATCGCTATGCGCTCGCCAGCAGATATTTTAAAGCTGAGATTACGAAGCACGGGTACACCATCAGTATACGAGAAGGAGACGTGATCAAATTCTATGTGCCCGCTGAGCTCTGCATCGTGTCGCAGGCTTGAAGAGCGATCACAACCTCGCTCATCAAGTATTTGAAAAATCCTCCCAAGCGGACCCGCCGTAGCTGATATTAATATGAAGTTGACAAATAAGGTCGCCGTGGAGTTGAAAAAATACGTGGAATAGCCGAGGAAGGTTACCACCTCGCCAAGCGTCATCCGACCCAACATTGTGCGGTGCAAACTCAAGCCAATAAGCGAGAACAAGCCTAGCGAGGCTAGTAATGATACCATGCGAGTTGCAAGCTCGAGCTCTCTAAGAAAACCTATGGAAAACCTTGTAGCATTCAGCATTTGTTGCGCTAAACGTCGGGTCTCTGGTCTTTGTTTATTAAACAGGATCGTCGTCTTAATTCCTTGCATTTTCTCCTGAACCAGCGTATTAACGCACGCCCACCGCTCACTATTTTCAGCACTACGCCGCTTAATATGCATGTAGGGAACACACACGGCGAGCGTGTGGAGACCGAGTACGAGCAGCAATATCCCGGACAATTGATAATTAAGCCATATTAGAATCGAAAACGAAATTATACTGAACAAGACCTCAACACCGTTCCTGAGCATACTGGAAATAGATATGGGATCAAGGGCAGCAACATCAGCCATAATTCTGGCGCGCAGGTATCCACTTTGATGACTATCCAGGTAGGCAACCGGTTGGGAGTAGATACTTTTGATCATCTTGATCATGAGCAAAAAGCTCACCTTCTTGTGAACGGCTATTAAGAGCACGCGATGCAATAGACCCAATCCCTCTTTGATAACAAGGGCAACACCAATAGCTAACATTACTAACCAAAATAGACCAACCTTCTTGCTAGGCAGAACAACATCGAAGACATATCGCGGCGCATAAAGCAATCCGACCGCTAAAGCCGTCTCAAGCAACATGAATATAGATGCAATGATAATCACCTTCCGATGAGCTCGGTGAAGAGCCAAATAGCGGCTAATTTGATGCAATAGTGATTTAGACGTCACCTCACTCCCTCCTCTTACTCAAGATGAAAATTAGATTGCTGCTATCAGCCGCCGCTGGCCTTTGATCATAGGAACCAAGTACGGCTTCGACATTAAATCCACTGCTTTCGCACAACCGTCGCATGTCACTTTCGAACACGCATTTGAACTTCAGTAGCCTAAACTGCTTCACGGATTCGCCAGTTGGCTTTAGCTCTTCAAAAAATTGGTTCCAATAGAAGAAGTAGTTGTCGAATAAATAACTGCTGAAGTAAGAGAAAATCACCCTTTTTTCTGCATGATACCGAGTGAATTCGTGAAAGAGAACGCCGGGCTGGCGGCTTTTTAGGACCGAGAGTGGATTAAAAAAATCTATCACCATAATGCCATCTGATCTGAGATGCTTGTACGCACTAATCAAACAATGCTGCTGATCTTCAGCCGTGTGCATATAAAGAAATGTATTGAATGGAATAATGATCGCCGAAAATTCCTGATCGAGCTGAAAATGACGCATGTCACCTCGAACTAGTTGATAATGACCACAGCACCGGTTGCGGGCACTTTCAAGCTTGCGTTTCAAGACCTCCAACATCCGTTCCGAGATATCCAACCCAACGACGCTAAATCCAGCATCAAGGAGGGGCAGCATAACCCTCCCTGTTCCGCAGCCCAACTCAAGCACCGCCTCCTTCTTCTCCCTCAGTAGGGATTTGTACAAATTGATATCATCGACCAAAAACTCGTGAAGGAAATCGTAAATTTCCACGTAATATTCATCATGCATATGGCTCATCTCCTAACATTAAGTCTGTACTTCGATCTCTTTGACCATAACTGCCGGAACTGATCCCCGACTACAGCTTTCCGGGCAGTCAGCAATTGCTATTAAGTGGTCACCAAGGAGGCGGAAAAGATTTCCAGCAATACGGTAGTCTCGTACTAGCTCACTTAAGCTCCCATTACGAACGCTGAATCCAAGTTTCACTTTGGCGGTGAAGTCGCCAAGCGCCTTACCACCGAGCTCGATATTCCTTAGCTGATCAATGAAAAGACCTTCTCTTAGATCACTGAGTATTTGCTCTCTGGTGTCACTTCCAGGCGAAAGACAGGGATAATTAAATCGCGCCACTGGTCTAAAATTAACCCCTCGTCGCCAAGCGTGACCCGTTGGTTGTTCGCCCAATAGAGAGGCCGGGTAGAGATCGAGGATAGGGGTCTTCAACTGGCCTCGTTCGATAATGGTAATGTTCTGCTTGGCCACACCTTCGTCGTCAAACGAGGCACTCCCTGGCAGCCAGTTGCCTGTCCCTTTATCTATCAAGGTTACAGTTGGGCTGGCTAGTTGGAGATCACGGAGTCTCTTGAGTAGGCCCCTATCCGACAAATTGACAATCCTTACAAGCATCCTTTCTAATTCACCCAGGAGGGACCGCATACTGTTTTCGGAAATAATGGCAGGAAGGCGGCCCCTCAGCATTCTGGCAAGTTTGCTATTGCGACAACGATCATACCGGCGCCGGAAGCGCTCTACCAGCTTTTCCAGATCGATGTCGAACTGGCGACTGATTTCGCTTTCGGTTAGCAAGTCGAATCCATCCGAGAAACACCCACACACCTTCACTTTCAGTATAGTTGACTGATCCGCCACGTCTAATCCTCGGTGATTAAAGATCCGCCGCGTGATCACATCCCGCTCCGCAACGACGGTCAAATTCCTCACCCGAGATAAATGCCCTCGCTGAATATCTCTGGCGATCCAATCTTTCAGTTGATCACCAACCATCGAGGCTACCTGAGGATCAAAACTCTCAACCGGTACGTAGTGAGCTGGGGGCGGGAATTCTATTCTTGTCGGCAATCCCAGTCGAGCTGCGCTTCGGGCCGCATCAATCGCCTCTTCGATCTGACTCAAATCAGTTGTGCTGGAGAAGCCCAGTCTTTGATCTGCGATCAGCCGCACAGCGATTCCCTCGATTTGACTCTGGGTGACCTTGACCGGTACATAGGATTTGAACTCCACACCCACATGATCAATACACTGATAAAAGAGTTCCCAGCACTCGGACTCCTCAAACCGTGCTGGGAGATTCGACAACAGGTTAGACCTCGATTGATACATTTTCCACCTTCATCGCTGGACTACCGCTCCAAACCGGTAACCAACCTTGTCCTTTCTTAACGCAAAAAGGGGAGTGGAGACTCGGAGGAAGATTACCAACATCGACGATGTTCCATAGAAATTCGAGAATATCTCCCCGAATGCTCAAGTTTCCGATCGGTTTGGCGATTCGTCCATTGGTGATGCAATTTCCCCCACATACCCGATAGACGAACCTGTCGCCAAAGGTCATCCCGCCTCGGATTCCACGCAGGTATAATCCGTCTCGAACTGACTCGATTATTTCCTCAACAGTTCTCTTCCCGGGAAGGACCAAGGTGTTAGAACTACGAACGATTGGCTCTGATGTGAAATCCACAGCTCTGGCATTCCCCGTCGATTTCGTTTCAAACAGCTGTGCCGTTGCCAAGCTGTGGAGCTTCCCAACAACCCGCCCTTCCCAAATTAACTTTGTGCGCGAAGCAGCAACTCCCTCATCATCATAGGCATAAGACCCAGGCAGATCGGGAAGGGTCGGATCGTCAATCACGCTGAGCAGTGGCAAGGCAACTCGACTTCCAATTTGAAAACTCCCTCTCACTCTAGCGCTCCTTAATGAGTTATCAGCCTCACTGAGATGAGCTACCGTCTCATGGATCACGGCCCCGGCTAATTGAGGATCCAGAATTACCGTATACCTTCCTTTAGCCACTGGAATTCCAAGACTCGTGGACTCAGCAAAACGCCCAAGCGATTCTATCCTCGCATGCTGTCCCATAACCCCATCGAACGACTGAAAGCCATTAAGCACGTCGATCACCCATTGGGAGTTGTGGAGAAACAATTCGATAAGACAGAAAGCTGATTGCTGCTCCTGTTCAATAAACGATCCGAAGTTGTTGGCAAAGTATTTCCTAACGTACTCCTCTCGATATTGCAATTTGGCATAAGCTACCACCCTGAAGCTGCACGCAAGAGTTAGATACTCTCCTAGCACATGTATCTTCTCTTCCAGTGGGCGTTCGGACATCCACCGCTCACCACGAAGTCGAACGCGATATACTCGCGGCGGCGGAATAGGTATTGGCTGATGCTGGCCATCTATAGAGTGGTTGTTCCCGATTGTGATTCGATGTTGCGCAATCATCCTTCTACCCCACTCAGGATCTGAGAAGACGAACTTACTCACCCCACCGCTCGCCATGATTCTACAAAATCCCCCCATTTTCTCACAAGACGTCAGATACACACCGCTCATATCGATCGTTACTTCAGTGATAATTCGCCGCTCATAGCGAATGTCCGCATATTGACTGTCTGGGCAGCGATGTAATATATCGATCAAGAGGTTCTTCATCACTCGTCAGGTATTGTTTTCCAGTTAAGCATGCCTAGGTGCTGAAGTTCGCGAATCATTCTCAGCACATCTACAAAAAGAGTACCCTCATCTACCTCCGGATATTGCTCCTTAATGCGGTCAACAATATCCCTCACAGTGTGTCTCCCATCCGACAGAGAATAGATTAGACTGGACGTCTTATTCATATAACGAAGTTTCCCCTTGACAATGGCTAATCCCATTCCCTCTGGCTCAATCCGGAACGGACAAATAGCGCGTGGCCTTTCTGATTCGATCATTTGTCTCACTTCTTTGGACAACAAAAGCATAGAACCTCCTGTAGTTGTCAGAAGTTTCTATTGGTGTTCGCCCTTCAACACTCTATTAACCGCATCGAATCGCACGGGTTTGTTCTCAACTAATGGAGACAGACCAAGTTTCCGCACGGCCTCTACTTCGCCCTCTTTCAGTACATTTCGGATGTATTCAACCACAGCAGGGTGAAGGTAACCACGATTGGCACCTTGTTGCCAAATTTCCTTGAGTGATTGCTCCTTGACATTTCCATAAGAAAATGGCGCGACGCAACCAAGTTTCACATCTCCATTAGGGCGTAAGACTACGGCTAGATTCGGTGCCATGTGGCTCTCTAACAGCTGCTGAGGGCTTTCCATTCCGATACCAATGTGAATATAGCGCGACTTTCGTTTACGCTCGTCTTGGAAGATTCGCGCGAATTCTTCGGCCTCCTCCGGCCCCAACAGCACTTCCTCTGCGTTGCGATGGCCAATCCCTTGCGCAAGCGCTTGACCAATGATGATAGCTCTCGCTCCCAATGCTATGGCTAAGTCAATTATTGCTCCGATGTACTTGTAGTTGCTCTTCACTACTGTATGAGCCAGGCGAGTCGGTATCCCACGAGAAGAAAGCAGATGAAGTGCCTGGGTTGCTCGCTTCCAACTCCCCTGGACTTGGCGGATGTGATCATGAACTTCAGGAGTATGACCGTCTATACTGACTTGAATAAATCCGAAATTATAGTTCTCCAGTCGACTGGCAATAGCCGGAGTTACATACCAACCGTTCGTGATCAGGTGGATCAAAACCCCATGTTGCTTGAACAGATCCAACAGCCTGAACACGAGTCTGCGGCGCAAGAGCGGCTCTCCACCGGATATAATCACCTCCATGACGCCCATCTTACATCCTTCTTCAGCCACTTTGAGCCACTGCTCATCGGTTAACTCACTCACCTTAGAGGCAAACCCACCTAATATACCAGAGGAGTTATAGCACATGATGCAACGCAGGTTACAGCGATAGGTGATCTCGAATTGCAGAGTGAACGGCGCACTGTACCTTTCCGGTAACAACCCCTCTTCAATATAGCGCGAGATGATCTCAATGCGCTTCCGAAGCATCTCCTTCGTTTGAACCTTCTGGCAAGTAGTAAGGCAATCAGAGGGCCCATCTTTTGCTGTGCAATATTCCTCCACTAAGTTTCTTGAATCATTAAGCCAGAGCATAAACATTCCTCCCAGGGTTTTGAGCTGAGAACCTTACTCAAGGGAGAAACCCAAAGTTCCCAAAGGTCCTCAGTTACTACGTCGTTGTTTCTATACGAGTTACAACGGTGTAGACCTCTACCCCTGCAGCAACAATGGTCGCGACATCCGCTGCCACTGCCAGCAGAGGAAGGTCCATATCTGCGTCGGTCTCTGCCTCATCAGCCAATACATGGCTGACAGCCTCTGTGATCGAAGCTGCCACCACTGGTTTGCGATATACATCCTCCATAGGTGTTCACCTCCTTTCTATCTAGGATTGGTTGAGAATTAGTCGCCCTTCGGGAACTTTGAGTTTCGAGCAATTTACATATCGGATCATCAAGCAAGAATACATCTGCTTCTAGCCCGATATTCACCTTATAATCCCACAAAGTAACGATCCACCTCCGCATCTTGTACTCATAAATGACTGTCCCAGGCAGATATGAGCCATTGATTGGAACAAAATCAACATGGCGCTCATAAGCTATCCTTTCACCACTTGGAAGAGCAATCACTTCCTTTTCAATCACGGCCCCAATATTAAGATCCACTCGCAAGATCACCTTCTCATAGTACCTAGCTTCCATGCTGATTTGATAAAGATGATGACTATTGACAGGAGAGGTTAACCGACCGCTTGGTTCGAATACAAAGTGGGGATGATTAGATCCCCCCCTTTTGCCTCCTTGGAGCCGAGGATCTACCGGAAAGGTTATCGCTCCTTGATGGATAGCAATTAACGAGCGAATATCCTTCAAGAAGAAACTATCAGGGACAATCTTCGTCTTGATGGAGTCCCCATCCTTCACCCTGACAATCTGACCAACCTCTGAATAGATTTCTTGCCTACCATCAGATGTCTCTAGACAGAGTAATGACATATCTGGTTTCAGGTAGTACTTGATGCCCTCTTTTGGTTGGTCGATCAATTTCCCCTCAAGATCATAAGTAACAATACTCACTTTGGCAGAGAAGCTATCCAATTGGCGATCCTTCTCGCTTAATGTAGCGATAACTTCATCAATTGTAATTGTTTCATTTGAACTCCGACTTTTGCCACCCCAACAACCGTCCGTCACTACGATGAACAACAGCAGTAAGGTCACCTGTAAGGAGTGCCACTTGTCCCATATCAAATGTTGGGTTTCCGTCATCTTGTCATCCTTTCTCAGATTTGAGCGATAATACCATCATAAGACCCTCCATAGGCCATTCTTGACCCATGGACGCATGCAAAGTTATCAAAACGGCTGATGGCCAAACGCCAAGTTCTGCTTGTGAACTTAATTGAGTTCCTAACACGCCAGATACTATCGCCACCTCTTTTCCACCTCGACCTAGATCTCTCCAACCTCCCAAGGCACCACGAACGCTCCTACTATACAGGTGGTCACTTGATGGATGATCCGTTGTACTGCTCACTGGACTTCGCCCCCCCCAGGTTGACCAATTTTCCTTCAAGCCGGGAGCGCGGCACCATCTGTTGGTCCATCGGGAGGCAGTTCCGTTGGCTGTGACCATCGCAGAAGCCCATAGCCACACCCTCCGGATGCTAGAGGCAGTCTCGGACGTGGCAGTAACGATCCGAAGGCTTCCAGGTTGTCTCCACCAGCAGCCTACCAAGAGGCATGCTAATATGACAAATGACGCAGTCCGCTGTTGAACGGCCTGTCGAGCGCGAGGGATCGCCCTACACATCACACGCCAATGGATAGAATCACCCAAGCGCTTGGAATGGCACCGTTGAATGGTAGAGTGGATGCTGGCTTGGTTCAGCCAGTTTCGGTGCTGCAGGTCCACTATGAGTGGCTGGCGGAAATCCATGAGACCTTCCTTCATTTTGGGTGCACTCTCATCGCCTGAAGCTACGTCTAGCAGTCTTCTCAGAGACTCCAAGCCTCTGTCCCTCATCACACGTATTCTTCTCGCCACCTCCCACATGACCTTCCTTCGGATCCGTTGTTTAGTGACGCTCCCCAATGCCAAGGAACGCTCAGAGATTGGGAAGTGCAAATGCTATGCCAAAAGAGAAGCCGGCCAGCGGAAAGCTAGTAACACGTTATCTCACAAAGGGTTACGGAACAAGCCGGTTCGATAGTGCGCCTCCATTACTCAAGGAAGTTGATGATATGTGGTCACTTGCAACAATAATCTCCTCGGAGAATTATACTATCCTACCCATTTCGTATAAGATAGCCAGCTGACCAAATATCGCCATACTGTGGCGAAATATCGTCTGAACCAAGCCTGAGAAGCGCTCCTTGCTTGGCTTAAACGTCTTCCCGGGCAATCCCCAGCTTCTTCATCTTACTCCTCAATGTCGAGCGGGGGATGCCCAAGAGCTGGGCGGCCCGGCTCTGATTGTAGCCGGTCATCTCTAACACCCGCTCAATATGCCGTCGCACCACCTCCTCCAACCGCAACTCT
>Ga0256841_1000946_pt1 | contig 27118 bp, 29 predicted proteins | sample 356308metaG_FD_185971 | JGI IMG/M metagenome (GOLD analysis project Ga0256841, IMG submission 185971) | Hydrothermal vent microbial communities from Mid Atlantic Ridge, Atlantic Ocean - 356-308 | ecosystem: Environmental > Aquatic > Marine > Hydrothermal vents | place: Atlantic Ocean: Mid...
CTTTATGACTCATCGTAATCTGCTCCTCTGCCACGGGCCCCTCCTGAAACCAAAAGGGGACATTTTAGAATTGGACAAAGAGGACATTACTGCTTTGGGCTAACAATGCGACTTTGCGACTTGAAAAAAAAGACGGCTGCCGCTAAGCTAGCGCGCTCGATTGATTTCCCTTTGGAGGACTACCCGATGCGTCAGCCGCTGGTCGCCGGAAACTGGAAGATGAATGGGTCACGCGCATCGGTCGCAACCTTGCTGGACGGCCTGAAGGCTGGTGTTGGTGAGGTACGGAACGCGGAAATGGCGGTTTGTCCCCCTTTTATCTATATTCCACAGGTTCAGGAAGCGTTGCGCGGAACTGCGATCTCATGGGGCGGTCAGGATGTATCGACCGAGGCGTCGGGTGCTTTCACTGGTGAGATCTCGGCGGCCATGCTGCTCGACTTCGGTTGCACCTACGCGATCGTCGGGCATTCCGAACGACGCACTCTGCATGGCGAGAGCGATAAATTGGTGGCGAAGAAGTTTGCCGTGGCGCGTGCCGCTGGCCTGAAGCCGATCCTGTGCGTCGGCGAAACGCTGGAAGAGCGCGAGCAGGGGGTCACCGAACAAGTCTGCGCGCGTCAAGTGGATGCGGTTATCGCACTGGAAGGCGTCGCCGCGCTGGCTGATGGCGTCATCGCCTACGAGCCGGTCTGGGCCATCGGTACCGGTAAGGTCGCCAGCCCGGAGCAGGCGCAGGATGTGCATGCGTTCATTCGCGGCAAGATCGCGGCGCTGGATGGCGCGGTGGCTGAGAGTCTACGCATCCTCTATGGCGGCAGCATGAAGCCGGACAACGCCGCGGAACTGCTCATCAAACCGGACATCGATGGCGGCCTGATTGGTGGCGCGTCACTGAAGGCGGAAGATTTTCTCGGTATTGGTCTGGCGGCCAACTGATCCCTTTTTCACGGATAACCCGATGCAAACGATTCTCGTAATCATCCATTTGATGCTGGCCCTTGGCGTTATCGGTCTAGTGCTGATTCAGCATGGCAAAGGCGCCGACGCCGGGGCGGCGTTCGGTAGTGGCGCCTCGGCCACCGTTTTCGGCGCGCAGGGTTCGGGTTCCTTCCTGAGTCGCGCCACAGCGGTGCTGGCGACACTGTTCTTTCTGACCAGTCTGGCGCTTGCCTATTATGCAATGCAGAGTCGCACGCAGGGCGGCTTGATGGATGTGTCGGATGACGGCGTTGGTATCCGGCCGCTGGAGAAGGCTGCCGAGTCCCCCGAGGCGGCGACTTCCGATATTCCGGTGGCTCCGTCGACACCGGCGCCCGCACCCGCTACCACCGGTGGTGCTCCGGTTTCCGATCTTCCGTCCATCCCCGCGGAAGGCGAGTAGTAGTCTGATTCCGGCCATGGCGTGAAAATGTCATGGCGATTTTTTCGATGTTGTTATCAGCCGATGTGGTGGAATTGGTAGACACGCCGTCTTGAGGGGGCGGTGGCGCGAGCCGTGCCGGTTCAAGTCCGGCCATCGGCACCAAATCAGTTGAGCGGTATTCGGGGTGTTCCCGGATACCGTTTTTTTATGAGCCTAGTAATTCCAGCTAAGCTGCTGAATATAAAGGGCTTGACTGGGGTTGTTCGGCTTGACACATGGCCTTCCGCTGACATAGACTTTTGCCTTCGGATTCCGCTGGGGCGGGTTCGCTTCGGCCGGTTGTTTGTGTCGGATGGCGGATATCGTCGGATTCCACATAGAGATAACGAGCAGACCGCCCAGGTACTGCTCAGGTTGGGGGAGCTATGTTGGAAGGCTATTTGCCTATACTCGTATTCCTTGGTGTCGGTACTTTTATCGGCGCTGCAGCAATCGCTATTGGCTTCATTTTGGGTCCGCATCGGCCGGATAGTGAAAAACTCTCGCCTTATGAATGCGGCTTCGAGGCTTTCGAAGATACCCGCATGAAATTCGATGTGCGCTATTATCTGGTCGCCATCCTGTTCATCATCTTCGATCTTGAGATCGCCTTCCTATTCCCGTGGGCTGTCGTGCTGGCGGAAATCGGCATCGTCGGTCTGATGGCAATGGCGGTGTTCCTCGGTATTCTGGTTGTCGGTTTCATTTACGAGTGGAAGAAGGGGGCACTGGAATGGGAGTAGAAGGGCTGCTCGAAAAGGGCTTCGTCACGACATCTGCCGACAAGCTCATCAATTGGGCGAGAACCGGCTCGATGTGGTCGATGACCTTTGGTCTGGCTTGCTGCGCGGTCGAGATGATGCACGCGGCAGCCTCTCGCTATGATCTCGACCGCTTTGGCATGATCTTTCGTCCGAGTCCGCGTCAGTCCGACGTGATGATCGTCGCCGGTACCTTGGTCAACAAGATGGCGCCGGCGTTGCGCAAGGTCTACGATCAGATGGCCGAGCCGCGTTGGGTGATCTCGATGGGTTCCTGCGCCAACGGCGGTGGCTATTATCACTATTCCTACGCCGTAGTGCGCGGCTGTGATCGCATCGTGCCGGTCGACATCTATGTGCCGGGTTGCCCGCCGACGGCGGAGGCGCTGGTCTATGGCATCATCCAGTTGCAGAACAAGATCAAGCGCACCAACACGATCGCGCGTTAGGACGATAGCATGACGAGCACACCCGAAGAACGTCTTGATGATCTGAGTTCGGCGCTGACGGAAGTGCTCGGCGAATTCGATACGTCGTTGCAGCGTGCCCTCGGCGAGCTGACACTGACGGTGGCGCGCACCGACTGGCCGCGCGTGGCGCCGCTCCTGCGTGATCACGACGATTTGCTGATGGATGAATGCATCGATGTCTGCGGTGTCGATTACGCGGGTTATGGTGAGTCTGAGTGGGAGACGCATGTGTCTGGCGTGGGCTTCAGTCGCGCGGTGGAGCGTCATGCCTCCTTTGGTCAACGGGATACCGATCGCTTTGCGGTTGTCTATCACTTGCTTTCGGTGACGCGCAATGTGCGTCTCAGGGTGAAGGTGTTCGTCGACGAGACTGATCCGATCCTGGATTCCATGGTCGATGTGTGGGCGGGGGTCAACTGGTTCGAGCGCGAGGCCTTCGATCTGTATGGCATCCTGTTCAGTGGCCACCCCGATCTGCGCCGCATCCTGACGGACTACGGTTTTATCGGTCACCCCTTTCGCAAGGATTTTCCGCTTACCGGCGAGGTTGAAATGCGCTACGACCCTGAGTTGCGTCGCGTGGTCTACGAACCGACGCGAATCGACCCGCGTGTTCTGACACCGAAAGTCATACGTCATGCACAGTCGGAGGCTGCTCCGCTGGGGGGGGGCGCCGAGACCGATGGGGATGGCGACGATGTCTGAGATTCGTAACTACACCCTCAATTTTGGTCCGCAGCACCCGGCCGCGCATGGCGTATTGCGCTTGGTGCTGGAGATGGATGGCGAGGTCATCGAACGAGCGGATCCACATGTCGGGCTGCTGCATCGCGGTACCGAGAAGCTTGCTGAATCCAAGCCGTACAATCACAGCATCGGTTACATGGATCGCCTCGATTACGTCTCGATGATGTGTAGCGAGCATGGCTATGTGCTGGCGATAGAGAAGTTGCTTGGCATCGAAGCGCCACTGCGAGCTCAGTACATCCGTGTGATGTTCGACGAGATCACGCGCATCCTGAATCATCTGATGTGGCTGGGCACGCATGCGCTGGATGTCGGCGCGATGACGGTGTTTCTCTACTGCTTCAGGGAACGGGAAGACCTGATGGATTGCTACGAGGCGGTTTCCGGCGCGCGCATGCATGCGACCTATTACCGCCCCGGTGGCGTGTATCGCGACCTTCCCGAGCAGATGCCCAGCTTTACATCGAGTAACCTGAAGAGCGACGGCAAGCTGGAACGCTTGAACGCGAACCGGCAGGGTTCCTTGCTCGATTTCATCGAGGATTTCACCAGTCGTTTCCCTGGGTACGTCGATGAGTACGAAACTTTGTTGACGGACAACCGTATCTGGAAGCAGCGCACTGTCGATATCGGCGTGGTGACGCCTGAGCGCGCCAAGCAGCTCGGTTTCAGTGGGCCGATGATTCGCGGTTCCGGTATCGCTTGGGATCTGCGCAAGAAGCAACCCTACGAAGTCTATAATCGCATCGATTTCGATATTCCGGTCGGGTGTAATGGCGATTGTTACGACCGTTACCTGGTGCGCGTCGAAGAGATGCGCCAGTCGAATCGCATTATTCGCCAATGCGTGGAATGGCTGCGCGCCAACCCGGGACCGGTGATGCTGGAAGATCACAAGATCACGCCACCGAGGCGTGCCGAGATGAAGGATGACATGGAATCGCTGATCCATCATTTCAAGTTGTTCACCGAAGGCTACTGTCCGCCGGCCGGTGAGGCTTACGCGGCCGTCGAGGCGCCGAAGGGCGAGTTCGGTTGCTACATCATTTCGGATGGCGCGAACAAACCCTTTCGCTTGAAGATTCGCGCGCCGGGTTTCGCGCATATCTCGGCGATGAACGAGATGACCAAGGGCCACATGTTGGCCGATGTGGTGGCGGTGATCGGCACCATGGATGTGGTATTTGGCGAGATCGACCGGTAAACAGACGATGAAAGCAGCAACTGACAAGAACAGCCTGTTCGACGCGAAGATCCGCGCGGAGATCGACCACTGGATCGCCAAGTATCCGCCCGATTGGAAGCAGGGCGCCTGCATGGCCGCGTTGCGCATCGTACAGGATGCGAATGGTGGCTGGCTGAGCAACGAGTTGATGGATGACGTGGCCAGCTATCTGGACATGCCGCCAATCGCTGTCTACGAGGTGGCTACCTTCTATTCGATGTATGAACTGAAGCCGGTCGGCAAGCATAAGGTGTGTGTCTGTACCAATGTTTCGTGCATGTTGAATGGTTGCGATCGCATCGTCGAGCATCTGGAGGGACGTCTTGGCATCAAGTTCGGCGAGGTCACCGAGGATGGACGCTTCTCCCTCAAGGAAGTCGAGTGCCTGGGGGCTTGCGGCGGCGCGCCGATGCTTCAGATCGGCAATAAATACTACGAGAATCTGACCCCCGATCTGGTCGATTCCATCCTGGACGGACTGGAGTAAGCATGGCAAACGAGGTCTGTTTCCGCACCTTGCACCGCGATCGTTCGTGGACGCTGGATGTGTACGAATCCGAGGGCGGCTACGAGGCGTTGAAGAAGGTGCTCGCGGGTGACTGGTCGCCCGCCGAGGTCGTCGATCTGGTGAAGAGGTCCGGCTTGCGCGGTCGTGGTGGCGCGGGTTTTCCGACCGGGATCAAATGGAGCTTCATCAGCCGAGACATGCCGGGCGACAAGTATATCGTATGCAACTCGGACGAGGGCGAACCGGGTACCTTCAAGGATCGGGATATCCTGCGCTACAATCCGCATGCATTGATCGAAGGCATGATCATCGCCGGCTATGTCATCGATGCGGTCGCCGGCTACAACTATATCCGCGGTGAGTTCTGGGAACCTTACGAACGCTTCGAGGCGGCGCTGGATGAAGCGCGCCAGGCCGGCTACCTGGGCAAGGATATCCTTGGTAGCGGCTACGACTATGATCTGCACACCCATCTTGGTGCCGGCGCGTATATCTGTGGTGAGGAGACCGCGCTGCTGGAATCCATCGAAGGTAAGAAGGGGCAGCCGCGTTTCAAGCCGCCGTTTCCCGCGCAGTTTGGTCTGTTCGGACGACCGACCATCATCAACAATACCGAGAGTCTCGCGTCCATTCCGGACATCCTGCGCCAGGGAGCGGACTGGTTTCGAGAGCTCGGCGTCGAGAACAGTGGCGGCAGCAAGTTGTTTTCGGTATCCGGCAACGTGAACCGGCCGGGTAACTTCGAGGTTCCGTTGGGCACCCCCTTTGCCGAACTGCTGGAGATGGCCGGTGGAGTCACCAAAGGCCGCAAGCTAAAGGCGGTCATTCCGGGAGGTTCTTCGGCGCCGGTGATCCCGGGCGATCAGATGATGGATCTGAATATGGATTACGATTCCATCCAGAACGCGGGTTCGATGCTGGGTTCTGGCGCGGTGATCGTGATGGACGACAGCAACTGCATGGTGAAGGTGCTGGATCGCATGTCCTACTTCTATCACGAGGAGTCTTGCGGCCAATGCACGCCGTGCCGCGAGGGTACGGGTTGGCTGTATCGCGTGGTGCATCGCATCGAGACCGGTCGTGGTCGGCAGGAGGACTTGGCGCTGCTCGATGATGTTGCCGCGCGCATCGCCGGCCGCACGATCTGCGCCCTGGGCGACGCGGCGGCGATGCCGGTGCAGGGGATGCTGAAACATTATCGCGATGAATTCCAGTATCACATCGACCACAAGAAATGCATGGTGGGAGCTGGCGGCTGATCACGGCTGACCGGAGAGAAACAAAAGCATGTCGGATAAAAAGGTCACAATCGAGGTCGATGGGCGCAAGCTGGAGGCGACAGCCGGGCAGATGCTCATTGAGGTCACTGATGCCGCGGGCATCGAGGTGCCGCGCTTTTGCTACCACAAGAAGCTGTCCATCGCGGCAAACTGCCGGATGTGTCTGGTCGAGGTGGAGAAGGCGCCGAAACCACTGCCCGCCTGCGCCACGCCGGTGATGGACGGCATGGTCGTGAAGACCCGTTCTCCATTGGCGATTCAGGCGCAGCAGGGCACGATGGAATTTCTGTTGATCAATCATCCGTTGGATTGCCCGATCTGCGACCAAGGCGGTGAATGCGAGCTCCAGGATGTCGCCATCGGCTACGGTGACGATGCCTCACGCTATGTCGAAGTGAAGCGCGTGGTGAAGGACGAGGATATCGGTCCGCTGATCGAGACCGAGATGACACGCTGCATCCACTGCACCCGTTGCGTGCGTTTCGGTGCCGAGATTGCCGGTATTCGCGAGCTGGGCGCGACCGGCCGTGGCGAGCACATGCGTATTGGCACCTATGTCGGCACGACAGTCACCTCGGAGATGTCTGGCAACGTCATCGATCTATGTCCAGTGGGCGCGTTGACCGCAAAGCCGTCGCGTTACCAGGCGCGAGCCTGGGAGCTGACTCAGACGAATGCGATCGCGCCACATGATTCCGTTGGCTCCAATGTCCATCTGCACCTGCGTCGTGGCCAGGTGATGCGCGCGGTGCCGGCTGATAACGAAGCCATCAATGAAACCTGGATATCGGATCGTGACCGCTTCGCCTATCAGGGGCTGTCTGCGGGAGACCGCGCGACTCAGCCGTTGGTGAAGGAGAATGGTGGCTGGCGTCCGATCGAGTGGAGTGACGCTCTCGCGCTCGCGGTGGAGAAGCTCAGGGATGCAAGGGCGGAAGCCAATGCGCTTGCCGCGCCGCATGCGACACTGGAAGAACTCTTTCTGTTACGCAAGCTTATGGCTGGCCTGGATGCGCCGAGTCTCGATTATCGACTCCGTCAGGCCGATTTTCGCGCGACCTCGGCCGTGCCGGGCTATGGGTTGTCGATTGCGGACATCGAACGCTTGGACGCCGCCTTGTTGGTCGGCTCGAATCTACGCAAGGATCTTCCGATCATCAATCATCGCCTGCGCAAGGCCGCCCTGAACGGTGGCGACGTGATGGTGCTGAATCCCGTCGACTACGAGTTCAACTATCCACTGGGTGGTGCCCTGATCACATCGCCGTCGAACATGGTGGCCTCCTTGGCCGGGATCGCGCGCGCCGTGGGTGTGTCCGCCGACGGGGCGATCGGTGAGTTGATCGATGGCGCGGCCGAGAACGACGAGACCAACCGACTCGCCGCGCGCTTGACGGCGGCGGATAAAGCCTGGGTGGCGGTTGGCGCGTTGGCCGAGGCGCATCCGGATTATGCGGTATTGCAAGCGATTGCCTCGGCGATCGCGGAGGCCAGCGGTGCGGTATTCGGTTTTCTGCCGATGGCCTCGAACTCGGTCGGCGCGGCGCTTGTTGGTTGCGTGCCGTCGGATGGCGGCTTGGATGCCGTGCAACAGTTGTCCCAGCCAGGCAAGACCAGCATACTGCTGGACATCGAGCCGGCCCAAGATTGTCTGAATCCTGCCCAGGCGATGCGCACGCTCGACGAAACTGCTTTCGTCATTGCGATCAGCAGTTTCGCCAGTGACTCCCTGAAGGCTTGCGCCGACCTCATCCTGCCAATGGCTGCGTTCGCTGAAACCTCCGGTACCTTCATCAATGGCGAGGGTGTCTGGCAGCGCTTCGACGGTTGTGTCCGACCGCTCGGCGAGGCGCGCCCGGGCTGGAAGATCCTGCGCGTGCTCGGCACCATGCTCGAACTCGATGGCTTCGACTACGAGAGTCCGGCGCAGGTGCATGACGAGGTTCGCGCGATGATCGGCGATCGCGGTATCGATAATTCGCTCGATGATCCGGGTGATGTCGAACCCTGGCGGCCGAAGGGCATGCAACGCATTGGCGATGTCCCGATCTACCGTATCGATGCGCTGACGCGACGAGCCACGGCGCTGCAACAGACGGGAGAGCCGGTTTCCGCGCTAGCCTGTATCAATGCGGCGTTGGCCAAGCGCCTACGGATCGCCGACCGCGGTCAGGTCAAGGTTGGTCAGGGAGGCAAGAGTGTCGTGATGGCGGTGCGCGTTTCCGAGCGGGTACCCAACGATACGGTTTGGTGCCCGGCGGCGGTGGATGGCAGCGAATTACTCGGCCCTCAGATTGGCGATATCACGCTGGAGAAGGCATAGCCGATGGAAGCGATAACAAATTTCCTGGTCTCCTTTCCCACCGAGTTTCCCGTTTTGTGGATCCTGGTCCGGATTGTCGTCATCGTTTTGCCGTTGATGCTGGCGGTGGCCTATTTCACCTACGCCGAACGCAAGATCATCGGTTATATGCAAGTGCGCCTGGGGCCGAACCGCGTGGGTCCGAAAGGATGGTTGCAGCCAATCGCCGATGCGGTCAAATTGATGTTCAAGGAGATCATCATCCCGAGCGGGGCCAACAAGTTTCTTTTCGTGTTGGCGCCGATGCTCGCGTTGGGACCGGCACTGGCGGCCTGGGCGGTATTGCCGTTCGACGACGGCATGGTGTTGACGGATATCAATGCGGGCCTGCTCTATATCCTCGCGTTGACCTCGGTGGCCGTCTATGGCGTCATCATCGCCGGCTGGGTGTCGAATTCTAAGTACGCTTTTCTCGGCGCGATACGATCGGCGGCGCAGATCGTATCCTACGAGATCGCGATGGGTTTTGCGCTGGTCGGGGTGCTGGTCGCCGCCGGCAGCCTTAATCTGAGTGATATCGTGCGCGCGCAGGAAGGCGGGTTGCTGCATTGGTTCTGGCTGCCTTTGTTGCCGTTGTTCGTGATCTATTTCATCTCTGGTGTCGCAGAGACGAATCGCGCTCCCTTCGACGTTGCCGAGGGTGAATCCGAGATTGTCGCAGGCTTTCATGTCGAGTATTCAGGGATGACCTTCGCTGTATTCTTTCTCGCCGAGTACGCGAACATGATCCTTATCTCGGCGCTGACAGCGTTGATGTTCCTCGGTGGCTGGCTGTCTCCGTTTCAAGGCTCCTTCATGGAGAGCTGGTTCACCTGGGTGCCGGGCATCATCTGGTTTTTCCTGAAGATTCTGATCTTCGGTTTTCTGTTTCTGTGGTTTCGCGCGACCTTTCCCCGCTATCGCTATGACCAGATCATGCGTCTTGGCTGGAAGGTATTCATCCCGATCACCATTGTCTGGATTCTGGTGGTCGCGGTGGCCGTGGTTTACAAGTTCCCGATCTGGTTCGATTGACGGAGACAACGGATGAATACCCTGGTCAACTACGTTCGTAGCCTGTTTCTCGTCGAACTGTTTCGCGGCATGGGCGTCACCGGGCGTTACCTGTTTCGCGGTAAGTTTACGCTGGAGTATCCAGAGGAGCGCGCACCGCAATCGCCCCGTTTTCGCGGCTTGCACGCGCAGCGTCGCTATCCGAACGGCGAGGAGCGTTGCATCGCCTGCAAGCTCTGCGAGGCAACGTGTCCGGCATTGGCGATTACCATCGAGGCCGCGCCGCGTGAAGACGGGCAGCGACGCACAACGCGCTATGATATCGATCTTTTCAAATGCATCTTCTGTGGTTTCTGCGAGGAATCCTGCCCGGTCGACGCTATCGTCGAAAGTCGTATCTATGAATACCATTTCGAGAATCGAGAGGACGCGGTGATGACCAAGAGCAAGCTGCTGGAGCTCGGCGAGAAATACGAGGCACAACTGGCGGCGGATCGCGCTGTTCAGGCGGCTTACCGCTGAAGCTGGAATCTGATATGACTTTCGAGAAATTCCTGTTCTATTTCTTCGCCGCGATGGTGATCTTCGCTGGCTTGATGTTGATCACTCGACGGAATCCCGTGTATTCGGCGCTGTTTCTAGTGTTGGCGTTCTTCAACGCGGCCGGTTTGTGGATGCTGATGGAAGCCGAGTTCCTGGCGATCACGCTGGTGTTGGTGTATGTCGGCGCGGTGATGGTGCTTTTCTTGTTCGTCGTGATGATGCTGGATATCAATGTCGCCGAGATGAAGCCGGGTTGCTTCATCACGTATCTTCCGGTTGGTATTCTGATCGCACTCACGATGGTCGTGGAGATGGTGATGGTGGTCGGCCCGAATCATTTCGGTCTGGATATCTATGCCTCGCCCGTTCCGCATGCGCCGGGCTACAGCAATACGGGAGAGTTGGGTTCCATGCTGTACACCATCTACATGTATCCGTTCGAGATCGCCGCCGTGATCCTGTTGGTGGCGATCGTCGCGGCGATTGGCCTGACCTTGCGTCGGCGGCCCGATACCAAGTCCCAGAACCCCTCGAAGCAGGTGTTGGTCAAGCGTGACGACCGGCTGCGGGTGGTGAAGATGCCTTCGGAATCGAAAATGGAGCTGAAATGATCGCCTTGTCCGATTATCTGATTCTTGGCGCCATACTGTTTTGTATCAGTGTCGCGGGGATTTTTCTGAATCGCCGCAATGTACTGATCCTGTTGATGTGTATCGAATTGATGCTATTGGCGGTAAATATGAACTTTATTGCCTTCTCCCATTTTCTCGGTAACGCGACGGGTCAGGTATTCGTGTTTTTCGTCCTGACCGTGGCGGCCGCCGAGGCGGCGATCGGTCTGGCGATATTGGTCGTGTTGTTCCGTAATCGCCGCACGATCGATGTTGCCGAACTGGATACCCTGAAGGGCTGAGTACTGAATATGGAAGCGATACTTCTCACCATCGTATTGAGTCCGCTGATCGGTTCGGCGCTTGCCGGCTTGGCGTGCATGCGGGTAAGTCGCGCCTGGGCGCACTGGGTCACGATAATCGGGGTCGGCATCTCCTGTGCGTTATCGCTCTATGTGTTGAAACTGTATGCGCTGGACGGACAGGCGATCTATAACCATCCGGTTTACACATGGATGGTCAGCGACGGCCTGCGTTTCGAGATCGGTTTTCTTATCGACAATCTTACTGCGATGATGATGGCCGTGGTTACCTTTGTATCGCTGATGGTGCATATCTATACCATCGGTTACATGCATGACGAGGAAATCGGTTACCAGCGTTTCTTCAGTTATATCGCGCTGTTCACCTTTTCGATGTTGATGTTGGTGATGTCGAATAATTTCATGCAGCTGTTCTTTGGCTGGGAGGCCGTTGGTTTGGTTTCCTATCTGTTGATCGGTTTCTACTTCAAGCGTGAGTCGGCGATCTTCGCCAACATGAAAGCGTTTCTGGTGAATCGTGTCGGCGACTTCGGGTTTGTTCTCGGCATCGCCGCTGTGGCGATGTATATGAACAGTCTGGATTATGCCGAGGTGTTTGCGCGCGCGCCGGCGTTGAAGGATGCTCAGGTGAATATCCTCGGCGGCGTGAGCTGGTCTTTGATGTCGGTCATCGGCATCCTGCTGTTTATTGGCGCGATGGGAAAGTCGGCGCAGGTGCCGTTGCATGTGTGGCTGCCGGATTCAATGGAAGGTCCAACGCCGATCTCGGCATTGATCCATGCGGCGACGATGGTTACCGCTGGTATCTTCATGGTTGCGCGCATGTCGCCGTTGTACGAGTTGTCGGAAACCGCGCTGAGCTTCATTCTGGTGATCGGCGCAACGACGGCGTTCTTCATGGGACTGATAGGTATCGTGCAGAACGATATCAAGCGCGTGATCGCGTATTCCACTTTGTCTCAATTGGGGTATATGGTCGTCGCGCTGGGAGTCTCTGCCTATGCGGCCGGTGTATTCCATTTGATGACTCATGCGTTCTTCAAGGCGCTGCTGTTTCTGGCCGCTGGATCGGTGATCGTCGGTATGCATCATGAACAGGATATCCGCAAGATGGGCGGTATCCGTAAACACATGCCCATTACCTACTGGGTCAGTCTTGCGGGTACCCTGGCGTTGATCGGGTTTCCCGGTTTCTCCGGTTTTTTCTCCAAGGATGCGATCATTGGCGCGGTGCATCATTCCGAGATCGCCGGTTCCAGCTATGCCTATGTGATGGTCGTGCTTGGTGTGTTCGTTACCGCCTTGTATAGCTTCCGCTTGCTGTTTCTCGTTTTCCATGGCGATGGGCCGCGTGACGGGCATGCACGCGAACATATCCATGAATCGCCCTGGGTGATCACTCTTCCGCTGATTCTGCTCGCCATCCCGTCGGTGTTGATCGGCTGGATGACGATGGAGCCGACGCTGTTCGGTGATTTCTTCAAGCAGGCGATCCATGTCGCGCCAGAGCATGATGTACTGGCTGAGTTGGGGCATTCCTATCATGGTCAGTGGGGTTTCATCCTGCACGGCATGATGGAATGGCCGTTCGTGTTGGCCATGGCCGGTCTGTTGACCGCGTGGGTAGTGTATCTGCTCAAACCTGAGTGGTCCGAACGCATCAAGAACGCGATGCTGCCCTTGTATAAATTGCTGGACAGGAAATACGGTTTCGATGAGTTCAATCAGATCGTGTTTGCCGGTGGCAGCCGTTTGATCGGTCGTCTGCTTTGGATCTTCGGTGATCGCAAGTTGATCGACGGGCTGATCATCAACGGCTCCGCGAAGAGCGTCGCGTTGCTTGCCGGTGTCGCGCGCCATGTGCAGACTGGCTATCTCTATCATTACGCAATTGCAATGATTCTTGGTCTGCTCGGCTTGCTGACCTGGTTTGTTTACTTCTGAGTTGAGTATTAGATGATGGCAGACTGGCCAATACTGAGTACAACGATCTGGCTGCCGATTATCGGAGGCCTGCTGGTGCTGGGCAGCGGCGACAAATCGCCGAACGTGTCCCGCTGGCTGGCGTTGGCGTTCGCCGTGCTGACCTTTCTCGTGAGTATTCCACTGTGGACCGCGTTCGACAGTGGCACCGCCGCGATGCAATTCGAGGAAAAAGCGGCCTGGATACCGGACTGGAATATTTTCTATCACCTGGGTGTCGATGGTATTGCGATGCCGCTGATCTTGCTGACCAGCTTTATCACAATTCTGGTGATCATCGCAGGCTGGACGGTGATACAGAAGCGCCCGTCTCAATATATGGCGGCCTTCCTGATCATGGAAGGCGTGATGATCGGCGTGTTCGCCTCGCTGGACGCGATGCTGTTCTATGTGTTCTGGGAAGCGATGCTGATTCCGATGTTTCTGATCATCGGTGTATGGGGTGGGCCGAACCGGGTCTACGCCACCATCAAATTTTTTCTGTATACCTTTTTCGGCTCGGTGTTCATGTTGATCGCGCTGATCTATATGTACACTCAGTCGGGTAGTTTCGAAATCCTCGATTTCCATGCGTTGAAACTGCCATTGAACGCGCAACTTCTCATCTTCATCGCCTTCCTGCTGGCGTTTGCCGTAAAGGTGCCAATGTGGCCCGTGCATACTTGGTTGCCGGATGCGCATGTCGAAGCGCCAACTGGCGGCTCGGTGATTCTGGCGGCGATCATGCTGAAGATCGGTGGCTACGGATTTTTGCGCTTCAGCCTGCCGATTGCTCCGGATGCCAGCCATGCGCTCGACTGGTTGATTATTCTGTTATCGCTGATCGCGGTGGTGTATATCGGCTTCGTCGCCCTCGTACAGGCGGATATGAAGAAGCTGATCGCGTATTCATCGATTTCGCATATGGGCTTCGTTACGCTGGGTCTGTTCATCGTGTTCCGTATCGCGGCGAACGCCGACGCTCCTGGCGGCGCCGTGCTCGGCATGGAAGGGGCCATGGCGCAGATGGTATCGCATGGTTTCATCTCGGCGGCGATGTTCTTGTGCGTCGGTGTCGTTTACGATCGCATGCATAGCCGCTTGATCGCCGACTATGGCGGCGTGGTGAATACCATGCCGGTGTTTGCGGCTTTCATGGTGTTTTTCGCGATGGCTAACGCGGGGCTTCCCGGCACGTCCGGATTCGTTGGTGAGTTCATGGTGATACTGGCGGCCTTCAGAGCGGATTTCTGGTATGCCTTCCTTGCGGCGACCACGCTGATCATCGGCGCTGCCTATACCTTATGGATGGTCAAGCGGGTTATCTTCGGTGATGTCGCGAACGAGAATGTTGCCAAGTTGACCGATCTGAATGGACGGGAGTATCTCGTGCTGGGCTTGTTGGCAGCCGCCGTGCTGGCGCTTGGCCTTTGGCCCCAGCCGCTGATAGAGGTTATGGACGCCTCCATTACGCATCTGGTGCAGCAGATTTCCGTTTCCAAACTCTGATGGATAGCTAAGAGGTTTCGATGGCTTTTGACCTGAATACGCTGATGCCGCTGTTGCCGGAGATTATGGTTCTTTCTCTGGTCTGCATCGTGCTGGTCGTGGATCTGTTTCTGGACGATGAATACAGAATCGTTTCTTACGGCATTGCGCAGGCGGGGCTGATCCTCGCGCTACTGGCTACGATCATGGTCGGCAAGGGTCCGGATCAGACGCTATTCGACGGAAATTACCGGATCGACACGATGGCGACGGTGCTGAAGACATCGATGCTGATTCTGGTGGTTGGTGCGTTTGTCTACGCCAAGGACTATCTGCGTAATCATAATCTGTTTAAGGGCGAATTCTTCGAGCTTGGGTTGTTCGCCTTGCTCGGCATGATGGTCATGGTATCCTCGGGCGGTTTTCTGGCGCTCTATCTGGGCCTGGAATTGCTTGCGCTTTCGCTTTATGCCTTGGTTGCCTTCGATCGGGATTCATCGAAGGCCTCTGAGGCGGCGATGAAATACTTTGTTCTAGGCGCGTTGGCTTCGGGGATGTTGCTGTATGGCATCTCGATGGTATATGGCGCGACCGGACGCATCGATTTTGGCGGCGTTGGCGAAGTGTTGTGTAGCGGGCAATTCGATACCACTGTGTTGGTGTTTGGCTTGGTTTTCATCGTGATCGGCATTGGCTTCAAGACGGGTCTGGTTCCATTCCATATGTGGGCGCCGGATATCTATGAGGGTGCTCCCACTGCGGTTACATTGTTTTTGGGTAGTATCCCCAAGATCGCCGCGTTTGCCATTGCGATGCGCATGCTGGTGGATGGATTGTTGCCGTTGCACGAGCACTGGCAGGGGATGTTGATCATACTGTCGTTGCTGTCCATGGCTCTGGGCAACGTGGTCGCCATTGCGCAAACCAATATCAAGCGCATGTTGGCGTATTCGACCATCTCTCATGTCGGCTTTTTGATGTTGGGTATCCTTTCCGCTACTCAGGAAGGCTACGCAGCCTCGATGTTCTACGCCATTGTGTATGCGCTGATGGCGCTGGGTGCGTTCGGCGTGCTGATTCTGTTGGGCCGCCAGGGGCTGGATATCGAGAACCTGGAAGACCTCAAGGGTTTGAGTCGGCGTAGTCCTTGGTTCGCAGGCATGATGCTATTGCTGATGTTCTCCATGGCGGGTGTGCCTCCGACCGTGGGTTTCTTCGCCAAGCTGTTCGTCCTCGAAGCGGTGGTCAATGTCGATCTGATATGGCTGGCTGTGTTTGGTGTGATCTTTTCGATCATCGGCGTGTTCTATTATCTGCGTATCGTCAAGCTGATGTATTTCGACGCCCCCGTGAGCGATGAACCTTTGTCCGCTGCCATCGATACGAAAGTCGTGCTCACGCTCAACGCGCTCGCGGTGCTGTGGTTTGGACTCTTTCCCTCCTCACTGCTGTCTGTATGCAGCGACGCTTTCGCGAAGGTTCCACCGGCGGCATTGGCCTGCGCGACCCCGCAGGTGGTTGCCGCCAACGCTGGCGTATCCTTGGATTCCGATGGTGATGGCGTGCCGGATTCCATGGATCGTTGCGCCACCACGCCGGTTGGATTGCGGGTGGGGCGCAATGGTTGTGTCGGCGACAGCGATAGCGACGGAATTGCTGACCAGATCGATATGTGTCCGGGGACGGCTGCGAATGCTGTCGTGGACGAGACCGGCTGCTCGCCGGATATCGCAATTGTACTCGAAGGCGTCACTTTTCTCAGTGGCTCTGCCTCGTTGACCGAGGACTCCAAACGCGTTCTCGATGTCGTTGCGGCAAGCATCGTGCGGCTGGATAAGCAGCGTTTCGAGATTGCCGGGCATACCGACACATCGGGCAGCGCGGAATTGAACCGAGGCCTCTCTCAGCGGCGCGCGGAAACGGTGCGGTTGTACCTGATTGAGAAAGGCGTCAGCGCACTACGACTCGTGGCGCGGGGTTACGGAGGCGCTCACCCGGTGGCGGATAACTCGACGCCGGAAGGACGGCGCAGAAACCGGCGCGTGGAAATCAATCGAATCCGCTGATGCTGTCGCCAGGGATCCAGTGCCCAAGCGTTCGTAATCTTTCCTGATGGCTGTTATCCCGATTTCGCTGGGTGGCGTGTTCGTCTCGTTGATTCCGGCAGTTTCCGTGGTGGTGATCCTGTACCGTTGGCGCATGGCGTATCGCGACGCGATGCTGGCGCTGATGCGCATGCTGGTGCAGTTGCTGCTGGTGGGCTTTCTCCTTGCGTGGTTATTCGCGGTAGAGCAGGTATTCATTGTTCTGGCGATCCTGATGTTCATGATCGTCGTATCCAGCTGGATTTCGTTGCGAACGGTACCCGCGCAGCGTGCCGCTCTGTTTGCTCAGGCCTTACTGTCCATCGGTGTTGCGGGCGCCTTGGTACTCGGGCTGCTGGTGATCGTCATCCTCGATGTATCGCCTTGGTATGAGCCGCGTTTTATCGTGCCCCTCGCCGGCATGTTTTTCGCGAATGCGATGAATAGCGTCAGTCTGACGGCGGAACGCGTGCATACGGAACTGAAACGTGGGGAATCCTACGCGGAAGCTCGTCGTACGGCTTTTGGCGCTGGTTTGATCCCGATCATGAACTCCTTGTTTGCGGTGGGCTTGGTTTCGCTACCGGGAATGATGACCGGGCAGATACTTGCCGGCGTGTCGCCATTGATTGCGGTGCGGTATCAGATTGTCATTATGGCGATGGTGTTTGCCGCGGCGGGGCTGGCGTCGGCTGCTTTTCTGGTGCTTTCCCGGCGGCGCTGGTTGGCGGCCGACAACGCCAGATGACGACGGCTATGCAGGCAGTTGTTTTGCCTGATCGTGATAGCGTGACAGAGCGCTCGCCACGCTAGGGAGATCTTTCCCCCAGGCGATGATTCCGTCTTCATGGCCACCCATTGCCATCACGCATTCGGGTGTCAGGCCAGAAGTCATGATGCGTTTCATTTCGTTGGCCATGGCGACTGTGCCATAGGCGACCCTTGGGTCGGTGATCGGGAGTCCGAGCGCCTCGGCCCGTTGCCAAGGCAGGGGGTCGTGTATATGGATGGCGGCATTGGCTGTCGCGTCGTTTTCGTAGATTACGGCATGCGTCAGAGCCTCGGACGAAGGCGGTGTGGCGCCGATGGCGTCAAGACGATTTTCTTCGATATCGAAATGGGTGACAAGCGCATAGCCGCGCGCATCCATGTGGGGAAGGTGGGCGGTTTGTGATCCGCTGACAAGAAAAGCCAGTGGGGCGTCGTGGCGAGGGCATCGCTGGCTGATATTGCCGAAATCATGGCCATCGTAGCGTCTTGGGTCTTGCGCGATGAGTCCCATCTCATGGAACCGAGCGCGCCATCGCTCGATTGCCTCTATATCGATATCGACGGGAATATCTTGTTTCCGGTGGTGTAAGCGGTATTTGATGACACCTTCCTGGATGGACATGGATGCTCCAACGAAGAACGCGGCCTCTATGACTCTGTTCAGCGGATTGATGTGAAGGTGCGAGGACCGTTTTGCCCTGGATGTTTTATCCGACTCCAGAATTTTCCGCAGAACAGCATCATCGGATACAGATTGCGTTCCGGCCATGATCCATTCAAGGCTTCGGGTAGTAAAGAAAATATCCGACTTTCGAGCGGGCTGGCTGAAATGCGTCAGATCAAGGCAAAAGAGTGAGCTTACAAGGGTAAGCGACCATTTTGAACGTAGAGGTGGTGCATTTCAATAGTGACTATCCCGGGTTAGCAGGCCGTTGAAAAATGGCATTTTTCAACGGCCCGTGTGCGGTACAGGGGTGTACCTTAGTTAAAAAAGTCCATGGAAGGACTTTTTCAACATCCTGTTAGTAGCCGCCTTTTCTCGTGCTCTGCGGCAGTCCAGCGACCTTGCGTCCCTGCTTGCTTGGCATCAGCGGAAACAGGCGATACATGTCCTTGCTGGTCTGCTTGCTTCCCCATTTCTTCGACATCTCTTTCATGATGGTGCGCTCATTGGGTTCCATCCCGTTGTTGTTGAAATGTTCGTCGCGGAGGTAGTTTACAATATCCCAATGTTGCTCGGTCATCTCGATCTCTTCGCCCTTGGCGATTTCAATCGCAACGTCTTCGCTCCAATCCTCGATGTTTTCCAGATAGCCATTATCCGTGGTAGGAATACTCTTGCCATTTACTTCGAGTGCCATGTCGCTACTCCTGGTTTGCTTACAGAATATATTAAGTTGGGAACGAGCCTAACTTGGATGAAAAGCCAGCGAATTCTAATAAATTCTAGCTTATTCGTCATCTGTCAGTTTCTTGACCGCATCGATATCCTTGTGCGGAATGAAGATACCGCAGCCGTATTTTTGGTAGCGACCGATACCTAGCTCCTGAAGTTCGATGGATTCGTCGGTTTTAAGATCGGCAAGCATCAGGCTGCGGGTACTGACCGGGCCATGTGGTGTATTCATCTCGCTCAGCATGCCGCTCAGCGCCTTGCGGATACGGATGCCGCGCGTTTTCAATATGTCGGCAACGCTGGCCAGAAAGGCGTTTTCGTCGGAACCCGTTTCCGTGACGATGTGTCGCGCGAACAGGGTGTTCAATTTACTAAGTTCGCGGGTCTTGAATCCGCCGATGCTCAGTGGTTTGTCCGCGACCTCGACAGCGATGCCATTTAATCCGGCGGCGAACTCGATTTTGTCTCGCGGCATGCGGATGACCAGTTTCGTTCGGCGTGACAGCAGTAACTGCTGCGCGGCGCCCTTGTCCGGGCGTTCCCAGCCATTTTGGGAACCTGCGACATGGATCTCGTGGATCGCGATCCTATCGTCCTCGTCCAGCCAGGGCGCGGCGTTGCGCAATGAGTCGGATAGCGCCCAGATATGGTCGACGGGGAGTTCTCGGCAGCGAATATCGAACAGGACATCAACGATCTTGCTGCGTTTCAGGGTTGGATCGTTTTCTTGCCAGTACATTGATTTACCTTAGCGTGAAAGTACGTGGTCGGTTGCCCGTGAATACGTCCGTGTAGGCTTGGCCTAGCCCACAGGGAAGTGCGGAATGCGGGAAATGCCAAGCACATTTCCCGCGCCCGGTCTCGGACACCCCGTTGCTGAACCACAGGCAACCGTCATGGCGGCGGGGTAGCGCTTCCGTCATGGTCGTTAGTTATCGGGTAGGGATGCGTGGATGGCGTCGCGGTCGATCCACCAGTCTTCTTGAACAAGTACATCGACGACATTGCGCAGACGCACCAGGAATTTATCCGGTTGATCCAGCTCCAATCGTTCGACCCAGGCTTGAAACTGTACCTGATTCTCGACATGGCTGTGTCGTCGCGCAACTTGGCCGAGTAACTGGCTGGCGAAAAAGCGCAGGTCTTTTCGCTGTTGCCCTTCGGCACGGATATCGGCGATGAACATGGCTGTTGCCGCAGCGACAGCGGCGCCATCGGAGTCGTCCGGCGTTTCATCCACCAGGTGTTGGAGCAGGGCAAGCGTCAGGTCGGGGTCGGTCGGGAAGGTCACCGCGAGCCAGATACCATGGCCGAGCGCGGCCAGCGAGCCGTCTTGGTCGCATTGGGAGAGTACATCGCAGGCATCGGCCGCCCACTCCCATTCATCGTTTTGGGCAAATGTATCGAATGCATCCCGCGCCCAGGGCCAAGCCTCGCGGCCTCTATCGATGGTCTTGAGCGAGCGCCCGATCTCCAGCTGTTTCTTTGCGCGTTCCAGTGGCGGATCGTTGGAACCTGTTTCGTTCCAGGCTTCCATCAGCGCGCCCAGGTGAGCTTCTACGCTGGCTTTTTCGCCAAGATCCTTGCGCAGGGAATCGGCGGCGGTATCGGGGAGTGCGTCGGGGTCGTGAAATTTCATGCTGAATCTGTGTGCTCCGAGGTTTGAACGAAGTCATGCCTAGACGAGAGGGAATCGGCTCAATTGAAGGCGGCTTCCAGCCTGTCCTCCCAATCTTCAGGAGTATCGGGATAAGGGGGTTTGACATCCATGCGAAAGAACATTTTACCCTCCTTGGCATATCCGACCGCTTCCACCAGCTCGTCGAACGATACGAATTGCGCGTTGGCGATGATGATCTCGCTGAGTAGTAGCATCGTTGGCTCCGTTGTTGAGAGGCAGGTGTGAACAGCTTCGAATTATATCGTCACGGCCGCCCAAACGCCGGAATTATCGCATGTGCGCTAATGTCCTGGCAGTGTGGCTCGTGGTCCCAAATTCTCCTCGTGTCTTGCCTGGAACCCAATGGCATCCGATGCTTGCCCGGTCGCACCGATAGTCATGTGTTCCGCTTTGGCTGCCGGATCATGTATCAATATATCATTGACTACTAATATTATTCCGCCTAGACTTTGCGGAAATTCGATGGCGCCATATCGATGGTGTGTTCCGCCTCTATCCCTTCTGGGGTAGGGCGCGTGGAAGGCGCCACCCCCCGTTGGTGGAATACTCGTCAGGCAACGTATTGACTAATATTAGCGGCTATTGATGGGCTGTCTTATGGATCGTTTCACTTGCGGGAGCAGCGAGGGGGGCCCAGGTCAATGTTGCGCGTAACCAGTCTGGGTTCCGGGCAAAGTGATTCAACTATTTTCGATAAACATTTGGAGAATGAGCGTAATGGCTGTTCAAAAGTTTGATACTCCTATGCTGGATCAGCTCGAATCTGGTCCATGGCCCAGCTTTATTACCGGCATCAAGGCGTTGCGTGACAACCATCCCGACGCAAAGATCAATGAGATGACCAACTCCCTGCTTGGGCAGTTGGAGCATTCCTATGAGACTCGCAAGGGCTATTGGAAAGGCGGCACCGTTTCGGTGTATGGCTACGGTGGAGGTATCATTCCGCGCTTTTCCGAGGTTGGGCATGCGTTCGTCGCATCCAAGGAGTTCCATACCTTGCGGGTTCAGCCGCCTGCGGGAAATCATTATTCCACGGGTATGTTGCGTCAGTTGGCGGATAGTTGGGAGAAGTGGGGTTCTGGTCTGGTGACCTTCCATGGTCAGACGGGCAATATCATGTTTATCGGCGCCGACACCGAGAATGTCCAGCATTTCTTCGATGAAATCAATGATTATGGGTGGGATCTTGGTGGCGCAGGTCCTTGCGTGCGCACCGCGATGTCATGTGTCGGCGCGGCGCGTTGTGAGATGTCTTGCACCAATGAGCAAAAAGCTCACCGTCTGCTAGTGAACAATTTCACCGATGACGTTCATCGTCCGGCCCTGCCCTATAAGTTTAAGTTCAAGATTTCCGGTTGCCCGAACGATTGCCAGAATGCAATCGAGCGCTCCGACTTTGCTGTTATCGGTACATGGCGTGACGATATGAAAGTCGACCAGGATGAGTTCAAGGCCTATGTGAGCCGCAAGGGTCGTCAGCATGTCGTCGACAACATCATTAGTCGCTGTCCGACTCAGGCGCTGACCTTGAATGACGATGACAGCCTGACCGTCAACAACAAGGACTGTGTGCGCTGCATGCATTGTCTGAACGTCGTGCCGAAGGCCTTGCATCCGGGTGATGACAAGGGTGTAACCATTCTGATCGGCGGAAAACGTACATTGAAGATCGGTGACCTGATGGGTACCGTGGTCGTGCCTTTCAAGAAACTGGAAACAGAAGAAGACTGGGAGAGCATCGTCGAGCTGGCCGAGGAAATTATCGACTTCTGGGCCGAGAACGGTCTTGAGCATGAACGCTGCGGTGAGATGATCGAGCGTATCGGGCTGGCTAATTTCCTCGAAGCCATTGGTATCGACCCGGATCCCAATATGGTGGACTCCCCACGTCAGTGCTCTTATGTGCGCATGGACGGCTGGGATGAGGCCGCTATCGAATGGTTTGAGAAAAAGGCGGAGCAGGCCTGATTCAAACCCTGTTGTAATTGAATAATCCGCTTGCCGATGACTGGCTTCAATGTCATCGGCGAGTTGAGTTTGACTTGAATTTTGGAGGTCGAAATGGCGAAGCAAGAAATGCGCGAGCCGATTGAATCAGGATGTCCGGATCCTTTCCAGTACATGCACCCCGTCATGCGTAAGAATTTCGGTATGTGGAAGTATCACGAGCATCCACGTCCGGGTGTCCTGCTGCACGTTGCCTACAGTGGCGACAAGATATGGACGGTTCGAGTAGGTACTCAGCGTATTTTGGATTTGTTTTCACTTCGCGAGCTTTGCGATATCGGCGAGAAGTTCGCCGATGGATATATCCACTTTACTATCCGTTCCAATATCGAATACATGGTTACCGACGAGGCCAAGGTCGAGCCGCTGATCAAGGCAGTAGAAGACGCTGGTTATGTCGTTGGCGGCACTCAAAACTCCGTTACCATGCTGTCCCACACCCAGGGCTGGTTGCACTGCGATATCCCGGCTACCGATGCGTCCGGCGTGGTCAAGTCTATGATGGATGAGCTCATCGACGAGTTCCGTAGCACCAATATGCCAAACCGAGTGCATATCACCACTTCCTGCTGTCAGATCAACTGTGGCGGCCAGGGCGATATCGCCATTAATATTCAGCATACCAAGCCACCCAAGATCAACCATGACCTGGTTGCCAATGTGTGCGAGAGACCTTCCGTGGTTGCGCGTTGTCCGGTAGCGGCGATTCGTCCCGCGATCGTCAATGGTAAGCCTTCCCTTGAAGTCGACGAAAAGAAATGCATCTGTTGTGGCGCTTGTTTCCCGCCGTGTCCGCCGATGCAGATCAACGATGCGGAGTTCTCCAAACTGGCTATCTGGGTGGGTGGAAATCACTCCAACGCGCGTGGAAAGCCGACCTTCCATAAACTCGTTGCCGCAGGTATCCCGAACAATCCGCCTCGTTGGCCCGAGGCTACCGCCATCGTCAAGCGCATTTTGGCGGCGTACAAGGAAGGTGCGCGTGACTGGGAGCGTATCAATGAATGGATCGAGCGTATCGGTTGGCCGCGTTTCTTCGAGGCCGTCGAGTTGCCGTTCACCAAGTACCACATCGATAACTGGCGTGGCGCGCGTAAGAGTCTCAACGCGTCTACCTATATCCGCTTCTAAAGCGGGAAGTGGAGTTGATTTATGAAATTAACCGTTCAAGTCAACGAGGGGCCTTATCAGCACCAAGCGTCTGATTCGGCCTACCACTTCACCAAGGCAGCGTTGGAGAAGGGGCATGAAATTTTTCGTGTCTTTTTCTACCACGATGGTGTCAACAACGGCACTCGCCTGACCACTCCACCGCAGGATGACCGGAATGTCGTTGCGCGTTGGAGTGAGTTGGCGGAGAAGAACGATCTCGATCTGGTGATCTGCGTTGCCGCCGCCCAGCGTCGCGGTATCGTCGATGAGGGTGAAGCCGAGCGTAACGGTAAGGATGCGACCAACATCGCGCCGGGTTTCCGAATTTCCGGGCTAGGGCAGTTGATCGAAGGTGGTATCCAGAGCGATCGTCTGGTCGTGTTTGGCGATTGATTCAGGAGTGATTTAGATGGCTACCAAGAAATTCATGTATGTCAATCGCCGCGCGCCCTACGGCACGATATACGCATGGGAGGCACTTGAGGTCGTATTGATCGGTGCCGCCTTTGAGCAGGATGTCAGCATGGCGTTTGTCGACGATGGCGTGTTTCAGTTGATGAAAGGGCAGGATACTGCCGGCATCGACATGAAGAACTTTTCCCCGACCTATTCGGCGCTTGGCGACTATGAAGTCACCAAGATATACGTGGAAAAAGAGTCGTTGGAAGAAAGGGGGCTCACGCTTGATGATCTACAGCACCTCGTCTGGGAAGATGAAGATGAAGACTGGGCGGAAAAGGACTCTATTCGGCTGGTCAGCCGAGCCGAGCTGGCAGAGGTATTTGCCGGGCAAGATGTCATGTTCAACTTCTAACCCGAGGGGTAATCGAAAATGTCTATTCTACATATCGTGAACAAGTCCCCTTACGAGCGTAACAGCGTCGCGCTGGCAGTCGACTATATGCGTGATGGCGACACCCTGCTGTTGATCGAAGACGCCGTGTATACCGTGATGCAGGGCGGTAAGGCGGCCTCGATAATCGATGGCCAGAAGGCTATCGTTCTTGGCCCTGATCTGGCCGCGCGAGGCATTGCCAAGGAAAAAATGATCGATGGCGTGGAAGTTGTCGATTATGCGGGTTTCGTCGATCTCGTCGAAGCTAGTGATAAAACACAGTCCTGGCTTTGAGCCATGGCTATTTCGTTATTGATTCAGTATTGAAGGAGAAATTTCATGCCTATCGAAGTTGACGGTAAAGTATTGGAAACCGATGAAGAGGGCTACTTGGCCAATATTAACGATTGGGTTCCTGGTGTTGCCGAAGTCATGTCTAAGGAAGACGATCTGGAGCTCACCGACGAGCATTGGGATATCATTAATTTCTTGCGCGAGTATTATGAAGAATACCAGATCGCTCCGGCGGTTCGTGTTCTGACCAAGGCTGTGGGTAAGAAGTTGGGCAAGGACAAAGGTAACAGTAAATACCTGTATGGCCTATTCCCCTACGGTCCTGGCAAGCAGGCTTGCCGTTACGCCGGTCTGCCGAAGCCTACCGGCTGCGTCTGATCGATCGTTCTCATGAGGAAGGTCTTGAGACCTTTCTCATGGTCTCCAGTGAATTTGCGAATTTCGGAAGCATTACGCTTCTGACGGTTGTGTACGTATGAGCACTTTCTACGCGATCCTGTTTATTGTTGCGACACTCGTCCTGGTGGTTGGTGTTGCTCGCCGCGTGTATCTTTACTATAAGGTTCCCGCGCCACTCAAGATTCCCACCACGCCGGCTCCAGTGACCCGCGCCGGCGTGGTTCTTCGCATGTTTCGTGAAGTCGTTTTTTTTGAAAGCCTATTCAAGGCGACTAAATGGACGTGGTTATTTGGCTGGATGTTCCATATAGGGCTCGCACTGGTACTGGTCCGTCATTTGCGCTACTTCATGGATGACGACAATGTCTTTTGGCCGTTGGTCGAGCTGATTCAGCCTTTTGGCGTCTATGCGGGGTTCGCGATGGTGCTTGGGCTGCTCGGTTTGCTGGGACGGCGCATCCTCGTCGATCGTGTGCGTTATATCTCCGCGCCGTCGGATTATGCGATGCTGCTGTTGCTCATTGGTATCGGCGCGATTGGCTTGGCCATAAAATTTATTTTTCGCACGGATATTGTCGCGGTCAAATCTTTCTTTGACGGCCTATGGGTATTCGACTGGCAGGATCTTCCAATGGATGCGCCGCTGCTCATTCACCTGGGGTTGGTTGCGATACTGTTTTTGATCTTCCCGGTCAGTAAATTGTTGCACGCGCCCGGTATCTTCTTCAGCCCATCACGTAATCAGGTCGACAATCCTCGCGAAGTCCGACATGTCGCTGATTGGGCCCGAAAACTCGAAGAATAACGCGATCTGGTCGAATAGCGAACCGAGAATTATAGAGGCTATACATGGCTAAGGCAGATTTTAACGTACCTGAATTGGGTGAATCCATTGAGGTTCCCGCGATCAAAGAAGGCAGTATGGCGCACAGCTCGCCTTTCGTCGCAAAACCTCAGTTTCAGGAAGCACTGGGTTTCAAGGGCGAGATTGGCGATAACTGGAAAGAAGACACGCTGGAAGCGATGGGCGATTTGCTCGGCAAATACCGTTCCTTGCAGGTGTATATGGATATCTGTGTCAAATGTGGCGCATGCACGGACAAATGCCATTATTTCCTGGGTACCTCGGATCCGTTGAACATGCCGGTGGGGCGTCAGGATCTGATGCGCAAGGTCTATCGACGTTATTTCACCTTTGCCGGGAAGTTTTTCGGGAAGTTGGGGATACCCGGTTTCGTCGGCGCCGCGGATCTTGAACGCGATATGCTGGATGAATGGTACAGCTATTACCATCAGTGCTCCGAATGTCGCCGCTGCTCGGTATTCTGTCCCTATGGCATTGACACCGCCGAGATCACCATGGCGGGACGCGAGATCCTCGCGCGTATCGGCATGGGGCAGAAATACGACAACGAGATCATCGGCAAGGTATACACCATAGGCAATAACCTCGGTCTACCCGAGCCAGCGCTCGCGGATACCCTGGAAGGGCTCGAAGAAGATATCGAGGACGATACCGGAGTCAAGGTTCGCCTGCCGCTCGATGAAAAAGGGGCGGATATCCTGTTGATCACGCCTTCCGCTGATTTCTTCGCCGAGCCACATGTTGATGGCCTGATGGGGTATGCCAAGGTGTTCCATGAGGCTGGTGTAAGCTGGACGCTGAGTTCCTATGCGTCTGAAGCCGCGAATTTCGGTATGTTCATCGGTTCCTACAAGAACATGCGCGAAATCTCCTTGCGAATCCGGAAAGCCGCGTTGGAACTGGGTGTAAAACGGATCATATTTGGAGAATGCGGACACGCTTGGCGCGTTGCTTAC
>Ga0256841_1000947_pt1 | contig 27113 bp, 14 predicted proteins | sample 356308metaG_FD_185971 | JGI IMG/M metagenome (GOLD analysis project Ga0256841, IMG submission 185971) | Hydrothermal vent microbial communities from Mid Atlantic Ridge, Atlantic Ocean - 356-308 | ecosystem: Environmental > Aquatic > Marine > Hydrothermal vents | place: Atlantic Ocean: Mid...
CTGTCGGATTTAGGATTAATCTACTGCGCTGATGGGAAAGCGGTCCATTTTTCCTCGATTTTTCGTTGCATAGGCCCACTATGCGCCTCAAAATCGAGAAAAACTGGCCTCGCTTTCCCACCATGCTCGCGACGATCACCTAAACCCGACAGACTCCTAGAGAATCTAAACGTTCTGCTTTCATATAATCTAATAAGTCCATGATTGTTATCGTGCGTGTGTAGAATGGGCAGATAGAATCCGCTGTATTTTCGAGTGATGGCCTCCTGTTTGGAGGACCGCTAATCCATGATTCATATCTTCAAATCGCTGTCGGCCAAGCTCTGGTTTGGCTTCGTTGTCCTGGTACTCATTGCCGGTGTGGTCATGGGGGCGGCGAGGCTGTTGCTGCCGTGGGCCTCGGAGTTACGCGGTGACGTGGAAACCTGGGTCAGCAAAACGCTGGGCCGGCCGGTGGAGATCGGCGTGTTGCATGCGGGTCTGCACGGTCTCGATCCCCAGCTGGTGCTGGAGAATGTGACCCTGTTCGACACGGGCAAGCGCCATGAACGCCTTCATCTTGACGAGCTGCGCCTGCAGGTGGACCTGTTGGGCAGTCTTGGTCACGGGGAGGTCCGCATCAAGAATCTGATCCTGGTTGGCGCCCGATTGCTGGTACGGCGGCACCGGGATGGCCGGCTGGAGGTGGCGGGTCTGGTGGAAGGTGGTGGAGCGGGTGACAACGGAGTGGCGGCGGTGCTGATGAATGAAGGTCGCTTGCAGTTGAAAGAGAGTGAGGTGCTCTGGGACAACCGGCGGATAGGCGCGGAGCCGGTCTATTTCGAGGATGTGGAGGTCTCCATCGTCAACCACCGCGGCAGGCACCAGATCGACGCCACTGCCTACCCGCACGGAGAAGAGAAGGCGCGGATGCGCCTGGCCGCCGACCTGTTCGGTGATGTGGCCTCCCCCGACCGTTGGGGTGGCGAGATCTACCTGAAGGGCAAGCGCTTGTCGCTGGGACCGATGAAGGGTGTGCAGCTGCCGGGGGGGTACCGTGTCGTCGACGGGATGCTGGACCTGGAGATGTGGGGGCAGTGGCGCAACGGGACCTTGAGCCATACCGAAGGCCGCCTGCGCACCGCCGATCTGGAGTTGTCAGTGCCGCAACGCGGTGCGGACGATCTGCAGATCGCCTCGGTGGAGGGTGCGTTCCACTGGCGCCGGAATGGACAGGGGTGGGATCTGGATTTCGCTGATTTCGGTCTGCAATACGGTCCCAGCATCTGGCCGCAGGGGCGTATGAGCCTCGCCTTTCAGCACGATGGCGAGAGGATGCGCCTCAAGGCCGGGGCCGATTTCGTGCGGCTGGGCGATGTGCTCGACATGATCGAGTCTGCCTCTTTGCTCGATGCGGAAACGGTCAGCGCGCTGCATGCCCTGAACCCGCGGGGCGACCTTCACGACCTGAGACTCGACCTGACACTGGCGGATGGCCGGGTGGCCGATTGGGCGGCCGGCGCCCGGGTGGTCGATTGGTGGAACGCGGCGTGGCGGCGCCTGCCTGCCTTGTCGGACGTCGATTTCACCTTTCTGGCAAACCCCACCGCCGGCTGGATTGCCCTCGACGCCACGAATATGGCTGTCGCCATGCCTTGGCTGTTTCGCGATGCGTTACAGGCCCGACAGCTCTCAGGTACCGTGGACTGGCGCCGGGATGAGACGGAAAGGGGATGGGTGATCCAGAGCCGGGCGCTGGACCTGTCGAACCAGGATGTTGCCACCCGCAGCCGATTCCGCCTCGTCATTCCTTTCGATGGCGCATCGCCTTGGGCGGACATCCAGACCGATTTCCACGAGGCGGATGCCGCCGCTATCCGCCATTACCTCCCGGTGGGCATTATGCGCAATAAAAAGCTGGTGAACTGGCTGGACCGGGCCTTTGTGGGCGGCCGCGTGCCGAGCGGCGCCTTTCTGCTCCATGGGCCGCTCAAGCCCTTTCCCTACCGCCAAAACGAGGGGCGCTTCGAGGTGCTGTTCGGTGTGCAGGATCTGACCCTCGATTATGACGAGGAGTGGCCGCGTCTGGAGTCGATGCGGGGTGAAGCGCGGTTTCTGAATAACAGCCTGGAGGTCATGTTGGAGGCGGGGCGGATATTCGACAGCCAAATAGGACCAACGCACGCCCGCATTGATGATCTCAAGCTGACCTCGCCGTTGGTGGTCGAGGGCGTGGTCGACGGGCCCTTGAACGATGTGGTGCGGCTGCTGCGGGAGACCCCGTTGAAGAAACGCTTCCAACGTTTCGCTGACGCCTTACGGGTCAAGGGGCGGAGCCATCTGCAAATCGGTTTTACCGCCCCGATAGAGAAGGGACGGGGCAAGGGGCAGTGGCAGGTGAATGGCGATCTTCAACTGAGCGATGCCATGCTCGATCTGCCCGCCCAGGGGGTGCAATTCTCGAAAATCAAGGGGCATCTTGGATTCGATTTGGATGGCGTGCACGCCCGGGGGTTGCGAGGGCGGGTCTTCGATACGCCGCTGATGGTCGACGTGCAGACCCTGCCCGAGGCGCACAAGACAAGGATCTCGGCGCAATTTTCGCCGGAGATCCGCGCTTGGGCGGGGCGGGCGCCCGAGTGGAATCTGGGCTGGATCGACGGGCAGCCGAACCTGGATCTGACCGTTGATATCGGACACGGGGAGGTTGGCAGTGAAACCCCGCTTTCGTTCGCGCTGCGGTCAGATCTGAAAGGGGTGCGGGTCGATCTGCCAGCACCGCTGGGAAAGGGACCGGAAACGGTGCGGGAACTCGATCTCTCGGGCGATCTTGCCGGTACGTCCACCGGGCTGTTGCGCATCGGCTATGGAGGGATCCTGAAGGCGCTTTTCGAATTGGACATGGCGCGCCCGCAGGGGCCTTTGCCGACCCGGGGGGAACTGCGCCTGGGGGGCGGGGCGCCGGCCCTGCCAATGGATCGGTACCTGCGTCTGGTGGGACATCTCAAACATCTGGACCTGGCGCCTTGGGTGGCGTTTCTGCGTGATCCTCCCTTCGCGTTTGGAATGGGTGGACGTGATTTGCCGCCGCCCCTGGTGGATGTCCAGGTTGGCAGCGCGACGCTGGGGCACGAGGTGCTGAAGCAGGTGGCGTTCCGCGCCAGTGAAAAGAAGGAAGGCTGGTTGATGGAGATGACGTCGGACCGGCTGGCGGGTCGGCTGCTGTTCCCGCCGGCAGCGAGCCGCAAGCCAGTGGACATCCGCCTGAGCCGCTTGGCCCTCAGACTCGGAGATGACGATGCCGGCAAGACGGAACAAGCGGACGGGAAAACCGATACGTCGTCCGACAGCGGCCTGAATCCCCGGCGCATGCCGCCGATGAAATTGCGCATCGACGCGCTGACGGTCAACGACCAACCGTTCGGTACCGCCACTGCCCGCAGCCATACCACGGACGATGGCGTGATGATCGATGCCTTCGCCCTGGACGCCCCACTGTTGAACCTGAAAGGGAAGGGGAAATGGCAACTTAAACGGGGGGTGCAGAAGACGGTGCTGGAGATTGAGGGGCAGTGTACGAACCTGGGCAAGATGTTGCGTGAACTTGGCTTTTCCAGCGCCCTGGATGCGGCGCCGCTGGAGATGGACAGCCGCTTCGAGTGGCGCGGTGCGCCGTGGGCATTTGCAGCGCGTAATCTGGAAGGGCGCCTCACCTTCAATATTGGCAGCGGGCGTCTGCTGGATGTGGAACCAGGGGCGGGACGGGTGTTCGGTCTGCTCAATCTTGGCGCCCTGTGGCGAAGGCTGACGCTGGACTTTTCCGATCTCTTCGGCAAGGGCTTTAGTTTCGATCGCATCGAGGGGGCCTTCACTCTCACGGACGGTGATGCGTATACCGACGGTGTGGTGGTGGAAGGCCCCTCCGCGAGGGTGGATGTCAAAGGCCGGATCGGACTCGCCAAGGAGGATTACGACGAATTTATCACCGTCCTGCCACGCTTGAGTTCGGGCCTGCCGCTGGCGGGCATGCTGGCCGGGGGGCCTACGGCGGGGGCGGTCATGTTGGTCATACAGCAACTGCTGGGAAGCCAGGTGGACAAACTCGGACGGATTCGATACCACGTGACCGGCGGTTGGAACGAACCGAAGTATGAAAAACTGGGCGGCAGGGCCGATGTCGACGAAAGCATACTGGCGCCCGGCGCCGGCATCAGTGCCAGAGAATTGCTCAATCGTTGAGTGCTTGGAGCCCGGCCGGCGATGATGCTATTCTCCTGGCATGTCTTTCTCTCGATTCAATCGATTGGCCCCTGAGTTGCGGGACTGCGCAGGATGAGCGGCCTGCCGAATCGCGTCGCTGCCGTGCAGATGGCCTCCAGCCCCAATGTCGGTGCAAATCTGCTCGAAGCGGAACGCCTCATCGCCGCCGCGGTGGAGACGGGCGCCCGTCTGGTGGTGCTGCCGGAGAATTTTGCCTTCATGGGCAAGAAGGACAGGGAGCAGTGCACCCTGAGTGAGGCGGAGGGCGACGGCCCGCTGCAGAACTTTCTCTCGCAGACGGCCCGCCGTTATGGCATCTGGTTGGTGGGAGGCACGGTTCCGCTGCATGCCGACGATGCTGCAAAGATCCGCGCGGCCTGCCTGGTGCTCGACGACCAGGGGGAGCGGGTGGCGCGTTACGACAAGATGCACCTGTTCGACGTGGAGCTGGTGGAGACCGGCGAACGTTACATAGAGTCGGAAACCATCGAGCCGGGGGAACCGGTGGTGGTGATCGACAGTCCCTTCGGCCGGCTGGGGGTTGCCGTCTGCTACGATCTGCGTTTCCCCGAGTTGTTCCGCAACATGGTGGACCAGGGTGTGGAGGTGCTGGCCATCCCGTCGGCGTTTACGGCCATCACCGGCAAGGCCCACTGGGAGACCTTGGTGCGCGCCCGCGCCATCGAGAATCTCTGCTATGTGGTGGCGGCCGCGCAGGGGGGATATCACATGAGTGGCCGCGAGACCTACGGTCACAGCATGATCGTGGATCCGTGGGGCCGTATTCTTGCGGAAGTCTCGCGCGGTACCGGGTATGTCTCCCATCCGTTGGACCGCGAGTACCAGACCAACATTCGGCGCAGTTTCCCCACCCTCGATCATCGCCGCCTGCATTGCGGTTGAAACACAGGCCGGCCATGGCGACGCCTCATGTCCGCGTGCATGCGTCCATCGACGAACTGGGTGACGCGCAGTGGAACGCCCTGAATTCACGTGCGGACCCCTTCCTTCAGCATGCGTTTCTCTCTGCCTTGGAGCACAATGGCTGCGTGGGCGAACGGTTTGGCTGGATCCCCCGGCATCTCGGCCTGTGGGAGGGAGATCGACTGGTGGGAGCCGCGCCCCTCTACCTGAAAGACAACTCCTATGGTGAGTTCGTCTTCGATCATGCCTGGGCGGACGCCTATCAGCGGCACGGGCATGCCTACTACCCCAAACTGGTTTCGGCCATTCCCTATACCCCGGCCAGCGGGCGGCGTTTGTTGCTGGCGGAAGACCGGGCGCTGGAGGATGCCAGCCGGGTCCTGCTGGAACGTGCTCTCATGCTGGCCGAGGAGGAGCAGGTCTCTTCCCTGCACTGGCTGTTCGTCACGGAAGGGGAAGACGCCCTTCTGCGGAAGCGCGGTTTCCTGCCGCGGCTTGGCTGTCAGTTCCATTGGCACAATCGCGGGTATCCCGATTTCGATGCGTTTCTGGCCGCACTGACAGCGAAGCGGCGCAAGGAGATCCGGAGGGAGCGGCGTAAGGTGCGGGAGGCAGGCGTCCGTTTCCGGGTGCTGCGGGGAGACGAAGTCGATGACGCCCAGTGGCAAACCTTTGCCCGTCTATACGCGCGGACCTTCGAGGAGCACTACAGTCTGGCGACCCTCAACGAAGGCTTCTTTCGCGAAGTGGGGGTGCGGATGGGTCGCCATGTCGTGCTGATCTTGGCCTATAGCAACGGCGCATGTGTGGCCGGCGCCCTGTTCTATCGCAGCGACGACACCCTCTACGGGCGGCATTGGGGCAGTGTGGAGACATTCGACAGCCTGCATTTCGAGACTTGTTACTATCAGGGTATCGACTACTGCATCCGGGAAGGACTGCAACGTTTCGAACCCGGTGCGCAGGGGGAGCACAAGGTGCGGCGCGGCTTCCTTCCCTCCTTCACCTTCTCGGACCACTGGATCGCCGACGAGGGGTTCCGCACCGCGATCGCCGACTTTCTTGACCGTGAAACCCCTTTGGTGCGGGACTATGCCGAAACATTGGGAGGGCATTCGCCCTATAAGGAGGCAACGTGAAACCCTATGCCGAATCCTGTGACCAGAACAAGGCGCCCATCCTTGCGGTATTGAAACGGCTGTTCGCCGACCGCCGCAAGGTGTTGGAGATTGGCAGCGGCACCGGTCAGCATGCGGTCTTCTTCGGCGCCGCGCTGCCCCACTTGGTGTGGTGCCCCAGCGACCGGGCGGAACAGCATGCCGGTATCGATGCCTGGCGGGGGGACGCGGGATTACCCAATGTATGTCCACCTTTGGACCTCGATGTGGACGGTGAGTGGCCGGCCGAACGCTATGATGCTGTCTTCAGCGCCAATACCGCCCATATCCTGTCCTGGCCCCAGGTGCAGAAGATGTTCGAGGGCGTCGGCAGGGTACTCGATTCGGGCGGACTTCTGATACTCTACGGCCCCTTTAACTACGGCGGTCGATACACCAGTGAGAGCAATGCCCGTTTCGACGCCTGGCTCAAGGCCCGGGACCCCGCCAGCGGCATTCGTGATTTCGAGGCCCTGGATGCCTTGGCGGGCAGTCAGGGCATGCGGATGCTTGAGGACGTGGAGATGCCGGCGAACAATCGCATACTGGTGTGGCGTAAGGCGGGGTCCTGAACCCGCCCGGTCGTGACCCGCCTATCAAAACGGCGCCCCCCGGACGCTTCAGAGTTCATGGGCGGGGATGCGAAGGCAGCCGGATCTGAGTCTACCGGCGATGACTCCAATGTCTGGTTGTGTTCAGCCCAAAACTCCCATCGGCGTATCTGTGTCGACTATGTAACAAATTGTGTCATGGCATGGGTGTTCGGGTGTTTTGTAGTATAAAGCGCGATAATTTAAGTAATTAGATTCGTTTTTTCGGGTAAATTGTCGGGCTGTGAGCGTTTGATCCGGGGGCGACGGTGTATCGTCCGCCGGCGCTACAACTGTATTCGGGGTGAGGTATGGGGTTGATTTTACGGCGCTTGGTCATGGGGTTCATCTGTCTGGGGGCCTCCGCCGCCTATGCCGAAGTGGATATGAATATCACCAGCTTCGGCGATTCACCGGACCCGGTGGCGGCCAGTTTCGATTTCACCTATGACCTGACAGTGGAGAACAGCGGGGCCGATCCCGCGCCCGATGCGGCCCTCGCCGTGACCGTTCCCGCTGGCATCACCTTCAAGTCGGTGACGCCGGCCGCCTGTGGCTACAACGCCGGGGCGGGGCAAGTGGAGTGCGCCTTCGGCACCCTCGCCGGCACGGCATCGGGCGGCAGCCCGGTGAACGTCCAGATCGTGATGCAGGCTACCCTGCCAGGCGTGCAATCGATCGCCTCCACCGCCACCGTCAGCACCTCGGCGGCCGACAGCAATGCCGCCAACGACAGCCAGACCCAGAATACCTCCATTCTGCAAGGCGCGGATCTGGCCCTGACCTCCAACCTCTCACCCGACCCGGTGTCTGCTGGCGGTAATGTGAGCTTCGCCCTGCAGGTGGAAAACATTGGACCCAACGAGGCCGATGGCGTGCGGGTGGTGGAAGAGTTGGCGCCGGGCATCGAATACCAGTCCGGAACAGGGGGCGGATGGAGCTGTTCCGCTTCCGGTCAGACGGTGACCTGCAACCATTCGGGCAACGCGCCGGTGGGACAGTTGCCGTTGTTGGCCATCGTGGGCAAGGTCGTCTCCAGCACCCTGGGGACCCTGACCAGTACGGCCACCGTCAGCTCGCCGAACACCCCGGATGGCCAGCCTGGCAACGATACCGTCACCCAGCCGCTGACGGTGCAGGCCGGCACCGATCTCGCCGTCAGCAAGCAAGTCAGTCCCTCCCCCGTCATTGCGGGCCAGGCCGTCACTTTCACTCTCCAGGTGGACAACCTGGGACCCATGGACGCCGCCAACCTGGTGCTGACCGATACCCTTTCCGCGGGTTTCAGCGGAATCTCTGCTTCGGGTGCAGGATGGACATGCGGTGTGACCGGACAGACCGTGACCTGTACCCGGCCCTCGCTCACTGTGGGGTCGGCGCCGCCCTTCACTGTCACCATACCAAGCCCAAGGCCCGCAACGTACAATATTGCGCTCACTGTGGGGTCGGCGCCGCCCGTCACTGTCACCGCCACCGCCCCCGCCACCCCGGGCAGCGTTACCAACACCGCCACCGTGACCAGCGATACGGCGGATGCGGCATCGGGCAATGACAGCGGATCGGTGACCTTCGACGTCGAGGCGGACGGGGCGGATCTGCACATCTCCTCGGCCCACCGCTATCAGAACCCCGTCGCCATTGGCGGCACCATTGTCACCCGCGTGTGGGTCAATGACGATGGCCCACGCCCCGCCACTGGCCCGATCCGCATCACCGCTGAACTGGAGGCGGGCGAGGAATGGACCAATACGTTCAGCGGTACCGGCTGGAGCTGTTCGTATGATGCCGGAACACGCATCGCCACGTGCGACTATGCCAACGGCCTGGCGGTGAACGAGGAGACCGCGCACCTCGAATTGCGGACCCAGGCGAACGCGGCGGGGAGCTACCGGGGACACTTCTGTACCAGCGCCGATGCCGGTCTTGAACCTCCGGAGGGCGACCCCGATGCGACCAACAATTGCGTCAATGGCAATTCCATCACGGTGAGCGCTACCACCGCCGATCTGGCGCTCACCAAAACGGTGGACAAGGCCAGCCTCCCCACAGGCGATTCGACCCTGACCTACACCCTGCGCATCACCAACAACGGCCCGGACGACGCCAGCAACGTCAACCTGAGCGATGCCTTGCCCATGTATCTGGGGGGGACCGCGTACCGTCCGGCGACGGGCGTGACGGCTACGGTTACGCAGGGCGCAGGGACCTGTACCACGGGCAGCACCGTGAATTGCAGTTTTCCGTCCATCGCCAACGGCGCCACCGCCGAGGTCCAGGTACAGGTCTCCCGGCCGATGCGGGATGGCAACCACACGAACACCGCCTCTGCCTATTCAGCGGATATCGGTGACTCCAACCGCAGTAACAACCGCGCCAGCGCATCGGCCACGGTGGCGGCCGTCACCGATGTGGAGCTGACCGGCTACACGGTTACCCCCAACCCGGTCAAGGCGGGTGTGGAGGCGGTCTACGTCCTCAATTTCCGCAACAACGGCCCTTCCACCGCGGCCGGTGTGCAGGTTAGTAACGTCTTCGATGTGACCTCTGCGGGCACCTATACCTATATAGGCGCAACGCCCAGCAAGGGGTCGTGCAGTTACGACGCGGCCACCCACGCGCTGCAGTGCAGCATCGGCAACATGGCGCGCGACGAGACCCAGTCCGTCACCCTGCGTATTCGGCCCGATTACATGGTGGCGCCGCCCAACCCGCGCGTATTGCGGGGCAGTGCCAGCATCGCCACCAGCACCACGGAATCGGATGCCACCAACAACGACGCCAGCCTCGACCTGAACATCGATGCAGCATTGGTGGATCTGTTGGTAAACCAGTCCGATTTGCAGGATCCCGTGCCCTTCGATCCCGGCAACCCTGGCTCGAACGTGCTCACCTACCGGGTCAAGATCGACAATCTGGGGCCATCGCTGGCCACCGGCGTGCAGTTTTCCGATCAGGTCACGCCGCCGGCGGGCAAGCAGCTCGAATTTCTCTGTGACAAGGGAGCGGCGGGCGACAGTTGCGACGCCGCCACGCCGGGCCAGATCTGCGCCGGCCAGGGCACGACCATCAATGGCCCCGCCTCGTCCACCTTCCACTGTACCATCGGCGAGTTGGCGGCGGGGGCGAGTACTGTCCGCTATCTCGATTTTCGTGTCGTCACCACCCCCGATTCCACCGGCGATACCGTTCACAATGACATCAGTGTGACAGCCAACGAGCCCGAAGCGGACAACGGCAACAACGTGGCGTCGGAGCAGACCACCGTGCGTCTGCGTCCTTCCGGTATCTCCGGGCAGGTCTACCTGGATGCCAACGGCAACGGCACATTCGATGCAGGCGAACGGCTGTTGTCCGGAGTCACGCTGACCTTGACGGGGACCGATTTTTTTGGCGACGCAGTGAATCTGACCGTCACCACGGATCCTGCCGGGCACTATAGCTTCGACGACATCGTGGCCAGCGACGCCACGGGCTACACCCTCACCGAGACGCAGCCCGCCGGCTGGGCCGAGGGGGGCGCCGTGGCGGGCACCCTCGGCGGCAGCGTGGACGGCGCCAGCGTGGTGAGTGGCATCGTGCTGCCCGTGGGGGGGATTGGCAGTGGCTACGATTTCCATGAAACCGGGGGATCCCTCGCCGGTTTCGTATACAGCGACCTGGATGGCGATGGCGTCAAGGACAGTGGCGAGACGGGTATCGCCGGGGTCACCATCACCCTGACCGGCAAGGAGTTCGATGGCGCCGTCGTCAATGCCACCGCCACCACCGCCGCCGACGGCGGATACGCCTTCACCGGTCTGGCGGTCCCCGACGCCCAGGGCTATACCCTCACCGAGACCCAGCCCACGGATATGGGCGACGGACCGGACAGCGCCGGCAGTCTGGGGGGCACGGTGGCCAACGACGTCATCTCCGGGATTCCCTTTTCGGCGCCGGGGGCCGCGGGCACCGGCTACAATTTTGGCGAGGCCGGCGGCAGCCTCTCGGGGTACGTCTATTCCGACCTCGATGGTGACGGTATCCGTGATCCGGGCGAACGCGGCATCAGCGGCGTCACCGTGACCCTCACTGGCACCGACATCAACGGGACGGCGGTGAATCGCAGCACCACCACCGGCAGTGACGGCGGCTATCGATTCGATGCCGTGGGCGCCTCCGATGCCGCTGGCTACACCCTTACCGAAACCCAGCCGGCCGGGGCGGCCGACGGGATAGACAGTGTGGGCAACCTCGGCGGTACCGCAGGCGACGACGTCATCAGTGGCATCGTGTTCCCCAACGCGGCCACCGTGGGCACGGACTACAACTTCGGTGAAGCCAACGCCCCCGGCCTGGCGCTGGTGAGAGGCGTGGTCTGGTTCGACAAGGATCATGACCGGAGCGATAACGACGGCACTCGCCAGCCCGGTTGGGTGGTGGAGATCGTGCGCAACGGCACGGTGGTTGGCACCGCCACTACCCGAGACGATGGCAGCTATTCACTGGAGGTGGAGCCCAATGCGCCCGCCACCGACTACGCGATCCGTTTCCGCCATCCGGAGACCAACGAGATCTACCATCTTGAGACCGGGTTGACCTTCAACCCCGGCATCAACGAGGGTGACAGGTTCAACTTTCCCCTGGATCCCTATGGCCTGATCTACGACTCCATCACCCGCCTGCCAGTGGCGGGCGCCACTGTGACATTGGGCGGGGTGGATGCCTCCCAAGTGGTTGGCGGCACTCTCACCCAGACCACGGCGGCAGACGGTTTCTACCAGTTCCTGCTTTCGCCCACGGTCCCCGACGGCACGTATCACCTGACCCTTACGGTGACGCCGCCCGGCAGCTATCTGCAGGGCCCTTCGGTGGCGATTCCACCTTGCGCCAATACCCTGTCCGTCGGGCCAACGCCCGACCCGGCGGTGGTACATGCCAGCGCCTCGGCTCCTCCACAAGGCGCGTCCGTCCATGATCCTGCCGCGTGTCCGACCACCTCGGCGGGGCTCGCAGCGGGTGCGGCCACCACCCAGTACTTTCTCGCCTTCACCCTGACCAAGGCGGGCGGGGTGCAGTCCGCCGATGTGGTCAATAACCACATTCCAGTGGACCCGCTGAACGCCAGCCTGCTGACCATCACCAAGACCACGCCGAAGGTGAATGTCAGTCGGGGTGAGCTGGTGCCCTATACCATCACCGTCACCAACGGCCTCGCCTCGCCGCTGAACGGCGTCGTGGTGGAGGACCAGATCCCGCCCGGCTTCAAATATGTTGCCGGCTCCGCGCGTGTAGACGGGGTCGCGAATGAGCCCGCCGTGGATGGCCGTTCGCTGCGCTGGGCGGGGCTCGATTTCGCCGCCGACACCGCACGCAGTATCAGATTGGCCCTGGTCCCGGGGGCCGGTGTGGGCGATGGCGACTACACCAACCAGGCCTGGGTGTCGGACGGCGCCACTCAAACGCGGCTCTCGCCCATTGCCACTGCCCGGGTGCGGGTGACGCCCGATCCCACCTTCGACTGCTCCGACGTGGTGGGTAAGGTATTCGACGACCGTAACGCCAATGGCTATCAGGATCAGGGCGAGCCCGGTATCGCCAATGTGCGCCTGGCAACGGTACGCGGACTGCTGGTGACCACCGATGCCCACGGCCGCTTCCACGTCACCTGCGCCGCAACGCCGGACCGGGACCGCGGCGCCAACTTTATCATGAAGCTCGATCCACGCTCGCTGCCTTCCGGCTATCGGCTCACCACCGAGAATCCGCGCGTAGTGCGCCTGACCCGCGGCAAGCTGGCCAAGCTCAACTTCGGCGCCTCGGCCCACCGCGTGGTGCGGGTGGACGCCAACCACGACCTGTTCGGCACCGACGGCCGGCTCAAGCCGGTCTGGAACGCACAGATCGATGAACTGATGCGGATACTCAAGAAACGGCCCTCCGTATTGCGCTTGGTCTACACGCGCATGGCGGGCGAGACGAAAAGCGAGGCCAGGGCGCGGCTCAACACACTGCGCTCGATCATCAAGAAGAGATGGGAGGACCAGAAGGCGTGCTGTTACGACCTCACCCTGGAGACGGAGCTGCGCCTGGACGCCTCCGAAGGAGGTGCCAAATGATCCGCCGAACCGTGACCGCATTGGCGGTCGGTACCCTGGTGGGTGCCTTTGCCCAAGCCGGAGAAGCCCCCTGCAACGCGCCCGATGGCGGCTGCGGCCTGCCCGAGGCGCGGGGTAAACTGCTGCCGGGTGGCCGCGTGCTTCCCGCCTGGGACGTGCCGCCCAATGCGGAGGCCGCCTTGCCCGACCCCTTCCACGGCGAGTGCGCCACCGACCGCTCCTACGCCATGCGCATCAGCGTGGACGGCGAGCCTATCCACGGTGGCTGTCTCCCCATCGCCGCCGATGCACAGCGGAAGACTGATCTCGCCCTGAGCCGCGCCGATATCCATATCCGCTACGACGGCTTCGAGCAGACGCCGTGGCTGAACGTCCAGGCGGCCCCCGCGGAGCCCGCTGCCGGCGGCGCCGTCCGTTTTGCCACCTACAGCAACTACGTCAACTGGATCGACCGGGCCGAGATCCGTATCTTCGAAGAGGACCAGACCAGGCGTCAGACGCCCCTTGCGGTGGTGTCCGTGAAGATCGGTGGCGAGGCGCGCTGGACCGCACCAGAGCCGGCAGGCGTCTATCGCTATGTGCTGCGCGTCTACGACAAGAGCGGCCGTTTCGACGAGACCCGGCCCAAGACCCTCGATCCCACCCATCTGGCAAAGAAGGACGCGCCGGTGGATCTGCTCGCCGGTTACGGCGAGGACAGCCGTCAGATCGCCAATATTCCGGTCAAGGGCGGAGCGGTCACGGTCAACGGCAGCCACATCCGGTCTGGACAACAGGTGAGGGTGATGGGGATGCCGGTGCCGGTGGACAAGACCGGGCACTTCGCGGTGCGCCAGATCCTCCCCGTGGGGCCGCAGCAGGTGGAGGTCACGGTGGCCGACGCCAAGGGTACTGTGGCGGAATTCAGCCGCGACATCAACATCGCCAAGGACGACTGGTTCTATATCGGCCTGGCCGACTTCACCCTCGGCAAGAACCACACCACCGGACCGGCGAAGCTGGTGACGGTGGATAAAACGGATCATTACGACGACAAGGTCTATCTGGACGGTCGCCTGGCCTTCTATTTGAAAGGCAAGATCAAAGGCGAGTATCTCATCACCGCCGCCGCGGATACCCGCGAGCAGCCCATCGGCGACCTGTTCAGCAACTTCGCCAGCAAGGACCCACGCTACCTGCTACGGCGGCTGGACGCGGAGCGCTACTATCCGGTCTACGGTGACGACAGCACCACCCTCGAGGACGCCCCCACCCAGGGCAAGTTCTACGTCCGGGTAGAGCGCGGCGACTCACGGGTGCTGTGGGGCAACTTCCACACCCGCATCAACGGCACCGAGTTTGGACAGTACAACCGCGGCCTCTACGGCGCCCAGGTGCGTCTCAAGAGCAACGACAGCACCGCCTTTGGCGAAAGGCGCGGCAATCTGGAGGCCTTTGCCGCCGACCCCGGCAGCTTGCCGGCCCGGGACGAGTTCCGCGGCACCGGCGGCTCGCTCTATTATCTACGCCGCCAGGACATAACGCAGGGGTCGGAACGGGTCTGGATCGAGACCCGGGACAAGGACACGGGTCTGGTGCTGGAGACGAAATACCTCGCGCCCGCCCAGGACTATGACATCAACTACCTGCAAGGGCGCATCGTTCTGCGTGCGCCGCTGGCCTCCACCGACAGCGGGGGAGGGCTGGTGCGGACCGGCAGTTTCTCCGGCAACCAGAAGTATCTGGTGGCCACCTACGAGTACACGCCGGGGCTGAAGGCCGCGGACGACATGGTGCGGGGCGGCCGCGCCGATTACTGGATCAGCGACAACGTCAACCTGGGCCTCACCGGTTACCGTCAGCACGCGCCGGGCATGTCGCAGAGGCTGCTGGGCGCGGACGCCACCCTGCGCTACAAGCCCGGCACCTACCTGAAGCTCGAAGGCGCCCGCTCGAAGGGGCCCGGCAGCGGCAGCGCCGCTTCCATCGATGGCGGGTTCCGCTTCAGCAACCTCACGTCACCCGGTGGCGAGGCCGATGCGCGGCGCATCGAGGGGGCGGTGGACCTCGCTGAGGTCTCCGACGCCAAGGGGCGCGCCAGCGCCTACTGGCAGAAGAAGGATCGGGGTTTCTCGGCTCCCGGCCAGATCACCGGCAGCGACGATACCACCCAGGAGGGCGCGAAGCTGGACTGGGAGATGACCGAAGCGACACGTCTGGCCCTGAAGGCCGACCGGCGCAAGGCGGGCGACCGCGACCTGAAGTCGGGCGAGGTGGACCTCAGCCACACGCTCAACGGGGAATGGACCGTCGCCGCCGGCCTGCGGGCCGACTCGCGTACGGTGGGCGTTCCCACCGCCAGCGATACACTCAATGAAGAGGGTTCCCGCACCGACCTGGTGTTGCGTGGAGACTACGCCCCTTCGGTGGAGGAGGGCGAGGCCGAGTGGTCCGCCTACGGCTATCTGCAAGGCACCCTCCACCGCAACGGCAGCCGCTCGCGCAACAACCGTATCGGACTCGGCGGCAAGCGCCGCCTGAGCGAGCGCTTCACCCTCAACGGCGAGATCTCGGGGGGCGACGGCGGGCTCGGCGCCCTCGTCGGTGGCGACTACCGTTACGACGACCGCAGCAGCCTCTATCTCAACTATCTGCTCGACAGCGATCGTTCCGACATCGGTTACCGCGGCCGCCGCGGCCTGCTCACCACGGGCGGGCGCACCCGTTTTGGCGACAATATGAGCGTCTTCGGCGAGGAGCGTCTGCAGCATGGCGACGGCCCCAGCGGCCTCACCCATGCCTTCGGTCTGGAACTGGCGCCCACCGAGCACCTCAACTATGGTTTCGCCGTCGAGGCCGGACGGCTCAGTGACCCCGACGTGGGCGACATGGACCGCCGTGCCATCAGCTTCTCGTTGGGATACAGCAAGGACGACATCAAGTACGCCGGTAACCTGGAATACCGCGACGAGGACGGCGATGCCAGCGACCGCACCACCTGGCTGATGCGCAACACTTTGGGCTACCAGACCACACCGGACTGGCGGCTGATCGGCCGCCTCAACGTCTCCTTTTCGGATGCCAGCCAGGGCAACTTCTTCGACGGCGACTACGTGGAGTTCGTCACCGGCTACGCCTACCGTCCCGTGGACAATGACCGCCTCAATCTGTTGTTCAAGTACACCTATTTCTACAACCTCCCGTCGCCTGGCCAACTCACCGATGCCGACGGGCTTGCTGACTACGCCCAGCGCAGCCACATCTTCTCGGTGGACGGCATGTACGACGTTCGCCCCTGGGTGTCGCTCGGTGGAAAGTACGCCTATCGTCTGGGCCAACTGCGCGAGAACCGCACCGGCGGCGACTGGTTCGACAGCAAGACCCAGTTGCTCATCGGCCGCGCTGATTTTCACTGGATACACGCGTGGGATCTGCTCGCCGAGGCCCGCTACCTCGACGTGGACGCCGCCGACGACAGCCGCTTCGGCTGGTTGTTGGGTGCCTATCGCCACGTCAACGACAGCGTCAAGGTGGGGGTCGGCTACAATTTCACCGACTTTTCCGACGACCTCACCGATCTCTCATTCCACAGCCGTGGCTGGTTCTTCAACGTGATTGGAAAGCTGTAGGCATGAGATTCGCCGGTTGATTGCATTTTTGGGCGGTCGCGGGTAAATTATTCTGAATCAATAAAAAATGGATTCCTCTTATACCCTCGTCATACAGTTAGAAGTTAGATAAGAAACCGCGTGTCTGAGCGGAGTCCCATGCTTGTGGAAAGTTCAATCTTAAAAGAGACGGTGGGATTAAAAGGATTTCGTGTGATAGTGATAGCGGTGTAGAAAACGGGGTATGGTCTGGAGACCGAGTTGGTCTCCGACCGCCGTTATGGAGCCCATTGTGGGGCTTGCGTAAGGATGGCGCGTTACGGTGTACCGGGGGCCTCCGCTTCTGTCATGTCTCTGTGGGGTATCAACGTGTACTTGACCTATGCTCCACGCCGGGGGGGACTTGTGAACACTGTAGCGGTTTCCATGACGAGGCGATGCCTTGGGTATCTGGAAAGCGCCAATTCATCCGCGCCCTGATGGTCACTTTGGCGGCCTGGGCCGTATTCTGGCCCGGAAGCGGGTTGCGGCCTTGTTCCTTCGCGTCTGAGGTGCAGCGGAGGCTTGCTGTGGAGCGGCGAAGGCCGCGTGCGTGTGAAGGATACGCCGGAACGCTTTTCCGATCGGTTTGGCCAGGACGCCATGAAGCAGTTTGAAGGCGTTTGCTGCGACATGTGGCAGCCGCCCGGATTATTCATGAATCGCTGCGATGATTGCATAGAGAATTGTCCGCCCAGGGGATTTTCCGGCCGAGTGGAATACGGGCTGTATTGCCGAGGAAGGAAAATTCTCTGTGTGGACAAGGATCACGCAAGGGCGCGAGCGATTTCATGAATAATCCGGGCGCGGTGGACCAGGTCCGTAGGGGCGAGATCCGGTCCGTGGAAGGACTCAACAACAAGGCGAGGGTGATTAGCCACAAGGTCTATGGGTTCCGTACCGCTGAGGGCTATATCCGGAATCTATATCACTGCAAGGCCGAGTGACCCTTGCCGAAAATTGCGCACCATTTGTGTGACGAACCCAAAAAAGAAAACGGAGGTTTATCGATGAAACTATTTCCTGTTGTTATGGCCGCGGCGTTGGTGCTGGGGGGATGTGTGGAGATGCCCATAAAAATGGGATCCAAGAGCGCAAAGAGCACGGCCACCGGTTCCGCCGGAGGTGCGAATGCCGAGGGGGAGAACTCGGCCCTTGAACACTGTAAGCGCCCTCTGGGCACCATGGCCCTGCTGGAGGATCATCATGCCTCCTGGTACAGCACCATGAGCCAGCATGGCATCAAATCCACTACGCCCGTCCTGCGGCTGCTGGCGCAGCAGAGCAACTGTTTCGTGGTGGTGGAGCGTGGCGCCGGGTTCAGAGAGATGACCCGTGAACGGGAATTGATGAAGTCTGGTGAACTCCGTTCCTACAGCAACTTCAAGAAACACCAGATGGTGGCGGCCGACTACACGCTGACGCCCTCGCTGATCTTCAACAGCAACAACACCGGCGGGCTGGGCGCCCTCGGGTGGGTGGGCGCCCTGGTGGGCCTGGCGACCAAGTTCAAGGACGCCGAGGCATTGCTCACCCTGGTGGAGAACCGCTCCGGCGTGCAGCTCGCGGCGGCGGAGGGCAGCGCCCGCGCCAGTGATCTGAGTGGCATACTTGGCATCTTCGGCGGCGGTGGTGGCGGTGTGCTGGGTGGTTACACCAGGACCCCGGAGGGCAAGGTGATCGTGGGCGCCATGACCGACGCCTTCAACAACCTGGTCAAGGCGGTACGCAACTACAAGGCGCAGGAGAGCAGCGGACCCAAGGGCCACGGATCCGGCGGGCGGCTCGAGGTGAAGTAAGCCGGTGCCTGCCGGATTTAGGATTAATCCATTCGGCAACTGCGCCATGCGTTGCTCTACCTCCTGCATCCATGCAGTCGTGCGCGGGTGGGAAAGCGGTCCATTTTTCCTCGATTTTTCGTTGCGTAGACCCACGATGCGCCTCAAAATCGAGGAAAACTGGCCTCGCTTTCCCACCATGCTCGCGACGATCACCTAAACCCGACAGGCTCGTAGACAGGGCATAAAAAAGCCCCGCTTCTTTATTAAGGCGCGGGGCTTTGTTTACGGGCGGCGACTGCCGGGATCCGGTCAGGCAGTGGTCCTGCGCTTGCCGAATCCCCAGAGGCTCGCCAGCCCGGAGAGAAACAGCCAGGCGGCGGCGGGGAGGGGAACGGGGGTGGTTTCGCCGCTGAACTTGTGGATGACATTCCCATTGTTATCCAGATCGAGCGCTACGAAAGAGGAGGCTGCAAAACCGGAAACGGCCTCGACGACAAGGGTATCGCCGTCTTGCAAGGGCGATGATGTGTTTTCCCAGTAGAATGCGAGTGAGTAACCTGGAAGATCATCGTTGGCGAGTGGGACCTGGTAGGAATCACCGCTTCCATACTCCTGCCCATACCAGCCTGCGTGTTGTTGATCGTTGATGTCCACATAGCCATTCTCGATGAGTTGCCCATTCCAACCACCTGAGGTGTCGGTGGCTTCAGCTGCGGAATCATTGCCGATTGCAAAGGCATTGATTTCATGGCCCGAGTGATTTGTCACGGTAAAGGTCAGGTTTTGGTAATCTCCCATATCCTCCACGGCCTCCGTGATGGTGATGGTGGATGCGGCCGCGATACTGGAGAGGCCCAGCAAGACCCCAGACAGGATGGTGCGTTTCGCTGTAATGGACATTGCCCCCCCTTATAATGAAAACGATGAAGGACGGACCATAGCATGGTTTCCACGCAATTTTCCACGTACCGCGGTGAATGGGGGATATGGATTCCCATAGGGGTCCGTGGGTGGTCGTGCCAGGTTTTTGTTGGTTTCACTCGGCCGTGTCCGGTGGGTCGTGTTATGACGCCGTTGCACTCTGCTTGTGAATCCCCGAAGATAAGCGCCCTTAAACTTAACTACTGTTGGGAACCCCATGACCACATCCCTCGATCTCGCGCAGGAAATCATCCTCGCCCCCGCCGGGCTGGGGGTCTCGGACCTCGACCGGGTGCTGGACCGGCTGGTGGGGACGGAGGTCGATGCCGCGGACATCTATTTCGAGGCCAGCAGGCTGGAGTCGTGGGTGCTGGAGGACGGTATCGTCAAGGAGGGCAGTCATTCCATCGAGCGCGGCGCCGGGATCCGGGCGATCAGTGGTGAGAAGACCGGCTTCGCCTATTCCGACGAGATCCAGATGCCGTCGTTGCTGGAGGCGGCGGGGGCGGCGCGGGCCATTGCCCGGGCGGGGCAGTCGGGGCGGACTCGGGTGCGGCCCACGGCCTTGGAGCGCAGCCTCTACGCGCCCATCAATCCCCTCGACACTCTGGATGATCAGGCCAAGATCGACTTGCTACGGGCCGTGGATGCGGAGGCGCGGGGTATCGATCCACGGGTGCAGCAGGTGATGGTGAGTCTGGCCGCCGCCCATGATGTGATGCTGGTGGCCGCCGCCGACGGCACCCTGAGCGGGGACGTGCGGCCGTTGGTGCGGCTCAGCGTGCATGTCATCGCCGAGGAGGGCGACCGGCGCGAACAAGGCACCAGCGGTGGCGGCGGGCGCCATGCGCTGACCTTCTTTCAGCAGGAGGGACGAGCGCTGGCATATGCGCGCGACGCGGTACACCAGGCGCTCATCAATCTGGAGGCGGTGCCGGCCCCTGCGGGCACCATGCCGGTGGTGCTCGGTCCGGGCTGGCCGGGGGTGCTGTTGCACGAGGCCATCGGCCATGGTCTGGAGGGGGACTTCAATCGTAAAGGCACCTCTGCTTTCACAGGGCGCATCGGCGAGCGGGTCGCTTCGGATCTCTGTACTGTGGTGGACGATGGCACTCTGCCGGGCCGGCGCGGATCGCTCAACGTGGACGACGAGGGCACGCCGACACAGCAGACAGTACTGATCGAGAAGGGCATCCTCAAGGGCTACATGCAGGACAAGCTCAACGCCCGGCTCATGGGCGCCGTCTCCACCGGCAACGGCCGCCGCGAGTCCTATGCCCACCTGCCCATGCCGCGCATGACCAACACCTATATGCTCGCGGGCCCCCACAGCCACGACGAGATCATCGCCTCGGTGGAGCGCGGGCTCTACGCGGTCAACTTCGGCGGCGGACAGGTGGACATCACCTCCGGCAAGTTCGTCTTCTCCGCCAGCGAGGCCTATTTGATCGAGCGCGGGAAGGTGACCCGGCCGGTGAAGGGCGCCACCCTCATCGGCAGCGGCCCCGAGGTGCTCACCCGCGTCAGCATGGTGGGCGACGATTTGGCCCTGGACAAGGGCGTGGGTGTGTGTGGCAAGGAGGGTCAGAGTGTGCCGGTGGGGGTGGGCCAGCCGACGCTGAAGGTGGACGCGCTGACCGTGGGAGGCACCCATGCCTGAGATCAACCCGGCGGGTGATATCCCCGCACGCAAGGCGCGGCTGGAGCAGATCGTTGCCGACCTGCTCGCGGAAGCGAAGCGGCAGGGCGCGAGCCAGGCGGAGGCGGGGGCCAGCAGCGATGATGGCCTCTCGTTGACGGTGCGCCTGGGCGAGGTGGAGACCATCGAGCGCACCCGCGACAATGCCTTGGGCGTCACCGTCTATTTCGGCCATCGCAAGGGCTCCGCCAGCACCTCCGACTTCAGTGTCGAGGCGGTGCGCGAGACGGTGGAGGCCGCCTGCCGCATCGCCCGGCAGACCCAGGAGGACCCCTGTGCCGGCCTGGCCGACGCCGCGCTAATGGCGCAGGAGATCCCCGATCTCGATCTCTACCACCCATGGGGGATCGGGGTGGAACAAGCCGAGGCGCTGGCCCTGGAATGCGAGACCGCCGCCCGCGACGCCGATGAGCGCATCACTAATTCCGAGGGCGCCACCCTCAACAGCCACGACGGCGTTCATGTCTACGGTAACAGCCACGGATTCATTGGTGGCTACCCCAGCAGTCGCCATTCCCTGAGTTGTGCGGTGGTGGCCGAGGATGCCAGCGGCATGCAACGCGATTATTGGTACACGGTGGCGCGCCGTCCCGGCGACCTCGACGCGCCGGAAGTGGTGGGGCTCAAGGCGGCCGAGCGCACCACCGCCCGTCTCGGAGCGCGCCGGCTCGACACCCGACAGGCGCCGGTGCTGTTCCGCGCCGATGTGGCGGTGGGTCTGTTGCGCAGCCTGATCGGCGCCATACGCGGTGCCAGCCTCTACCGCCGCGCCTCCTTTCTGCTGGATCATCTGAACCGGCAGGTCTTTCCCGATTTCGTCCATATCCATGAGAACCCACTCCTGCCCGGCGGTCTCGCCAGCGCGCCCTTTGACAACGAGGGTGTCGCCACCCGGTCCCGCGACTTGGTGAGCGAGGGGGTGCTGCGTGGCTATGTGCTCGATCACTACTCCGCCTGCCGTCTGGGCATGCAGACCACCGGCAATGCCGGCGGCGTGCGCAATCTCACCATCGACAGCGGCGACCTCGATCGCCACGGTCTGATGGAAGCGATGGACACCGGTCTCATCGTCACCGAAGTGATGGGGCAGGGGGTGAATATCGTCACCGGCGACTATTCCCGCGGGGCGGCGGGTTTCTGGGTGGAGCAGGGCCAAGTGCAGTACCCGGTCCAGGAGATCACCGTTGCCGGCAATCTGCGCGACATGTTTCTCGGTCTGCGGGCGGTGGGCACCGACACGGACGTGCCCGGCAGCACCCGCACCGGTTCCTGGCTGATCGAGCGTATGACCATCGCCGGGGAATAGACGCCCTGTTCCCTCTTGCGCTCCCGGAGGACGGGCCGGCCTCTTCCGCAGATGCACCCAGCCCCTCCTCTTCGATATAATCCTTCCTTCTTGTATGTATGGTGCCTCTGTCACGGGGCCTCGTAGTCGTTTGTCCGGCTATTCTGGACTTCATTCATCACGGCAGGCCCGCCGGGCGCCGTCGGAACGGGCGTGAGAGGACGGTCGGGTATGTTGGGGGGGGATCCATGAAGCTGTCGATGTCCCAGCATGCGGCCGACGCCGGTCTGCAGGGGAGGGACTGATGCGCCGCGCCGCCGTCTTTCGTATCGTCGGTTTTTTCTTCATGGGGTTCAGCCTGACGCTGCTGATCCCGCTCTTCATCTCGCTTTGGTACGGGGATGGCGAGGCGCGCCATTTTCTGGTGTCGCTGGTGCTGATCCTCCTCTCGGGCGTGCTGTTCCTGTTCCTTGGGCGTGGCCCACGGCAGGAACTCGCCACCCGTGACGGCTTTCTCATCGTGGCCATATTTTGGGGTGGCATCAGCACGGTGGCCTCTCTGCCGCTCATCCTGGGGGCCCATCTGGATTTTGTGGATGCCTTGTTCGAGGCGGTCTCGGCCTTCACCACCACCGGCGCCACGGTGATCACCGGGCTGGACGATCTACCCCGTTCGGTGCTTTTTTACCGCCAGCAGTTGCAATGGTTCGGGGGCATGGGAATGATCGTGCTGGCGGTGGCCGTGCTGCCCATGGTGGGCATTGGCGGCATGCAGCTCTACAAGGCGGAGGCGCCCGGCCCCCTCAAGGAGGAGAAGTTGACGCCCCGGTTGGCGCAGACGGCGCGGGTGTTGTGGGTGGTCTATCTGGGCATCACGGTGGCCAATGCGCTGGCTTACTGGCTGGCGGGGATGAGCCCTTTCGACGCGGTGGCGCACAGCCTGACCACCGTCTCCACCGGCGGTTTCTCCACCCACGACGCGAGCCTGGGGTGGTTCCACAGTCCAGTGATAGAGGCCATTGCAGTGGTCTTCATGCTGATGGGTGGAATCAATTTCAGCATTCACTTCATCGCCCTGCGGTCGGTCGATCCACTGGCCTATCTGCGCGATGTGGAGGTGCGCACGTTCCTGCTGTTCGTGCTGACGATCACGTTGTTGATCAGTCTCACGCTGTTCCTCAAGGGCGAATACCCCACCCTCTCGGCCAGCCTCCGCAATGCCGTCTTCGAGGTGGTGTCGGTGGTGACGAGCACCGGATTCGGCACGGTGGATTTCTCCCGCTGGCCCGATTTTCTGCCAGTGCTCCTGATCTTTATCAGCTTCGTCGGTGGGTGCGGCGGTTCCACGGCGGGCGGCATCAAGGTGATGCGTGTGATGGTGTTGATCCAGATGGGGCTTCGCGAGGTGCGGCGGCTGATCCATCCGAACGCCGTATTGCCGCTCCGCATGGGAGGGCGCGTGTTGCGCGACCGTGTGCTGGAGGGGGTGTGGGGGTTCTTTGCCGCCTATGTGATGGCGTTCGTGGTGCTGATGTTGTTGATGATGCATGCAGGCCTGGACCAGGTCTCGGCCTTTTCCGCCATCGCCACCAGCATGAACAATCTGGGTCCCGGGCTGGGCCGCGTTGCCAGCACTTTCGCCGACGTGAGCGACGCGGGCAAGATGATCGCGGCCTTCGCCATGCTGTTGGGCCGCCTCGAGATCTTCACCATACTGGTGTTGCTGACGCCAGAGTTCTGGAAGCGCTGAAGGTCGCGGGATGTGGGGCCACCGTTGCCCGATGTCCACAGACGGAGTTGAAGCCGGGCATCGGCAAGGCCACATGGTGTCATGTCGCCGTTCTTTTGCACGTAGAACCCGCGCCGGCCTGAAGCCCCTAATCCTATGATATTCAAAGACAGGCCGCGGCGTGCCGGCACGCCGCGGCTGAATACGATATATATTGTTGCCGGGTTAATATTGAGCGACTGCCGTTTTCCCAACGGGTTCGAACGCCTCGCACCAATAGTAGGCGGCGAGATAGACGTCCCGTTTCAGGCACAGGCCGTCGTCGGCGCGCACCGATGCCATCCCCGAACTCATCACCTTGAGGCCGGGAAAGGTCTTCTCCAGGAACGCCGGCGTATTGCGAAAATGGGCGCAGTGCATGCATCTGGGTTTCATTGTCGTCATGGCTGTTTCCTCTTTAGTGTGATGGGCCACTGCCGGAGCCCATGAAAGCCGGGGTCCGGAATGGACCCCGGCTTTCGCCGGGGCGGCGCTCTGTCAGTGGCTGAGATTCGACCAGTAGCTGACGAATACCAGCGCCGAGAGGATGAAGCCGAGCACCACGTTGACGACAACCCCCGTCGTAAACGCCATGAACGGCTTGGTTCCCGCCGATGCCAGTTCCCGGAAACGGGTGGTCAGCCCGATGGAGAAGAAGCAGAAGATGAATGCCCAGGTCCGAAGCGTCTTGACCGGCCCCACCAGCTCGGGCTTGACGATCTTGCCGTAATCCGAAAAGCTGTAGCCCTTGGAGATGAGGGTGATGATGATGGAGGCGATGACGAAGCCGATGACGAATTTGGGAAATCGCCACCAGATCTCCGCCGGGTTGGGTTTCTGACCCGCTTTTCGCTCCCATTTCATGGTGGAGACAAGGGCCAGCACGAAGGCCCAGATGCCGATCCAGATGTCCCGGCCCACCACCTTCATCAAGGTGAAGGCCCACACCGCGTCGTCCTGTTTGCCCGGAATGTCCGGCAGGTTCTCGGCTACGTTGCCGTAGGCCTGCGCGGCGGCGAAACCGGCGGCGTCCGCAAACTCCGAGGTGCCGACCCAGGCGCCGGCGACCCCGGCATGAAGCCCCAACGCCCGCGAAGCCAGCGGGAGGAAGAAGATCATGACGATCGCCCACAATATCACCATGGTGATGGCGATGGGCGCATGTTCCTTCTTGGCGCCAACGGCACCCGCGATGGCAATGGCCCCGGATACGCCGCAGACCGCGCCACCTGCGCCCAGCGTCGCGCCGAGGCGCCGGTCGAGACCGAGTTTCCTGGCCACGAAATAGATCACCAGAAAGGTGGTGATGGAGACGATCGACGCCTGCACGATGGCCACGGGGCCGGCCCAGACGATCAGGGTGAAGGGAAGGGTCGCGCCCAGCAGCACGATGCCGATCTTGATATAGAATTCAACCCGGAAGCCGGTGTCCATCCAGCCGGGCAGGCCGATGAGATTCGAGATCAGCATGCCCAGAAGCAACGCCACGAGGGGCGGCTCCAGATTGTAGTGATGGGCCTGCGACCAGGCGCCGATGATAAAGATGATCACCGAGAACACGAATACGAAGATGAATGAGGGAATGAATTCCGACAGTTTGTAACCCATCACCCGGGTGGCGACGACGAAGATGGCCAGCCACATGACGAACATGGCGATGTATTGGGGGAGATGGGCGCCGAAGTGGGCGGCCGCCTGCCCCAGGGTGTCCCACTTGCCGGGTTTGATGGCAATCCACTTGATCGAGCCCCCATTCAGAAAAAACAGCACCGCGACGATGACGATGCCAAGGCCGACCCAGATCGCCCACCAGTCTTCCTTCAACCAGAGTTCCTTCCAGCCGACGCTCTTGAGGCGCAGATCGTCCGCCTCCTCGTCCCACTCCCGTTCTGTCGGAGTGAGTTCAATCTCGTCTTTTTCGTTTGCCATTTTGGTGTCTCCTTTGATGAAGCAGTATTGTCGTTTTTCGATGTATTATTTTTTTGGTAGCAATGCGTGTATGCAGAATACACCGGTAGATTGTATGCCTATGCGAAGGTTTCGGACTATTACCAGAAACCCCAATAACCGGCCGGCAAGGAGCAGTTGACCTGGCAACAGTAAATATTTGTATTCAGCCGGCGCCTGTCGTTGAATATCATAGGGTTAGGGGCTTCAGGCAGGCGAGAACTCTTATCGGTTGATCTCATCCAGCAGCGGTGCGGGATCCTCTTCCGGGCGTTCCAGCATGAGGCCGACCCGCGCCTCCAGCCATGCCGCGTTGCTGGATCGGACGATCCGTTTCACTTCGAGCAGCGAATCGGGTTGCATGCTGAATTCGCGCAGTCCCATGCCGAGCAGCAGGCGCACATAGCGCGGATCGCCCGCCATTTCGCCGCACAGCGCGACCGGGGTACGACTGGCGCGAGCGGCGTCGATGGTGGTCTTTATCAGGCGCAATACGGCCGGATGGAGTGGGTCGAACAGGTCGTTGACTTCGTCGTCTGCGCGGTCGATGGCGAGGGTGTATTGCACCAGATCATTGGTGCCGAGGGAGAGGAAGTCGAGATTGCGGGCGAGGAGGTCCGCGCAGACGGCCGCCGCGGGCACCTCGATCATGCCGCCCACTGCGATGCCGGGGTCGAAGCGCAGGCCCTCTTGTCTCAGTTCGGTCTTGAGGTCCTCGATCAGGCTGCGCACTTCGATCACTTCGGCCAGGGTGGTGATCATGGGCAGCAGGATACGCACCGGGCCCGCCGCCGAGGCGCGCAGGATGGCGCGGAGTTGCGGCCGGAACAGATGCGGTTCCTTCAGGCAGAGACGAATGGCCCGCAGCCCCAGCGCGGGGTTGCAGCTCCGGGCGTCCGGGAGGGTGAGGCGGTGCTGCGGCTTGTCCGCGCCCAGGTCGAGGGTGCGGATGGTGATGGGAATGCCGTCGAGTCCCTCCACCAGGCGTCGGTAGGTATCCAGGTGTTGCTCCTCATCGGGCGGGGTGTCGCGGTTCATGTAGAGGAATTCGGTGCGGTAGAGCCCAATGGCCTCGGCGCCG
>Ga0256841_1000948_pt1 | contig 27099 bp, 21 predicted proteins | sample 356308metaG_FD_185971 | JGI IMG/M metagenome (GOLD analysis project Ga0256841, IMG submission 185971) | Hydrothermal vent microbial communities from Mid Atlantic Ridge, Atlantic Ocean - 356-308 | ecosystem: Environmental > Aquatic > Marine > Hydrothermal vents | place: Atlantic Ocean: Mid...
CTCATCGTAATCTGCTCCTCTGCCACGGGCCCCTCCTGAAACCAAAAGGGGACATTTTAGAATTGGACAAAGAGGACATTACTGCTTTGGGCTAACAAAAGGTCGGCGCATCTTGCAGGGGGGAGCCCTGTCGGGTAAAGAGTTGGTGGCTGCGATAAAAATACGCTATACCAGCCCCCTGTGGAAGAAGCCGATGATGACCAGGATCAGCAGAATCAGACCGATGCCCAGCAGGGTGAAGCCCAATACGTAGGAGACGGTCTTCGCCCGTTTGGAGGGTGGCGGCACGAGGCGTCTCTCCAGTTCACCATTGGCTTTCAGTCGTTGGTATTCCTCTGGGCGTTCTTCCTTGAATTCCTCCAGATCCCAGCTACCGATGAACATCACGGTGTCCAGCGGGAATTTGCTCGGACGGAAGTGGTTGTTGAAGAAGTGTACGACGAACAGCGTCATCACCGCGAGGAAGGCTTCCAGGCCGTGCGCCATGGTCGCCAGGTTGAATACCCAGCCGGGTAGGAAGCGGCTGAAGAATGGCGAGAACCATAGGATCAGGCCAGATAGGCCGATGATGAAGGCACCCCAGTAGACCGCCCAGTAGTCGAATTTCTCCCAATACGCCCAGCGATCGAAGCGCGGCGCCTTGCCCTTGCCGAAGAACCACTTGAACTGGCCCTTCATGTCTTCCCAGTCTTTCTTGCGCGGCAGCAGGGAGTCTGGTCCAAACCAGTCGAAATCCTTGTCCTTGATCAGCTTGCGCAACACGACGAAGGCGTGCCCGAATACCGCGAATAGAAAGACCACGGCGGCGGTGCGATGTACATAACCAAAACCGGTGGGGCCGCCGAACAACTCGATGACGAACATTGCCCAGGCGGTATCGGGAAACATGACCACCATGCCGGTCAGCGTCAGGGTCATCACCGACAAGGCCAACGCCCAGTGGTTCAGGCGCCATTGCCAGGAGAAGCGACGGAAGTGCTTGCCGCTGTCGTGTCTGACTCGCTTCGCGCGCACGCGAAAGCGTTTGCCGTCCACGGTGATCCATTCGTAGGGGCGGGATTTCATCTCGCGCCAGAACCAGAGCATCGAATGGGTGTAGAAGAAGATCAATGTGGCGATGATGATTGCGATCATTGCGCGGCCCAGCCACCAGAGTTCCGGGTTGCGTTGGAAGTCGCCCATGTCGGCATGCGCGCGGAAATGCACGAAGTCCTCGCCAGCGTCCTTGTGGCATTTCTGGCAGGTCTTCAGGATATTGTCTGGTGAAACCTTGGCGGCTGGATCATCCACCTTGTGGGTATTGTGTGGGTCGTGGCAATCTTTGCATTGCGCGACTTCGGTGTTGCCCAGCCAGGCGAGTTGGCCATGCGTGGTCGCTTTGTAGCTGCGGACTTCCTTCGAATGACAACTGCCGCATTGCTCGGTGATCACGCGGTGCGTCTTCAGCTCGCCCTTTTCGGCGATTTCGTGCGCTGAATGACAATCGGTGCAGGTGGCGCTGTCGCCTTTCCAAGGGGTCTTCAGGCTGGCGCCATGGATGGAGGCGCGGTATTCACCGAGCGCTTTATCGTGACAGGCGCCGCAGGTCTCGGGCGCGTTCAATTTGTAAGTGGTCGCACGCGGATCATCGGATGGAAACACGTAATGGGCGGTGTGGCAATCCGCGCAACTGGCGTTGTCCCTCGCGCCGTTTTTCTCGGCGTGGATGGAATGGGTATAGCGTTTCGTCTGGATGACGATATCCATGCTGTCATCGCTGAGCCAGGGTGCGCGCGCTGGCGCGCTGCCTTCACCTTGCTGAATGTGGCAGGTAACGCAGTCCGGTGCCTTCAGTGTCTTTTTGTGCGGCAGCTTTTCGATATCGGCATGGCAATCCAGGCAGGTGTAGCGGCCATGGATACTGGCGCGCAGCGTCTCGCCATCGACATCCAGGTGTCGGTAGCCTTGCCTGCCATCTATGTCGACGGGCACTGAAAACCCCTTCTGGCCGTGACATTCGAGACAATCCTTGTCGCTGATCTTGTTTCGGGAAAGGTCGTGTTCACCGGGCAGAAGCCGTTTCCCGGCGGTGGGTGCCGGCGCGTCGCTGGCGGCGGTTGCGCCAAGGCAGGGCAGGACCGCCAGCAGGATGCCGGCAAGCAGACGATGTAACCGATGTTTCATAGCTTCTGCGTGAATTCCGGGTAGGCTTCCAAGCCGATTTCAGCAATATCCGCGCCTTCGTACTCGTCCAGTTCGGAGAGGCGGATGCCCATGGTCTTTTTCAATGCGAGCCAGGTCAGGTAGCTGGCACCGAACACCCACGCGAAGATCAGCGCGACGCCTTCGAGCTGTGCGATCAGGCGGGCTTCCGGGTTGGACAGCACGACCGCGACCAGGCCCCAGATGCCGACCACGCCATGCACAGAGATGGCGCCGACGGGATCGTCGATATTCACGAAGCGGTCCATCAGGATGATGGATACGACCACGATCAGGCCGGCGATGATGCCGATAAAGGTCGCCAGCCCGGGTGTCGGCGTCAGTGGTTCTGCGGTGATTGCCACCAGGCCGGCGAGGATGCCGTTCAAGCCCATCGTCAGATCGGTCTTGCCGAACCAGAAACGCGATAGGATCAGTGCCGCCATTGCGCCGCCGGCGGCGGCCATGTTGGTATTCACGAAGATCAGTGCGACGGCGTTGGAATCCGCGACCGAGGTGATCGACATTTGCGAGCCGCCATTGAAGCCGAACCAGCCCAGCCAGAGGATCATCGTTCCGAGGGTGGCGAAGGTCATGTTGGAGCCGGGTATCGCCATCGGTTGCAGACCACCGTCGGGTTTCTTCACATACTTGCCCTTGCGCGGGCCAAGCAGCAACACCCCCGCCAGCGCGGCTGAGGCGCCGGCCAGATGCACCACGCCGCTACCGGCGAAATCGAGGAAGCCGGCCTGTTTCAGCACGCCGCCGCCCCATTGCCAGTAGCCCTCGATCGGGTAGATCACCGCTGTCATCATCACCGCGAAGATAAGAAAGGCCCATAACTTCATGCGCTCGGCGACGCTGCCGGAGATGATCGACATCGAGGTCGCGACGAACACCACCTGGAAGAAGAAATCGGAGTAGTAAGCGTGTCGGGTCTCGCCGCCGGAATCCACCACCTGCGCCAGGCTGTGATCCAGGCCGAGAAAGAAATGCAATGAGGGCAGCCAGGCGCTGTCGCTGGCGCCATACATGATGTTGTAGCCCATGAACATGTACATGATGCTGGCGATGGCATATAGCGCGATGTTCTTGGTCAGGATCTCGGCGACGCTCTTGGTGCGCACCATGCCGGATTCCAGCATTGCAAAGCCAGTGGCCATCCACATCACCAGCGCGCCAGACATCAGCAGGAAGAAGGTATCCTGCGAATAGATCAGTTCTATCAGTTTGGTTTCCATCGGGGACCTGTTTACGACATAGAGAACATGGAAACGGGCGCCGTGAACACGGCGCCCGCTGGCGTTGGCTTAGCGGTTGGCGGCGGCCTCGACCTGGGCCTTCATCCGGGCCTTCATGAGATTGAAGCCATGATTGTCGTCATCCGACGGACGCCAGGCCCTTGGCGGCTTGCCGCCTTCGAACCAACGATGCATCGGCGAGGCGAGGATCTCTTTCAATAGCTTCTCGACCGCGTCCGCGCCCTTGGCGTTGCCGTTCTCGCGGGCATGCTTGATGGCCTCGCGAACGTCCGGCACCAGTTCGATATAGAAGCGGTGCGCGACCTCGAAGACGCCTTCCCAATGGACATAGTCTGGGGCGAACATCGCTGCGCCATGCCGCGCGCGACGGCCTTCGTGATGCCAGAGATAGAAGTAGTCCCATTCGAAGGCTTCGTTGAATTTCACCTTATCGCGCAGGCTGTTCTTCAGCATGGCTCCCGCCAGCTTCTTGGCCGGGATCAGGAATTTGTCGTTGAAGGTGACGACGAAGGTATCCAACTGTTCGAAATGCGCGTCGACGATATTGCTGCCGTGGCAGGAACGGCAGACCCGCTTCATATCCTTGCGGCGTTGTAGCCAGGGCTTGACCTTCCTGCCTTTTTCTATTGCCTTGGAGTCGACCTTGGCCGATACCGGCGCGCGTAGATTCCAGGCGATTCGGTCACCGATATCGTGGGTCACGGAAAGATCCTTGGTGCGTGACATATGGCAGGTGGCGCAGGTCGGCGCGGCGTTGTAGTCCTCGCCGACGATCCATTTGTTGGAATCCAGATTCATCTTGTCCTTGTGCGCGCGAAAGGCGATGCCGTGCGCGGATTCCTCGTAGATCTCCTTCTGTGGATGATCCGGTCCCAGATGGCAGCGGCCACAGGCATTCGGTTCACGCGCCTGGGCCGAGGAGAAATTGTGGCGTAGGTGGCAGGCGGTGCAGGCGCCCTTGGAGCCATCTGGGTTGATGCGGCCGATGCCGGTGTTTGGCCAGCTCGATTTGTCCAGCGAGCCATCCGAGTTCACGCGCACGATGGAGCCATGGCAGGCGCCGCAGCCCATTGCGGTGATCGGCGAGGTGCCGGACAGCGTCGGCGCGCCCTCGACGACCTCGGCAAGGACGTTGTCGAGCGAACCCAGGATATCGCCAGCAGTGGCGTGATGGCTGCGGTCAAACTCCTCGACCTCTTTCTTGTGGCATCTGGCGCAGTCGTCGGGCGATACGATCACCGAGATGACGAAATCCTTGTGCATGATCGCGTCCTTGTCGTTTCTGTCGGCCTTGTGGCATTCATAGCAACCGACGTTCGCGCCAAAGTGCTTGGAATGACCCCACTGGTCGTAGATGCCGGGGGTCTTCTCGCGATGGCAAGACATGCAGGTGGCGCTCTCGCGGCTCAGCTCGTTGAAGCCGGCGAGAATCTTCACCGGCTTGTCGCCGCTCATCGATACCGTGGTCTTGTCCGGCGCACGCTCGACCGCCCGAGCGGGAGTGGTGACGGGCGCTTGGGTGGCTGCCGGCGCGGAAGCGCTGGGAATCGGTGGCTGCATGGACTGAGCGGCGGGGAACTGCGAGTTGTTCCACCAACCGTTCGCCGCGGCGATAACGGTGGATGTAAAAAGCAGGTACAAAATGCCCGCTAACAAGGCCGACCTCATCATCAAATTCTCCAACAGAAATTCAGATTGTCCGCGCGCCGGCGATAAGCGCCGGCGCGCGAGGTACATGGAGTCGGCATCGTTTCGGCCAGTCGAACAATTGACATAATCGCATGCTTTCTTGCATCCTGGATAAGGCTGCCATGAAGGTTTGACATCGGCGCCCCATGGCCGGTCCAGGGACAGCCGACGGGAAGCTTGCATGCGGGAACCCGATGTTCGACTGGCCGAAACGATAGAACTCGAATCCAAGTTCAAAGGCAAGCAAGCATCGTGCCATAACGAATTGGTCTTCTGTTGTCATCATCCGGGATCATCGCCGGCTGGCGGGACATCGCCGACAACCGATCGGTATTCACTTAAGTATCATATACTTATTTTATGTGGTGTTTTTTGGAAGGAGCCGGACCCGCTCGTCGAGTGCGTTGCGAAGCCGGAGCGGCGGAGGATGAGGGTGGGAACCAGGAGGGGTAAGTGCGCGATTTTGGTGCGGCCTGCCGGTCATCCGCACCAGATTGGGATGAGCCCGGTTGCCGGTGATACGTCCGCGGACCCACCGTGAATGCTTTCCAACGAATTCTGCTCAGTTGGAAATACAGGGCATCTCGAAAAATCGAGATGCCCGAGTGGGACCGTGATGTCCCACCCGTTTCGATCACGATAAGTGATGGAAAACGTGAGCAAAGCGGAAATCGCATTTTCTCTTTGTGACGAGATAAATGCCATGGAAAGTATTTTTCGAGATCCCCTGCAAAGGGTATTCGTGAACCCGGTATTTCCGTCCGTGGCCATCAAACGCACTCCGCTGCCATCACACAGCGCAGCACGCCATAGTCCCAGCGTTCCCCCAGCGCTTCAAACAGCGGTTTCAGGCGGCCTTCCTCGCAGATGTGCAGGCTATCCATCGCTTGTGCGATCTGGATATAGTCATCCTGATCCAGCGGTAGCACGTCTTGCGGATTCAGCAGGCCGGCTTCGATCGCCTCGGCGTAGTGGCTGAAGACGGTGGTGGTCTTGATGTCGCGGCGTTCGGCAATCTGTTCCACGTCCAGCCCTTGCAGATGCAGCGACAGGGTTTCGTTGATGGTATCGCTGAGCTGGTTGTCGAGCAGCCCGGGCAACGGGTGTTCGGCGATCACGGCAAGAAAGCTGTCGGCGTAGCGTTCCAGCTTCTGTTCGCCGACACCTGGGATGAAGCGCATCTTCTCGGGTGTTATCGGTCGCTGGTGCGCCATCGCCATCAGCGTGGCGTCGTGGAAGATGACATAGGGCGGCACGCCCTGTTCCTCGGCGAGTCGCAAGCGCAATGCGCGCAACGCCTCGAACAGCGGAGCGTCAATGGCGCGGATCTCGCCGCGCCGGCGGGTGGTTTTCTGATTTTTATCGGGCTTGCGCTGTTTGCGTAGTTGTAGCTCGGCCTCGCCTCGCAGTAACGGCCGACATTGCTCGCTGAGCTTGATCGAGCCGAATTCGTGGTCGACCGCGAGGTAACCCTGGGCGATCAGTTGGCGGAAGATGCCGCGCCAGTCGCTGACGCTGATATCGGCGCCGATCCCGAAGGTGCTGAGTTGGTCATGCTGGTTGCGCTGGATGCGTTCGTCGCGCTTGCCGGTGAGGATGTCGATGACATAATTGACGCCGAATCGCTGGCCGCTGCGATACACGGCGGACAATGCCTTGCGCGCGGCTTCGGTGGCGTCCCAGGTCTCCGGCGGACTCAGGCAGTTGTCGCAATTGCCACAGGGTTTTTCCAGTGGCTCGTCGAAATAGGCGAGTAGCGCCTGGCGCCGGCAACTGGTCAGTTCGCACAGGCCGAGCATGGCGTCCAGCTTGTGCTGTACGATGCGCTTGTGCTGTTCGTCGGCGTCGCTGTCCTGGGTCATCTGGCGTAGTGTGATGACATCTTGCAGGCCGTAGGCCATCCAGGCGTTGGCCGGCTGGCCGTCGCGTCCGGCGCGGCCAGTTTCCTGATAGTAGGCCTCGATGCTCTTTGGCAGGTTGAGATGCGCGACGAAGCGCACGTCGGGCTTGTCGATGCCCATGCCGAAAGCGATGGTCGCGACGATGATCACGCCTTCCTCGCGGAGGAAACGTTGCTGGTGCAACTGGCGCAGATTCGCCGGCAGGCCGGCATGGTAGGGCAGGGCGACGCGGCCCTGCCGGGCGAGCCATTCGGCGGTGGACTCGACCTTCTTGCGCGACAGGCAGTAGACGATGCCGGCATCGTTCGGGTGTTCGTTCTGGATGAAGCGCCAGAGCAGATCGCGCGCGTTTTGACCCTCGGTGATGGCGTAGCGGATGTTCGGCCGGTCAAAGCTGTTGATGAAATGCGCCGCCCGCTGGAGATCCAGTTGGGTGATGATCTCCTCGCGGGTGCGTGCGTCGGCGGTTGCGGTCAGGGCGATGCGCGGCACCTCGGGAAAGCGTTCGTGCAACATGCGCAACTGCTGGTATTCCTTGCGGAAGTCATGGCCCCATTGGGATACGCAATGGGCCTCGTCGATGGCGAACAAGGCGATCGGCGCTTGGCTCAGCAGGTTCAGCGTGTTCTGCGTCAGCAGGCGCTCTGGCGCGACATAGAGCAGGTCCAGCTCACCGGCCAGCAGTTGCTGTTCGATGAAGCGCATACTGCCTGGGTCCAATGTCGAGTTCAGAAAGGCCGCACGCGCACCAAGTTGGGTCAGCGCATCGACCTGGTCCTGCATCAAGGCGATCAAGGGCGAGACCACCACGCCGACCCCGGGGCGGATCATTGCCGGAATCTGGTAGCACAGCGACTTGCCGCCGCCGGTTGGCATCAGCACCAGCGCATCGCCGCCATTCAGCAGGGTATTTATGATATCCGTCTGGTTGTGGCGGAATTCGGCATAGCCGAAGGTGTTTCTAAGGATCTGTAGGGCTTGTTGCATCATGCCGGGATTGTAACTGGAAACGTGTCGGGCGATTAACAGGCCATTGAAAAATGGCATTTTTCAATGGCCTGTGTGTGCTATGGGGATGTACCGCCATTTTCGATGACTGCAAGTCATTGAAAATGAAGGAACCGGAAAATCACATTTTCCGGTTCCGTCGTTGAAAAAGTCCATGGAAGGACTTTTTCAACATCCTGTTTAGGATGCGGCTCGAAGATGGGCCGACAGGGCGTCTCTGAGGGCGTCGCGGGTTTTTGGATCCAGCGGCGCGCCATCGGGGGTGGTGAGCAGGAAGGTGTCTTGCGCTTCCTCGCCAATGGTGGTGATCTTGGCCTTTACCAGACGTATGCGTTGATTGAGCAAGGTTTCGGCGACGTGCGCCAGCAGGCCGGGTTGGTCCATGCTTGTCAGGTGCATGATGGTGCGTTGGTTGTTCGGGTCGTCCTCGAATTCGATGCGTGTCTCCACGTCGAAATGCTTCAATTGACGCGGCGCGCGGCGGGTGATGGTCGGCAGTTTTTCGTCCTTGCGCCACAGACGTGACTCCAGTTCATCGAGGATATGACGAACGTTATCCGGATCGCGTATCGGCTCGCCGTCGCCGCCGAGTATGAAGAAGCTGTTGAGTGTCATGCCATGGTCGGCGGTTTCGATGCGCGCGTCGACGATGTTCAGGCCGAGTATGTCGAGGATGCGCGTGGTCGCGGCAAACAGGCCTTTGCGGTCCGGGCTGTAGATCAGCAGTTCGGTACAGCCGCGTTCGACGTTGCAGCGCAGCCGGATCAGTGGCGGTCGCTCGTCGCCATCGAGTATCTGACTGGTCTGCCAGACGACCTCGTCGACGCTGGAGACATGGAAGTAGTCGATGCTCAGCTTGGCCCACAGGTCGAGTACCTCGGCTTCGGTGAAGCCTTCCTCGGCCAGCTTCCACAAGGCGAGCTTTTGGTCTTGCTGAACCAGGTTGTCGCGATCGGGGCGCGCTGTTCGTGCGCCGCTCTTGAGCACGGCCAAGGTATCGAAGTAGAGTTTTTTCAGTAGCGAATCACGCCAACTGTTCCAGCGTTTCGGGCTGGTGGCGCGGGAGTCGGCGACGGTCAGCAGGTAGAGCATCTTCAGTTTGACCGGTCGCTCGACCAGGGTGGCGAACTGGGCGATGATCTCGGGGTCGTCGATGTCCTTCTGCTGCGCGGTCATCGACATCACCAGATGGTTACGCACCAGCCACACGATCAGTTCCCGGTCCTCATCGTCGAAGCCGTGTTCATGGCAGAAATCGTCGGTGATCGCCGCGCCGATCTTGGAATGGTCACCACCCCGGCCCTTGCCGATGTCGTGGAAGAGTCCGGCCAGATAGAGTAGTTCAGGTTTTTTTAGCTTGCCGATCAGTTGCGAGGCGAGTGGGAATTCGTCGGCGAATTCGGCGACCGCGAAACGTCGTAGGTTGCGTACCAGGAACAGGGTGTGTTCGTCCACGGTGTACTGGTGGAACAGATCGTATTGCATGCGCCCGACAATGTGTTCGAAGGCCGGGATGTAGGCGGCGAGAATGCCATAGCGGTTCATGCGCCGCAGTTCGTGAGTGATGCCGCGCGGCTGTCGCATGATGTCGAGGAAAAGCTGCTTGGCGCGCAGGCTGGAGCGGAAACGGTGGTCGATCAAGTGGCGGTGCTCGCGGATCAGGCGGATCGTGGTGGCGCGCACGCCTTTGATTTCCGGATGTTGTTCCAGCAACAGGAAGATTTCCAGCAGCGCGTGTGGGTTCTGGATGAAGAGCTGATTGTCGCGTGCCTCGATGAAGTCGCCGCGCAGTTGAAAGCCGTGGCTCAGTGGTTTGACCTGCAAGGATTCGGGGTCGCCGAGGATGTCTTCCTCGAAATGTTGCAGCAGCATCTCGCCGAGACGGCTGACTTTCATCACGGTGCGGTAGTAGGATTGCATCATGTGTTCTACCGCGAGGTTGCCTTCGTCTGCCTGGTAGCCGAGTTTCTCGGCCAGCGCGCGCTGATGGTCGAATAGCAGGCGGTCTTCATGACGGCCGGTGAGCAGATGCAGGGCGAAGCGCAGTCTCCACAACAGGGTCTCGGCGTCGAACAGGGTCTGATATTCGCGCTCGCGCAGAAAGCCTTTCTCCACCAGTTGTTCCAACGACTCGATGCCATAGTGGCGTTCGGCCACCCATAGCAGCGTCTGGATGTCGCGCAGTCCGCCCGGGCTTTCCTTGATGTTCGGTTCCAGGATGTAGGCGCTGTTGTCGAAACGCTGGTGACGTTGTGCTTGTTCCCGTAGCTTGGCATTGAAGAACTCGCGACTCGGCCAGATATGCGCCGGGCCAGTTTGTTCGCGCATCTCGGCAAACAGCGAGGCTTCGCCGCACAGCAGGCGCGATTCGAGCAGGTTGGTCATCACCGTGGCGTCATTCCGCGCCTGGGCTCGGCATTCGGCCGGGGTGCGTACCGCATGGCCGACCTCCAGGCCGATGTCCCACAGGAACATCAGCAGGGACTCGATATCGGCATTCAATGCCGCGTCGTCCTCGCGTGTCACCAGGATCAGGATGTCGACATCGGATGCTGGATGCAGTTCTCCCCGGCCATAACCGCCGACCGCGACCAGCGCCGCATTGTCGCCCTGCATCAGACGGGTCCACAGTCGACGCAGGATGAAATCGGTATATTCGCACTGACAGGAGACCAGTTCGGGTACCGATTCACCGGCCCAGAAACGCTGCGCCAGCTTCTCGCGCAGTTCGCGCAGGGCGTCGGCGTAACGCCGGGGTTCGGCATCTTCCGGCAGATATTCGAGTATCGCGCGCGCGGCTTCGATCATGCCTTGGCCTTCGGCGCGTTCAGCTCATCCATTTCTTCCCGACGCAGCGTGAGTATCTCGTGGCCGGTCTTGGTGACCAGCAGCGTGTGTTCCCACTGGGCGGACAGCGAACGATCGCGGGTGACCACGGTCCAGCCATCGCTCAGGGACTTCACCTGGCGTTTTCCGGCGTTCACCATCGGTTCGATGGTGAAGCACATGCCGGCGCGGATCTCCTCGCCGCCGCCAGGCGTGCCATAGTGCATGATCTGCGGGCCTTCGTGAAAGCCCCGGCCGATGCCATGTCCGCAGTATTCCCGGACCACCGAATAATGATGCCCTTCGACGAAGGTCTGGATGGCGTGGCCGATATCGCCGACATGAATCCCGGGGCGCACCACGTCGATTCCGATGAACATCGCCTGGCGGGTGATGTCGACCAGACGTTTCGCCAGTACCGAGGGTTCGCCAACGAAGAACATCTTGCTGGTATCACCGTGGAAGCCATCCTTGATCACGGTGATGTCGATGTTCACGATATCGCCTTTCTTCAGCTTCTTTTGACTCGGAATGCCATGGCAGACTTGGTGATTCACCGAGGTGCAGATCGATTTTGGAAAGCCGTGGTAGTTCAGCGGCGCCGGTATGGCTTGCTGCTCCTCGACGATATAGTCGTGGCACAGCTTGTCCAATTCGTCGGTGGTGACGCCGGGCTGGACATGGGGTTCGATGAACTCCAGCACCTCGGCCGCGAGTCGCCCGGCGACGCGCATCTTGGCGATTTCATCGGGGGTTTTAATCGTGATACTCATTTACGCGCGCCGCCTGTTGGATTTAAAGAATGGTCGGGGAAAACAGTAGAGGAAGATTGTCCCAAAAGGGCCGATATGGTATAAAACCGCCCGCCTAAAGGCAATTCAATCCCGCCGGTATATGACACCATGTCCGGCAGGGAAATTCACACATGCACCGACACGGTTGGCGGGGTGCCCCGAGTAAAGGGGTTGTCAACCGGGGTGCATGGACGTTCAACCCCGGAGACGAAAGCTTGGTTTGCCCGTGAAGTCGGAAGCCTGTCGCGTCTCCTTGTTTTGGAGAATCCTCTAATGAGCTCAGTCTCGATGCGTCAGATGCTGGAGGCCGGTGTGCATTTCGGTCATCAGACTCGCTACTGGAACCCGAAGATGGCTCCTTATATCTTCGGTCAGCGCAACAAGATCCATATCATCAACCTCGAAAGTACCTTGCCGCTGTTCAATGATGCGATGAATTTCATCGGCATGTTGGCCGCCAATGGTGGCAAGATCATGTTCGTGGGCACCAAGCGTTCCGCGCGCGAGGCGATCCGCGAGGAAGCTATCCGTTGCGGCATGCCTTTCGTCAACCACCGCTGGCTCGGTGGCATGTTGACCAACTATAAGACCATCCGTCAGTCCATCAAGCGGCTGAAGGATCTGGAGGCCATGACCGAGGATGGCAGCCTGGAACAGCGTTTCAGCAAGAAGGAAGCGCTGGGCATGAAGCGCCAGTTGGAGAAGCTGGAGCGTAGCCTGGGCGGCATCAAGAACATCAATGGGCTGCCGGACGCGCTGTTTGTCATCGATGTCGGCAATGAAGACATCGCCGTGGCCGAGGCCAGGAAGCTCGGTATTCCGGTGATCGGCGTGGTGGACACGAATAACGATCCCAGCAGCGTCGATTATGTGATCCCCGGCAACGACGACGCGATTCGCGCCGTGCAGCTCTATTGCCAGGGTGCGTCGGCCGCGGTGCTGGAGGGTCGCGCGACGGCTGCCCAGGCTGCCGGTGGCGCGGACGATTTCGTCGAGGTCAGCGAGGAAGCCGGCAGCGAAACCGCTTCTTCCTGACCTTGTCCCGCCGTCAACTTTATTGTGATGCGCTCGCGAATCCGTTCGCGGGCGCGGTCCGCATTATCTATTTTCGAGAGGTAACACAGACATGGCGATTACAGCCGCCCTGGTTAAGGAGCTGCGCGAACGCACCGGCGCAGGCATGATGGAATGCAAGAAAGCGCTGGTCGAAAGCGATGGCGATATCGAGGCCGCGATCGAGCAGATGCGTAAATCCGGCTCGGCGAAGGCCGCGAAGAAGGCTGGCCGCACCGCGGCGGACGGCTTGGTCATCGTCAAGATCAGTGACGATGGCGGTAAGGCCGTCATCACCGAGGTCAATTGCGAGACCGATTTCGTCGCCAAGGACGAAAACTTCAGCGGCTTTGCTGAGGCTGTTGCGGAATGCGCGTTGAAGCATGATGTGGACAGCATCGAGGCGTTGTCGCAACTGCCGCTGAAGAAGGGCGAGGCCCAGACGGTGGAGGAAGCGCGCACCGAACTGGTGGCCAAGATCGGCGAGAACATGAGTGTGCGCCGCTTCGAGCGCATCGACGCCGGCAACGGCATGCTGGCCAGCTATCGGCATGGCGTGCGCATTGGCGTTGTTGTCGTGATCGAAGGCGGCGACGAGGCGTTGGGCAAGGATATTGCGATGCATGTTGCGGCTAGCAATCCGGCCTATATCAGCGAGGATCAGGTTGATCCGGCGGTGGTCGAGAAGGAGAAAGAGATCTTCCGCACCCAGGCTTTGGAGAGTGGCAAGCCGGAAAATATCGTCGACAAGATCATCGCGGGCAGGGTGCGCAAGTTCCTTGGCGAGATTACACTGGTCGGCCAACCGTTTGTGAAGGATCCGGACGTTACCGTCGGCAAGCTGCTGTCCGACAAGGGCGCGACGGTGAAGCGCATCTGCCGTTATGAGGTGGGTGAGGGTATCGAGAAGAAAAACGAGAACTTCGCCGACGAGGTCATGGCCCAGGTTCGCGGCTGATCCATGGAAAGCCCGTCCAGGCGGGCTTTCTTGTCTGATGCCGGCGCCTAGCAGGTCGTTGAAAAATGGCATTTTTCAGTGGCCTGTGTGCGCTACAGGGATGTACCACCATTTTCGATGACGGCAAGTCATTGAAAATGAAGGAACCGGGAAATCGCATCTTCCGGTTCCGTCGTTGAAAAAATCCATGGAAGGACTTTTTCAACATCCTGCTAGCCCGGATTTCTCACCGGGTCGCAGTCGTGAACGGGTGAGAAATCCGGGCTAGTGGCCAATCCGCGCCACGCACAGGTTGTCGAAAGCGTGCGTTTTCTACGGTTTATTCGGTGAGTTTTAAGTGTCATTTTCGTAATATCAGGCAAATACATGGAAAACCTTGTGTACTCTCGTATGTTGGTCAAGCTGAGCGGCGAAGCCTTGATGGGCAGTGGCGACTTCGGCATCGATCCGACCGTAATTGCGCGGCTGGCGGCCGATATCGCGGCCTTGCATGCCGCCGACGTGCGGGTCGGCGTGGTCATCGGTGGCGGGAATATCTTTCGTGGCGCCGGACTCGCGGCGGGTGGCCAGGATCGTGTCACTGGTGACCACATGGGCATGCTCGCGACAGTGATGAATTCACTCGCGATGCGTGACGCGCTGGATAAACTGGAGGTGCCGGCGCGCGTGATGTCGGCGTTGTCGATGCCCGATGTCTGCGAGGATTACACCTGCCGCGACGCGCGCCGCCATCTGGATGAGGGCCGCGTGGTCATCATGGCGGCGGGTACCGGTAACCCGTTCTTCACAACCGACTCCGCCGCCAGCCTCCGCGCGATCGAGATCAAGGCGGACGTGTTGGTGAAGGCGACCAAGGTGGATGGCGTGTATTCCGCCGATCCGATGAAGGATCCGGACGCGCGTTTCTATCCCGAGCTGACCTATGATCAGGCGATTGCCGAGAATCTGGGTGTCATGGACATGACCGCCATCGTGCTCTGCCGTGATCAGCGGATGCCATTGCGGATCATGAATATCCAGGAAGAGAATGCGCTGTTGCGGCTGGCCCGGGGGGAATCCATCGGCTCCGTGGTGGTCACTGAAACTGACAGGGTGAATAGCAAATGATTGACGATATCAAGCAAGACGCCGCCGAACGCATGGCGAAGAGCGTTGATGCACTGGGTAATGAATTGGCCAAGATCCGCACCGGTCGGGCGCATCCCAGCCTGCTGGATCATCTTACCGTCCCCTATTATGGCTCTGACGTGCCGCTATCCCAGGTTGCCAATGTCGGTATCGAGGATGCGCGCACGCTGTTAGTTCAGCCGTGGGAGCAGAATATGGTCGCGCCGATAGAGAAGGCTATCATGAATTCCGATCTGGGGCTGAACCCGAATTCCGCCGGTACCTCGATTCGCGTGCCATTGCCGCAGCTCACCGAAGAACGGCGCAAGGATCTGGTGCGGGTTGCGCGTCAGGAAGCCGAGCAGGCGAAGGTCGCGGTGCGCAACATCCGACGCGACGCCAATAGTGAATTGAAATCACTGGTGAAGGAGAAGTTGATCTCCGAGGACGACGAGCATCGTGGCCAGGAGATCATCCAGCAATTGACCGACCAGCATGTCAAGGAGATCGACGAAAAGCTGGCCATCAAGGAAAAGGACCTGCTTTCGGTTTAGTGTTGGATCCATCGGAAACTTCAGCCGTGACGGATGCGCGCCTGGATCGCTTGCCTCGCCACGTTGCCATCATCATGGATGGCAACGGACGCTGGGCCAAACGGCGTGGCCAGCCGAGACACGCCGGCCATCGCGCCGGTGTTGAATCGGTGCGCGATGTCGTCGAAGCCTGTGCCGACAAGGGCATCGAGGTGCTGACGCTGTTTGCCTTCAGCAGCGAGAACTGGCGCCGGCCAAAGCCGGAGGTCAAGCTGCTGATGGAGTTGTTTATGTTGGTACTGAAGCGCGAGACCCGGCGCCTGGATACCGATAACGTCCGTCTGCGCATCATTGGCGATCGCCTGGCATTCCCCGATAAATTGCAGAAGCGTATCCGCGACGCGGAGGCCTTGACCGCCACCAACGATGGCATGGTGTTGCAGATCGCCGCGAACTATGGCGGGCGCTGGGATATCGCCGAGGCGACGCGCCGGATCGCGGCCAGGGTCGCGGCTGGCGAACTCGATGCCGCCGCATGCAACGAGCAAACCGTTGCCGAACACCTCTCCTTTGCCGGTCTTCCCGATGTCGATCTGTTCATCCGCACTGGCGGGGAGCAGCGACTGAGTAACTTCGTTCTGTGGCAGGCGGCCTACGCCGAGTTGTATTTCTCTGATCTGTTATGGCCGGATTTCGATGCCAGGGCGCTGGAAACCGCGTTCACGGATTTTGCCGCGCGCGAGAGACGCTTTGGCAAGACCACTGAGCAACTCAAGGGATCGGACGAAGATCAAGGTTTGCCCGGATGAGCACCTTGTGGCAGCGGGTGTTGTCGGCGTTGGTGCTTGCGCCACTGGTCATTCTTGCCGTTCTGGTGCTGCCGAATTCCTGGGTTGCGGGGCTGCTTGGTGCAATCGTACTGCTCGGCGCGATGGAGTGGGCGCGTCTGTCCGGCCTGGATGGCGAGAGAATTCAACTGATCTGGAGCGGGGTGCTGGCGGTGGCCATCGGCATGGTCGCGTTGTGGCAGCGTGATATCGGTCTGTCGCTTATTCTGTTCGGCGCGGCCTGGTGGGCCGTGACGCTGTTCCGTCTGCTGCTCGCCGCGCGCCATTCTGTCGCGGCGACGCATGGTGTTCACTGGCCTCGGTTGCTGGATGGTTTCTTCGTGTTGCTTCCGGCTTGGTATGCGCTGACCAAGATACACGGCCTGGCGCATATCGGCCCGTTCCTGCTGCTGTATTGCCTGATTCTGATCTGGGGCGCGGATTCCTTCGCGTATTTCTCCGGTCGGGCGTTCGGCAGGCATAAGCTGGCGCCGAATATCAGTCCGGGCAAGACCCTGGAGGGTGTCGTCGGCGCGCTGCTCGGCGCGCTGCTGATCGCTTATGTCGGTCATGGCCTGGTGGCGCGTAGCTATCAGGTGGGACTCTGGTCGTGGCTGGCGTTGGGCCTGATCGTGGTACTGGCGTCGATCGCCGGTGATCTGTTCGAAAGCCTTGTGAAACGGGAACGCGGCATGAAGGACAGTGGCACGCTGATTCCGGGGCATGGTGGGGTGATGGATCGTATCGATAGTCTGACAGCGGCCGGGCCGGTGTTCGCTGCTGGCCTGATCTGGCTGGGCGTGTTGCAATGATCGGCGTCGCGGTGCTGGGTTCGACCGGCTCCATCGGGGTTTCCACTCTGGATGTGATCGCCCGGCATGCGGAACGTTATCGCGTCATCGTGCTGACCGCGAATGGCAATGACGCGCGTTTGCTGGAACAGTTGCGTCGCTTTCAGCCGGCTTACGCGGTGATGGCGGATGAGACCGCGGCCAGTCGTCTGGACGCGGCGGTTCGCGCCGAGGGTCTGGATACCGAGGTGCTGGCCGGCGCCTCGGCGCTGGAAGAGGTTGTCGAACTGGAAGAGGTCGATCAGGTGATGGCGGCTATCGTCGGCGCGGCGGGTTTGCGCTCGGCATTGGCGGCGGCGCGCGCCGGCAAGCGGGTGTTGCTCGCCAACAAGGAGTCGCTGGTGGTTGCTGGGCATCTGTTCATGGAGGCGGTTGCCAGCGGTGGCGCCGAATTGCTGCCGATCGACAGTGAACACAATGCGATCTTCCAATGCATGCCGACAGGCTTTCGCGATGGCTTGGCGGAATCCGGCGTGATGCGCATTCTGTTGACTGCCTCGGGTGGGCCGTTTCGCAATTGGCCGATCGATAAATTGGAACAGGTCACACCGGCACAGGCCTGCGCTCATCCGAACTGGGACATGGGGCGCAAGATCTCGGTCGATTCAGCGACGATGATGAACAAAGGACTGGAATTGATCGAGGCCTGCTGGTTGTTCGGTACCGATCCCGGACATATCCAGGTGGTGATTCACCCGCAGAGCGTGGTGCATTCGATGGTGGAATACGCCGATGGCTCGGTACTCGCCCAGCTCGGCAACCCAGACATGCGCACGCCAATCGCGCATGCGATGGCTTGGCCGGCGAGGATGGACTCGGGGGTCGGTTCGCTGAATCTGTTCGATGTTGCGCGGTTGGACTTTGAAGCACCGGATCTCATGCGCTTTCCGTGCTTGCGTCTGGCCGGAGAGGCGATGCGTGCTGGCGGCACCGCACCGGCAATCCTGAATGCCGCCAACGAGGTTGCGGTGCAGGCGTTTCTCGATGAACGCTTGCCTTTCGTCGCTATTGCGGGGATTATCGAGGAAACCCTGTCGGCTCTGTCCGTCGAGTCGGTGGAGACGCTGAATGGCTTGCTGGAGATCGATCGACGGGCGCGCGCCATCGCGGAACAATTCATCACCGCCCGGGTCTGAACAGCCATGCTTTCTTTTATCACGACAATCTTCTGGTTCGCTGTCGCGCTTGGCGTGTTGATCACGATCCATGAGTTCGGGCATTTCTGGGTCGCGCGTGTCAGTGGCGTGAAGGTGCTGCGTTTCTCGATTGGCTTCGGCAAGCCGCTGTTGAAACGCATCGGTAAGAAGGATGATACCGAATACGTATTGGCGGGCATTCCGCTGGGCGGCTATGTAAAGATGCTCGATGAGCGCGAAGGCGAGGTGGCTCCCGAGGAGGCGCATCGCGCGTTCAATCGCCAGTCCCTGCCGATACGCACCGCGATCGTCGCCGCAGGGCCCTTGTTCAACCTGCTATTCGCGGTTTTCGCCTTCTGGGTGTTGGGTGTCAGTGGTGAGACTGGCGGCATTCCGCTGGTCGGCGAGGTCCAACCGCAAAGTATCGCGGCGCGCGCCGGCATGCTGGCTGGAGACCGTTTTGTCGCCATCGATGGTGAACGCACGCCGACTTGGGAATCGGTGGTCTACGGATTGCTGGGCGCGGCGGTCAGCGATGACCCGGTCAGGGTCAGTGTGAGCCAGCCGGATCAGCCGCCGCGCGATGTCGAGCTGCTGCTCTCCGGATTGCTGAAGTCGTCACGGCAGCCCGAAGTGCTGGCGCACCTCGGGATAGAGCCAAAACGTCCTGTGTTGCCGCCGATATTTGGCAAGCTGGTACCCCACGAACCAGCCGCCGACGCCGGTATCCAGGTGGGCGATCGGCTACTCAGCGTAAACGGCGAACCGATTTCCGACTGGATGGCCTGGGTCGTGTTCGTGCGCGATCATCCCGGCCAGTTGTTGCATCTGAAGATACAGCGTGGCGAGCAGATATTGCCGCTGGACCTGGTGACCGCCGAGGTGAGGAAGGGCGACGAGCTGATCGGGCGCATTGGCGCGGCGCCACGTGTTCCCGACGGCTTCATGGATGATTACCGTGTGAAGGTACGCTATGGCCCGGCCGAGGCTCTGCAACGCGCCGTGGTGAAGACCTGGGATATGTCGGTGTTGATGCTGAAGGTCATGGGGCGCATGCTGACGGGGCAGGCGTCCATCCAGAATCTCAGCGGCCCGATCTCAATCGCGCAGGCGGCGGGTGACACCGCGAGCATCGGCCTGGATTATTTCCTGAAGTTTCTCGCCGTGGTCAGCATCAGCCTGGGTGTATTGAACTTGTTGCCGATTCCGGTACTCGACGGTGGTCATCTGCTGATGTTTCTGATCGAGGCGGTGAAGGGCAGCGCGGTCTCCGAGAATGCGATGCTGGTGGGCCAGAAGATCGGCATCGCGTTGTTGTTGTCGCTGATGGTCGTGGCCTTCTATGTCGATTTGTCGCGGGTGTTCGGCTGACTTGGCGTAGTCGCTGGAACCTCCAGCAGGCCAGCAACCGACGGTTCGGCGTGATTTCGGGGTTCGTGTGAATTCTGCGTTATAATGCGCGCTTCGCCGGAGACGCCGTGCGTTTCCAACTTGGGGAATCCATTCCCCCCTGTTTTTAAAATAAAGAACAAAACCGCTGTGTCGCGATCCCTTATTCCTGTCATTCGCTTTCTCGTGCTGGCCTTCGCCGTGCTGCTCTCCGTCCAGTCGCTGGCCGCCGATTTCGTCGTGCGCGATATCCGTGTCGATGGCCTGCAACGCATCTCTCCGGGCACGGTGTTCAATCATGTTCCGCTACGGGTGGGTGAGCGCCTGAAGTCCGCCGATAGCGGGCGCATCATCCGCGCGTTGTACAAGACCGGTTATTTCAATGATGTCAAGCTGGCGCGCGACGGCGATGTGCTGATCATCAAGGTCGTCGAGCGCCCGGCGATCGCGAATATCTCGATCACTGGCAACAATCTGCTCGAAACGGATAAGTTGTTGAAGGCATTGAAGGATATCGGTCTGGCCGAGGGCAGGGTCTTCAATCGCTCTGTGTTGGACAAGATCGAGCAGGAACTACGCCGCCAATATTTCTCTCAGGGACGCTATGCGGTACAACTGGATGCCACGGTGACGCCGCTGGAGCGCAACCGCGTGGATGTCGCGATCAAGATCTCCGAGGGCGAGACCGCGCGCATCAAGCGTATCGATATCGTCGGTAACCAGGCGTTCAGCGACAAGCAGTTGATGGAGGGCTTCAAGTCCGGTGTTCCCGGTTGGCTGGATTTCTTCTCGGATGCTGATCAGTATTCCCGACAGAAGCTGGCGGCGGACCTGGAGACCCTGCGTTCATATTATCTCGATCGTGGCTATATCAAGTTCAAGGTGGAATCCACCCAGGTCTCGATCACGCCGGACAAGAAGGATATCTACATCACTATCAATATCAACGAAGGCGATGTCTACCGCATCAAGGATATCCAACTTGCCGGCAAGTTGGTCGTGGATCAGAAGAAGGTGTTTCCGCTGATTCATCTGGCGCGCGGCCAGGTTTTCTCGCGCAAGGCGGTGGTCGGCAGCGCCGAGCGTATCGACGCACTGCTCGGCGATCAGGGCTATGCCTTCGCCAATGTCAACAGCATCCCCGAGATCGATGACAAAAGTCACGAGGTCAGCGTGACCTTCTATGTCGATCCCGGCAAGCGCGTATATGTGAGACGCATCAATATCAATGGCAACAGCAATACGCGTGACGAGGTGCTGCGTCGCGAGCTGCGCCAGATGGAGCGTGCTTGGTTCTCGAACGCAAAGACCAAGCTGTCACGCGAACGCCTGCAGCGCTTGGGCTTCTTTGAGGAAGTCAATATCGAGACCCCGGCGGTGCCGGGATCCAACGATGAGGTGGATGTGGATATCTCGGTGAAGGAAAAGCCCTCGGGCAATTTCATCGCTGGTCTCGGCATTTCGCAATCCGACGGCCTGTTGTTGAATACCAGTATCTCCGAGGAGAACTTCTTCGGCACGGGGAAGCGTGTCGTGCTCGGTCTGAACACCAGCTCGTCTAATACGTTGTATCAGTTATCCTATACCAATCCGTATTACACTGTCGATGGCATCAGCCGTGGATTCAACCTGAAGTACCGGAAAACCGATTTTGCCAATTTCGACTCTGCGGATTATAAGACGGATACCGGTACCTTCGGGGTTAATTTCGGTATCCCCATCAGTGAATTCAATCGTTTTGGTTTCGGTTTCGACGCCGAGTACATCCGGGTCAAGCTGGGGAATAACCCGGCCGCCGAGATTCGGGATTTCGTCGACACCCAGGGCGATAGCTTTTGGAACTTCAAGGTCAACATATTCTGGTCGCATGATTCGCGTAACTCGGCGATCTTTCCGACCAGTGGCAGCTCGTCGCGCTTTTTTGCGAATGCCACCATCCCGGGCAGCGACCTGACTTTCTACAAGGTGGGCCTGCGGCATCGTCAATATATCCCCTTGAATCGCACCTTTACGCTAGGCGTGTATGCCGACCTCGGTTTTGGCGATGGCTACGGCGATCTGGATAGACTGCCGTTTTTCGATAATTTCTTTGCCGGCGGGTTCACCACGGTACGTGGCTTCAAGCGAAACTCGTTGGGGCCGCGTGATTCCAACGATGACCCCATTGGGGGTAACTTGCGGGTGGTCGGAAACCTGGAGCTGTTGTTTCCTCCGCCGATCAAATCCATGCGGAAAAGCATGCGCATGGCTGCGTTTTTCGATATAGGTAATGTGTATAATACGACTGATAGTAACTTCGATAGCGGTTCCCTGCGCTATTCTGCCGGCTTGGCGATGACTTGGCTGTCGCCGGTTGGTATATTGACGCTTGGCTATGGGTTTCCGCTCAACGACCAGGAAGGCGATAACACGGAATCCCTCCAGTTCAGTTTTGGCACCTCGTTCTAAGAGTTGAGAGATTTATGAATCCGAAGTATCTGATATGTTGCGTCATTCTCGCGATCCTGTCTGTTTCGACTGGCGTGGCCATGGCCGAGAGCCGGGTTGCTTTCGTCGACGCCGACAAGGTGGTGGAGAATTCACCTCAGTATGAAGCGGCTCGCGCCGCCATTCAGAAGGAGTTTTCGCGACGCGAGAACGATCTGTTGTCGAAGCAGAAGTATCTGAAGAAGCTGGAAGCCAAGGCGGCCAAGAATGCCGCGATCATGAGCGAATCGGAGGCCAAGCGGCTGGAACGCGATATCATTACCCGTCGCCGTCAGCTGAAGAACGCGAAGCAGGAGTTCCGCGAGGATCTGACGCTGCGCCAGAACGAGGAATTCAACAAGCTTCGCCGTCAGGTCATCGAGGTGATCAAGGAAGTCGGCAAGGAGAAGAACCTGGATCTGGTGTTTTCCGTTGGCGTGGTGTATGCGAACAAACGGGTCGATATCTCCGACCAGGTGCTGAAGCGTCTACGCAAGCGTTTCAAGAAGAAGAGATAGTTGAATCGCCCCCCGGGAACCCCGCATACGCTGGGCGCCTTGGCCGAGGTTGTCGGCGCGCGTGTCCATGGTGATGCCAGCCGAATGGTCAGCAAGGTCGACGTGCTCGATGCGGCGGATGCCGAAACCATCACTTTTCTGTCGAATGCCCGTTACCGGAAGTATTTGAAGGATTGTCGCGCGGGCGCGGTGGTCATCGCCGAGAAGGATCTGCCCGATTGTCCGGTCGCCGCGTTGGTATGCGATGACCCCTATCTGAGTTTTTCCCGCATCGCCGGATTGCTCTATCCGGAGAAAGGCGTGCCGCCTGGCATCCACCCGCGCGCGACGGTCGATTCGTCGGCGCGGATCGGCGAAGGGGTCACGATCGAGGCGTGCGCGGTGATCGAGGCGGGTTCGGTGATCGGCGAGGGTTGTCGTATCGGCGCTGGTTGCTATATCGGTCGCGAGGTGAGCATTGGCGCCGCGACCCGTCTGTATCCGAATGTTACGGTGTGCGAGGGTGTCGAGATAGGCGCGCGTTGCCGGATTCATCCCGGTGTTGTGCTGGGCGGTGATGGCTTTGGCTTGGCCTGGGATGGCGAGGATTGGGCCAGGGTACCGCAGCTCGGCGGCGTGCGTATTGGCAACGATGTGGATATCGGCGCGAATACCACGGTGGACCGGGGCGCGCTGCGAGATACCGTGATTGAGGATGGCGTAAAGCTGGATAATCTGATTCAGGTCGCGCACAACGTGGAGATTGGCAAGCACAGTGCCTTGGCGGGCTGTACCGGCATTGCCGGCTCGGCTCGTATCGGCGCCTATTGCACGCTTGCCGGCGGTGTCGGCCTCGTGGGCCATATCGAACTCGCCGATCATGTGCATGTTACCGGTATGACGATGGTCACGCGTTCGCTGAAGCAGCCTGGCGTCTATTCCGGAAATATCCCGGCGATGGATGCGCGTGACTGGAAGAAGAGCGTGGTCAGGTTTCGCCAACTGGAGGGTTTGGTCTCCCGTGTGCGCGGTCTTGAGAAACGCCGGAAACAGAGTGAATGACGACATGGGTTCGTTACGCCATGACAGAAGATTCTCCCGCGCTGCGTGGCGGGACTGAATAATACCGTTACCTCGGGGTTTGATATTTTGATTTCCATGGACATCAACAAGGTGATGAGCCGGTTGCCTCATCGCTATCCTTTTCTGCTTGTCGACCGAGTGCTCGAATGCGAGCCGGGTGAACGCCTGCTGGCGATCAAGAATGTCACCGTCAACGAGCCGTTTTTCCAGGGCCATTTTCCAGTCAAGCCGATCATGCCCGGCGTACTGATCATCGAGGCGCTGGCGCAGGCCACCGGCCTGTTGGCGATGGAAACCGAACCCGAGCGGGTCGGGAATTCGCTGTACTATTTCGTTGGCATCGACAACGCGCGCTTCAAGCGCCCGGTGGTGCCGGGTGACCAGATGGCGCTTGAGGTGTGGTTCCAGAAAGAGCGACGTAATATCTGGAAGTTCAACGGCGAGGCGCGCGTGGACGGTAAGATCGCGGCCTCGGCGATCATCATGTGTACCGCGGTGGGAATATGAGGTGATCGATCCGCGCGCGCTGGTCGACCGCAAGGCGGAGCTTGATGAAGATGTCAGTGTCGGGCCGTTCGCGATCATCGAGGCTGACGTGCGGATCGGTCGCGGCAGTGCCATCGGACCGCATAGTATTGTGCGCGCTGGCACGCGCATGGGGCGCGGCAACCGTATCTTCCAGTATGCCTCCGTTGGCGAGGATCCGCAGGACAAAAAGTACAATGGCGAGTCGACTGAGCTGATCCTGGGGGATCGCAATGTCGTGCGTGAGTTCGCTACGCTGAATCGCGGCACCGCGCAGGATAGCGGCGCCACGCGCGTCGGCAGCGATAATCTGCTGATGGCCTACACCCATGTCGCGCACGATTGCCAGATTGGCGACCATACCATTATGGCGAATGCCGCCTCGCTCGGTGGTCATGTGCATATCGATGATTACGCCATCCTTGGTGGATTCACCATCGTCCATCAATTCTGTCGTGTTGGCGCGCACAGCTTCAGTCAGATGGGCAGCATGGTGCAGAAGGATATCCCACCATTCGTGACTGTTGGCGGTCATCCGGCCAAGTCGCGTGGTATCAATGCAGAGGGTCTGAAGCGTCGCGACTTTCCGCTAGAGACGATTAGCGCGATCAAGCGTGCCTACCGCAAGCTGTTTATGTCCGGTCTGCGGCTGGAAGATGCTCTCGGCCAAGTGTCCGCAGAGATGGCGGATGTCGCCGAGGTCAAGCAGTTGATCGAATTCATCTCCCACAGTCAGCGCAGCGTCATTCGCTGATACCGGCGTCATGGATATCGCACTCGTTGCCGCCGAGCCCTCCGGTGATCAGCTCGGCGCCGGGCTGATGAAGCAATTGCGCATCCGCTGGCCTCGGGCGCGTTTTCGCGGCATTGGCGGGCCATCGATGATGGCTCAGGGGTTGGTGTCCCATGTTGCCATGGAGCGGCTTTCGGTCATGGGCCTCACCGAGGTGTTGCGGCATTTGCCAGAATTGCTGCGCATTCGCCGGGAATTGCGCGACAGCCTGCTCGATGTTCCGCCCGATCTGTTCATCGGTATTGATGCGCCCGATTTCAACCTGCCGCTGGAGAAGTGTCTGAAACGGGTTGGGATTCCGGTTGTGCATTACGTTAGCCCGACCGTCTGGGCATGGCGAGGGGGGCGCGTGAAGAGCTTGCGCGAGGCGACCGACCGGGTGCTGTGTATTTTCCCATTTGAGGAAGATTTTCTGCGCAAACATGATGTCAACGCGGTTTTTGTTGGCCACCCATTGGCCGAACATTACCCGCTTCGATGCGACCAGCACGGCGCGCGGGAGACGTTGGGCCTGGGTGCCGAGGGGCCGGTTCTGGCGCTGCTTCCCGGTAGTCGGCGGGCCGAGATCGCACGCCTCGCGGCGCCTTTCCTTCTTACCGCTCGACGCCTGCTGGAAACTAACCCCGGTTTGCGCGTCGTCACTCCGCTGGCCAACACGGCGACCCGGGATGCTTTCACGCGCGCCATGCGCGAATACGCGCCCGCGCTCGATATCCAGCTTTGTCAGGGTGGGGCCGGCGAGGCGCTGTGCGCCGCCGATGTGGTTTTGAGTGCATCCGGCACCGCCACCTTCGAGGCGTTGCTGTGTAAGAAACCAATGGTCGTCGGTTACCGTGTCGCCGCTTCGACCTACTGGATCGCTCGCCTGCTCAGGCTGGTCGAGACGCCGCATTTCGCCATGGCGAACCTGCTTGCTGGTGAACGGCTCGCGCCGGAGTACATTCAGTATGACTGTGTGCCGGATAGACTGGCGCCGGCGATCCAACGTTTTTTCGACGATGTGGTGCTGCGCGAGCATATCGCCGCGCGCTACGCCGAAGTCCATCGACAGATGAGACAGAACGCGGGTCGACGCGCCGCCGAGACGATTGTCGAACTGCTGGAACGGCGCGTATGAGCCTGCTGATCTGCGGCGTGGACGAGGTCGGTCGAGGGCCATTGGCCGGGCCGGTGGTCACCGCGGCGGTGATACTCGACCTGGCACGTCCGATAGATGGCTTGGCGGATTCGAAGAAACTCAGCGAGAAGCGTCGCGAGATGCTCGCCGAGATGATCCGCGAGCAGGCGCTGTGCTGGGCGCTGGGTCGCGCCGAGGTCGAGGAAATCGATCGTCTGAATATCCATCACGCGACCCTGTTGGCGATGACCCGTGCGGTAAGCGCCTTGCCGCATCGGCCGGACCAGGTTCTTGTTGATGGCAGATTCTGTCCGCGCCTTGACATGCCGGCGCGTGCCATCGTTGGCGGCGATGGGTCGGTGTCTTCGATCAGCGCCGCGTCGATCGTCGCCAAGGTTGCGCGTGATCGCGAGATGCGGAACCTCGACCGGCAATGGCCCGGCTATGGGCTGGCTCGTCACAAGGGCTATCCGACACGCTTGCATATCGAAGCGCTGGCGAGCCTCGGCGTAACGCCGATCCACCGGCGTTCCTTCGCGCCAGTGCGGCGCCTGCTCGACGCTGGCGCTTTGGCTATAATTCCGCCGGGCTGTTAAAATCCGGTCTTTGCCATTTCCCAGGGGTTCCCGATGTATCGCGGCAGTCTGATTGCGCTGGTCACGCCGATGCGTGAAGACAATTCACTGGATTTCGAAACACTCGAAAAGCTCATCGACTGGCATGTGGAGCAGGGCAGCGATGGCATCGTCATCGTCGGCACCACCGGGGAATCCGCGACGTTGGACGAGGAGGATCACTGTCACATGCTCCGAGCCGCCGTCGACATGCTGGACGGGCGCTTGCCGCTGATCGCCGGAACCGGCGCGAACGCCACCGATGAGGCGGTGCGCCTGACACGCTGCGCGAAGGATGCCGGCGCGGATGCCTGCCTGCTGGTAACGCCTTACTACAACAAACCGACCCAGGACGGGCTGTATCAACATTTCCGGCATGTCGCCGAGGCCGTAGATATCCCGCAGATTCTCTATAACGTACCAGGTCGGACCGCGTGTGACATGTTGCCGGAGACCATTGCGCGGCTCGCGGATGCAAGAAACATCATC
>Ga0256841_1000949_pt1 | contig 27090 bp, 22 predicted proteins | sample 356308metaG_FD_185971 | JGI IMG/M metagenome (GOLD analysis project Ga0256841, IMG submission 185971) | Hydrothermal vent microbial communities from Mid Atlantic Ridge, Atlantic Ocean - 356-308 | ecosystem: Environmental > Aquatic > Marine > Hydrothermal vents | place: Atlantic Ocean: Mid...
CCAGGCCGGCGAAAACCTCGAAGAGCGCATCGGCGAAAGCCGCACCCAGGTGGTCGAAGGCGCCTCGCGCACCGAAACCAAAAATGCCGAAATCCACCACCAGGCCAGGACCGACCTCACCGCCCGGGCCACCAGGCGAATCGACCTGACTGCCGGCAAAAACGCCGAACTCATCGCCGGCAAGCGCCTGGTCATCGAAGCGAAGAACAACGCCAAAATCACCGTGCGCGGCCCCCGCGCCAGCTTCACCGTCCAGGGCGGCAACCTCACCTTCCAAGGCGCGAAGGACATCCGCATTACCGGCAAGGGCGGCGGCGACATCACCTTCGAGCAATCCGGCGCCGGCTTCAAAATCGACCCCGCCGGCAACATCGAAATGTGGGGCAAAAACATCCAGCTCGGTGGCGACGGCGGCGTCTCCTTCGGCGGCCCGGTGAACTGGAACATCGGCAGCCCGAACACGCCCGGCGAGGCAGGCGTGGCCGGGCCGCTCAAGCCGGCGCCCATCGACTCCCTCACCGAGCCCGAGTCGCCCCCGCCGCCGGACAACGTCCCCTGGATCGGCATCGAGCTGTGCGACGCCCTCGGGCGGCCGGTGCGCGGCATCGACTACCAGTTGAGCCAGGGCCCGGACCATTGCCACGGCACCCTCTCCGAAACCGGCCGGGCGCGGGAAATCCTGCCCCGCGCCGAGCCGGTCCATGTCGAGCTGCATCCGGGTGCTGACGAAGCCGCGCTCGAGCAGGAAATCCGCGCCGCCCGCCGCGAACTGGCGCAAGTGCTCGACGGCCTCTACGAGCGCGCCGCCCGCGAGGCCGAACAGGCCCGCGCCCGCCTGGCGCGGGCCGGCCTGGCCGGGCGGGTCTTCATCTATTACCAGGCCTTCCTCTCCGGCAGCGAGCAGGGTGTCCTCGATGCCGTCCCGGACCTGCCGCCCGAACTCGAAGCCGCCCTGGGGACGCTCTGGGACGCCCTGCTCGACGCCGATCTCGCCGCCTTCGAGGCGGCCATCGCCCGGCTCGAGGCCGCCGGCGCGCAACTGGTGGCGCAGACCGTCGAGGCCCTGCGCCAAATCCTCTACGACGCCCCCAGCCGGCAACTGCTGGCGGATTTCGTCGAGCGTTACGCCGCCGACTGCGTCACCCTGGAAGACCTCGCCTACGGCCTGGGCTACGCCCGTGGCGCCGCCGCGGTCACCATCGCCCTGCTGCTGCTGGCGCTGCTCACCGAAGGCGCCGGCCTGCCGGCGGCGGTTTCATCCATCGGCGGGCGGCTCACCGTGGGGCTCTCCCGCCTGCTCGGCCCCCTGCGCCGGCTGGGGCAGGCCCTGCGCACCGCCCGGCAGAAGCGGCTTTCCGGCACGCGGGCCCTGCAACAGGACCATCGCCTCCGGGAGCCTTCGCCCGAGGGCCAGGTGCGCCCGGGCCGCAAGGCCCGGCCCAGCGCCCTGCCGCGGCTCGAGCTGCCCTGTTTCGACGCGGCCGACAGTCTCGGACGCAAGGGCATGAGGCCGGACAGTCCTGGCGGGCGGGCCTACATCCGGCACTATCAGCGCCAGCTCGCCCAGCAGCAGGAGGCCATCAACCGGATGACCCCCATCGAATACCTCGCCGCCCGGGAGGCCTATCTCAAGCAGGGCCGCAATCCGCTGGCGGCGGAGGCGCAATCGAGAGCGAGAATGCAGTTTCAGGATGATGTGACAGAAAGCATCAAGAAATCCCTTCTCAACAGCGGCAAGTTTTCAGGCGCCAAGGCCGAACGGGAAGCCGCCCGTCGCGCCGAGGCCCTCATGAAGAAGCTCGCTGCCCTGCATGAGCCCGACCAGGTGGCGGGCGGGTGGCTGATCCCCGAGCCGCGGCACATGGGCCGGGCCGACGTCAACAGCTCCATCGGCAGCCGCTGGACCCAGGGCAGCCCCAGCCGGGTGGAGCGGATGGACGCCGCGGCCCGCAAGGCCGTCAACACCGGCCGCGGCGACGAGCCGATGAATGTATCATTGCGCCTGTGCGGCGTGCGCGACCGCAAGGCCGGAAGGAGGAAACCGTCATGAGCGAAAACGGCGACTATCAGCGGGATGAAGAGTTCAAGTGGTTTATCGAAAAAATGGGCGAAGCCACCTCTCCCCAACCCGCCGACAGGGCGGTCATCGAGCGTTTCCGGGGCCGGCTGCCGGCGCAGATGCTGCGTTACTGGGAGCACGAGGGCTGGGGCGGCTGGCACGAAGGTCTTTTCTGGGTGGTCAACCCCGAGGATTTCGAGGACGTCAAGCGTGCCTGGTTCGCCGAAACGCCTCTGGAGCCCGAAACGGACCTGTGGCACGTCATCGGCCGCACGGCATTCGGCAAACTCTATCTCATGGGCGAGAAATCGGGAGCGATTCTGAAAATCCTCCCGTCTTTCGGCATGATAAATGCCTCCCAGGACAAACTCCGGCCTCAGTCGGAAAAGGAAAAACAGCTCGAAGCCCAGCTCTTTTTCTCCAACCGCGGCCCAAAGGAGTGCGACGAAGACGACACTCATGGAAAACCCCTCTTCCAGCGCGCCCTGAAGAAGCTCGGCCCGGTGGGTCCGGACGAGATGTACGGCTATCGCCACATGCTCGTGGCCGGCGGCCAGAACGTGCTCGAGAATCTCGAGAAGACCGACCTGCTCTCCCACCTGATGCTCCTGCGCGACCTGCACGGCCCCGCCAGCCTGCCCTTCTGGGACTACGACATCGGCGCCTTCGCCAGCCAGGCGCTGGAGGAAGACTGAACCTGCTGCGCCCGCCTCATCATCCGGCTCGGCGGCGCCTCCTTCGGCGGCCCCGTCAACTGGAACATCGGCAGCCCGAACCGGCCGGGCGCGGGAAATCCTGCCCCGCGCCGACCGCAAGGCCGGAAGGAGGAAACCGTCATGAGTGAAAACGGCAAATATGAACGCGATGGTGGTTTTGCCCATTTCGTCAAGAAAATGGGCGAAGCCACCTCTCCCCAGCCCGCCGACAGGGCGGTGATCGAGCGTTTCCGGGGCCGGCTGCCGGCGCAGATGCTGCGTTACTGGGAGCACGAGGGCTGGGGTGGGTGGCGCGACGGCCTTTTCTGGGTGGTCGACCCCGAGGATTTCGAGGACGTCAAGCGTGCCTGGTTTGCCGAAACGCCCCTGGAGCCCGAAACGGACCTGTGGCACGTCATCGGCCGCACCGCTTTCGGCCGACTCTATCTCATGGGCGAGAAATCGGGAGCGGAAATGGAAATTGAGCCCGCCTTCGGGATGATCACTGCATCTCAGGACAAGTTGCGTCCGCAGCCTCCGGAAAAGCGCGATTTCAAGGCCATGATGTTTTTTTCTCATCGCGGCCCCGAGGAGTGCGACGAGCAAGACACCAACGACAATCCTCTCTTCCAGCGCGCCTTGAAGAAGCTCGGCCCGGTGGGCCCGGACGAGATGTACGGCTATCGTCACATGCTCGTGGCCGGCGGCCAGAACGTGCTCGACAATCTCGAGAAGACTGACCTGCTCTCCCACCTGATGCTCCTGCGCGACCTGCACGGCCCCGCCAGCCTGCCCTTCTGGGACTACGACATCGGCGCCTTCGCCAGCCAGGCGCTGGAGGAAGATTGAACACCCCGCGTCGGCTTCGCCGTCCAAGGCGACCGCCTCGTTTCTGTCGCTATTTCGGGATACTGGTACAATACCCCGCGAGTTGGCCAGACAGTCGCTCCGCCTGCGGGCGGGGAGGAAAGTCCGGGCTCCACAGGGCAGGGTGCCAGGTAACGCCTGGGAGGCGCGAGCCTACGGAAAGTGCCACAGAGAACAGACCGCCGATGGCCTTCGGGCACAGGCAAGGGTGAAACGGTGCGGTAAGAGCGCACCGCGCCACTGGCAACAGTGGTGGCAGGGCAAACCCCACCCGGAGCAAGACCAAATAGGGGAACAACGTGTGGCCCGCACGGTTCCCGGGTAGGTCGCTCGAGGTGTGTGGTGACACACATCCCAGATGAATGGCTGTCCACGACAGAACCCGGCTTATCGGCCGACTCGATTAATCAGTGGCGAGGGACGAGTGGCGAGGAACGAGGAACGGCGTCGGGGCCGGACCTCGACTGGCGCCTCGGTTCTCGTGTCGGTATTCGACTTCGAACAATGGGGGCCTTCGGGCCCCCTTTTTTGATTAAAAAGTGTACAATAGTTGACCTCAAATCCCTTCCCAATCTTCTGAAAGCACTTTAGCTGCTCATTTCAAGTTGTTGTTTTTCCTTTATTCTCTGATTCCGGATTCGACCGGTTACCGGCCATGATCCACTCGCATATGCCGTTCGTAAGTCTCTGTCTGGCAAGAAAGATTTCCCGTTTTTGTGCGCTGGTTTGCTTGACGGGTGGGGTATTGGCTTTCTATAGTGTGACAGAGTGGATCAATGTGGGAATAAATGGGGGATTCTGGCGTGGGGGTCTATCGGTGTTCCGGGGCGTAAACACCCTGAACCTGGATGCGAAAGGGCGCATGGCGATGCCGAGCAAGTATCGGGACCGCCTGACGACCCTGTGTGACGGCCAGCTGGTCGTCACCGTCGATCTGCGCGATCCCTGCCTCCTCATCTATCCCCAGCCCGAATGGGAAGATATCGAGCGCAAGCTGGTGCGCCTGGGCAACCTCGACCCGAGCGCCCGGCGCCTGCAGCGGCTGCTGATCGGCCATGCCACCGAAGCGGAACTGGATGGCAATGGCCGCATCCTGGTGCCCCCGCCGCTGCGGGAGTTCGCCGGTCTGAACAAGAAGGTGGCGCTGATCGGCCAGGGCAAGAAATTCGAACTGTGGGACGAACAGGTCTGGAACGACGAGCGCCAGAAGTGGCTCGCCGAGGGCGCGAAGGACGGCGAACTCTCGGCCCAGCTGGAGTCCCTGTCGCTGTGACCGGCGGCGCACACCGGCCGGTCCTGCTGGAGGAGGCATTGACGGCATTGAACATCCGGGCGGACGGGCGCTACGTGGACGGCACCTTCGGCCGCGGGGGGCACAGTGGCGCCATTCTGGAACGCCTGGGCCCCGAAGGCCGCCTGCTGGCGCTGGACAAGGATCCGGAGGCGGTGGCCGAAGGCGAGCGGCGTTTCGGCAGCGATCCGCGCTTCGCCATTCGACAGTGCTCCTTCGCCGAGATCGGCGAGGTGACGCGTACCCTGGGCTGGCTGGGCGAGGTGGACGGCATTCTGCTGGATCTCGGGGTCTCCTCGCCCCAGCTCGACGACGCGGCTCGCGGCTTCAGCTTCCGCCACGACGGCCCGCTGGACATGCGCATGGATCCCGAACGGGGGCCGTCCGCCGCCGACTGGCTGGCCGGGTCCGGCGAGCAGGAGATTGCCCGGATATTGAAGGAATACGGCGAGGAGCGCTTCGCCCGGCGCATCGCCCGCGCCATCGTCCAGGCCCGGGCCGAGGCGCCCATCGAGACCACGGCCCGGCTGGCGGCGATCATCGCCGAAGCCGTGCCGACCCGGGAGCCGGGCAAGGATCCGGCCACCCGCAGCTTCCAGGCGATCCGGATCTTCCTCAACCGGGAACTGGAGGACCTGCAGGCCTTTCTCGACCAGGTGCTGACGGTGCTGGCGCCGGGGGGACGGCTGGCGGTGATCAGTTTCCACTCGCTGGAAGACCGGCTGGTGAAGCGCTTCATCCGGGAACAGGAGAAGGGCGACCGCTTCCCCCCGGACATGCCGGTGACGGTGGCCCAGTTGCAGCCGAAGCTGCGCGCCGTGGGCAAGCCGGTGCGGCCCACCGAGGCGGAAGTGCAGGACAACCCCCGGGCACGCAGCGCCATCCTGCGGGTGGCCGAGCGGCTGGCCGGGGAGGCGGCGTGAGGCGCCATCTGCCCGTGGCGCTGCTCGCCGTGGCGGTGCTGGCCAGTGCCCTGGGCGTGGTGTACGCCAAGCATCGCAGCCGCACGCTGTTCGTGGAACTGGATATCCTGCAGCAGCGGCGGGACGCGATGAACGTGGAGTGGGGTCAGTTGCAGCTCGAACTGAGCACCTGGGCTACCCAGAGCCGGATTGAACAGATCGCGCGGCGCCGGCTGCGCATGAAGAACGTGGATTTCGACGACGTGGTGATGATGCGCCCATGAGCAAGCCCCTGCACAAGCCGGTTTCGGCCTTCCGCCTGGCGGTGGTGGGCGGCGTGGTGCTGCTGGCCGGTGCCGTGCTGGTGTGGCGGGCCGTGGATCTGCACGTCTTCAACCGCGACTTTCTCAAGAACCAGGGCGATGCCCGCACTCTGCGGGTGGTGCCGGTGGCCGCCCACCGGGGCATGATCACCGACCGCAACGGCGAGCCGCTGGCCATCTCCACCCCGGTCGACTCGGTCTGGGTGCAGCCGAAGGTCTTCGCCACGGCCCACGATCGCTGGCCGGAGCTGGCCCGGCTGCTGAAGCTGGATCCGGAGCGCCTGCAGCGCCTCGTGCTGGCCCGCCAGGATCGGGAATTCGTCTATCTCAAACGCCATCTCAGCCCGCAGCTTGCCGAACGGGTCATGGCCCTCGGTCTGCCCGGCGTGAACCTGCAACGGGAATACCGCCGTTACTATCCCGCCGGCGAGGTGACCGCTCACGTCGTGGGCTTCACCGACATCGACGACCGCGGCCAGGAAGGTCTGGAGCTGGCCTACGACGAATGGTTGCGGGGCACCCCCGGCAGCAAGCGGGTCCTGCGGGACCGCCTCGGCCGGGTGGTGCGCAACGTGGAGCAGATCCGCAAGCCCGAGCCGGGCCGCAACCTGGCCCTGAGCTTGGACCGGCGCATCCAGTACCTGGCCTACCGCGAACTCAAGCGGGCGGTGTTCCGCCACCGGGCCCGTTCCGGCTCGCTGGTGATCCTCGACGTGCACAGCGGCGAGGTGCTGGCCATGGTCAACCAGCCGGCCTTCAACCCCAACGACCGGGGCCAGTTCCGGCCGGCCCAGACCCGCAACCGCGCCGTTACCGACGTCTTCGAGCCGGGCTCCACCATCAAGCCCTTCACCATCGCCGCGGCCCTGCTCTCGGGCCGTTACCGTCCCGACAGCCGCATCGACACCTCGCCCGGGCACTATCGCCTGGGCCGGGCCGTGATCCGCGACAGCCGCGACTACGGGCGCATCACCCTGACCACCGTGATCCAGAAATCGAGCAACGTGGGCGCCAGCAAGATCGCCCTCTCCCTGCCCGATGCGCTGCTCTACCGCGTGCACACCCGGTTCGGTTTCGGCGCCGACACCGGCAGCGGTTTTCCGGGCGAGGTGGGCGGCCTGCTCAACGATGCCGGCCACTGGCGGCGGATCGAGAAGGCCACCCTGGCCTACGGTTACGGCATGTCGGTGACCGCCCTGCAACTGGCGCGGGCCTACGCGGCCCTGGCCGACGACGGCCGCCTGCATCCGGTGCGCTTTCTGCGGGTCGAGAAGCCGGAGACGGCCCGTCAGGTGGTGCCGGTGCGGATCGCCCGCCAGATCCGGCGCATGCTCGAGGCGGTGGTGGCCGAGGGCGGCACCGGCACCCGGGCCCGGATCGCCGGCTACCGGGTGGCCGGCAAGACGGGTACCGTGAAGAAGGCGGCCGCCGGGGGCTACAGCGAGGATCGCTACATTGCCGTGTTTGCCGGTTTCGCCCCCGCCAGCCGGCCGCGCCTGGCCATGGTGGTCACCGTCAACGAGCCGCGGGACGGTGTCTATTACGGTGGCCAGGTGGCCGCCCCGGTCTTCTCCCGGGTGATGGCCGGCGCCCTGCGCCTGCTGGGCGTGGCCCCCGACGCGGCGCCGGCCCATCCCGTGCGCCTGGCTGCCCTCGGCCGGCCCGACACGGAGGCCACGCCATGATGGCCGGCATCCATACCCGTTACCGTTTCAGTCTCGGCGCCCTGCTGCAGGATCTGCTGCCGGTGCCCGAGGCGGCCGATCGGCCCGTCACCGGCCTGTGCGCCGACAGCCGTGAGGTCCAGCCGGGGGATCTGTTCATCGCCCGCCGTGGCCTGAGGGTGGACGGGGCCGATTTCATCGACAAGGCCCTCGAGCGCGGCGCGGTGGCCGCCCTGTGGGAGCCGCAGCCGGGCGTGGCGGCGGTGCCGGTGGCCTGGCGGCATCCGGCCAGCGGCACGCCGGTGCCGGTGTTGGCCATGCCCGATCTGGCCGACAGGCTCGGCGAGATCGCCGACCGCTTCTACGCCAACCCCTCCCGCGCCCTCACCATCACCGGGATCACCGGCACCAATGGCAAGACCTCGGTGAGCCATTTCCTGGCCCACGCCCTCTCGGGCGAGACGCCCTGGGGCGTGATCGGCACCCTCGGCACGGGCCTGGCGGGCGAGCTGACGCCGGCCACCCACACCACGCCCGACGTGATCCGCCTGCACCGCGCCCTGGCCGAGCTGCGCGAGTCGGGCGCCGCCGGGGTGGCCATGGAGGTCAGCTCCCACGCCCTGGATCAGCACCGGGTGGACCGGGTGCGTTTCGACTTCGCCGTGTTCACCAACCTCAGCCGCGACCATCTCGACTACCACGGCGACATGGCCAGCTACGCCGCGGCCAAGCGCCGCCTGTTCGGCTGGCCGGAACTGCGTGGCGCCGTGATCAACGTGGACGATCCGGCCGGGCGCGAGATCGCCGCGGCCCTGCCGCCGGCGCTGCCGGTCCTGCGCTACGGCCTCGATCCCGCCCGCGCGCCGGATCTGCTCGCCCGCCACGTGACGCTCACCCCGCAGGGCCTGCAGGCCGAGGTGGTCACCCCGGCGGGGGCGGGGCGCCTGACGGCGCCCCTGCTCGGCCGCTTCAACGTGGCCAACCTGCTGGCGACCCTCGGCGTGCTGCTGCTGCACGAACTGCCCCTGGAAACCGCCCTGGCGCGCCTGGCCACGGTGCCGCCGGTGCCGGGGCGCATGGAGCGCTTCGGCGGAGCAGGCCGGCCGCAGGTGGTGGTGGATTACGCCCATACCCCCGATGCGCTTGCCCAGGTGCTCACGGCCCTGCGCGAGCATCGTCCGGCGCGCCTTGTCTGCGTGTTCGGCTGCGGCGGCGATCGGGACCGGGGCAAGCGCCCGCTCATGGGCGAGGTGGCCGAGCGCCTGGCCGATCGGGTGATCGTCACCGACGACAATCCGCGCAGCGAGGATCCGGCCCGCATTCGGGCCGAGATCCTGGCCGGCATGGCCCGCCCCGAGGCGGTGGCCACCATCGGCGACCGGCGGGCGGCCATCCATCGCGCGGTGGCCGAGGCCGGGGCCGACGATCTCGTGCTGGTGGCCGGCAAGGGACACGAGAACTGGCAGATCCTGGAAGCGGGCCGGATCCCCTTCAGCGATGCCGACGAGGTGCGTGCCGCCCTGGAGGCCTGGCGATGAACGTGGGCGGACAGATCGCGCCAACAAACGGTTTCGCCATGGCCCTGGCCGAGGCGGCCGAGGCGCTCGGCGCGCGGCGCGAGGGCGCCGACGTGGCGCTGCGCGGCGTGTGCACCGACACCCGCCGCCTGCAACCGGGCCAGCTCTTCGTGGCCCTGCAGGGGCCCAACTTCGACGGCCACGACTTCGTGCCCGCCGCCCTCGAGGCGGGGGCCGCCGCCTGCCTGGTGAGCCGGCCGGTGGCCAGCCCGGCCATCGTGGTGGAAGACACCCGCCGCGCCCTGGGCGAGCTGGCCCGGGCCTGGCGCCAGCGCTTCCGCCTTCCTCTGATCGCCGTCACCGGCAGCAACGGCAAGACCACCGTCAAGGAGATGCTGGCCGCAATCCTCGCCAGCGGTGGCCCGATCCTGGCCACCCGCGGCAACCTGAACAACGACATCGGCGTGCCCCTGACCCTGTTTGAGCTGGACGGGGCCCACCGCGCAGCCGTGGTGGAGATGGGCGCCAACCATCCGGGCGAGATCGCCTGGCTGGTCTCCCTGGCCCGGCCCGGCGTGGCCCTGGTGACCAACGCCGGGCCGGCCCACCTGGAAGGCTTCGGCAGCCTCGAGGGCGTGGCCCGCGCCAAGGGCGAGATCTTCGCCGGCCTGCCGGCGGACGGCATCGCCGTGATCAACGCCGACGACGCCTACGCGCCGCTGTGGCGGGAACTGGCCGCCGGGCGCCGGATCGTCAGCTTCGGTCTGCGCCAGCCGGCCGACGTGAGCGCCGAGTGGCAGGCCACCGGCCGCGGCAGCCGGCTGCGGGTGCACACCCCCGCAGGCGACTTCGAGACCGATTTGCCCCTGCCCGGCGAGCACAACGTGATGAACGCCCTGGCCGCCACCGCCGCCGCCCTGGCCGCCGGCGTCTCCCCGCAGAACGTGGCCCGGGGGCTGGCCGGGGTGCGCGCTGCGCCGGGGCGGCTGCAGATCCGGCCCGGCCCGGCGGGCAGCACCCTGATCGACGACACCTACAACGCCAATCCGGCGTCTCTCGCGGCGGCCCTGCGGGTGCTGCAGACGTTTCCGGGCCGGCATCTACTGGCCCTGGGCGACATGGGCGAGCTGGGCCCGGAGGCCGAGGCCCTGCACGCCGAGGCCGGCCGGCTGGCCCGCGAGGCGGGTGTCGCCCGGCTGGTGGCGGTGGGCTCCATGGCCGCGGCGGCCGCCGCGGCCTTCGGTCCGGGAGCGGAACGCTGTGCCGATCGGGCCCAGGCCGTGGCGCTGCTGCGCGAGGAACTGGGCCGCGACGACGTGCTGCTGGTCAAGGGCTCGCGGGCCAGCCGCATGGACGAAGTGATCGGCGCGCTGGACGGGGAGGCCTGAACCGATGCTCTACCATCTCGCCCAGCTCCTGCAGGACTTCTACAGCGGCTTCAACGTCTTCAACTACCTGACGTTCCGGGCCATCCTCGGCGTGCTCACCGCCCTGCTCATCTCCCTGCTCATCGGCCCGCGGATGATCCGCAAGCTGACCCAGTACAACATCGGCCAGACGGTGCGCGACGACGGCCCCGAGACCCACTTCAGCAAGGCCGGCACGCCGACCATGGGCGGGGCCCTGATCCTGGTGGCCATCGGCGTCTCCACCCTGCTGTGGTCCGACCTCACCAACCGCTACACCTGGGTGGTGCTGGCGGTGACCTTCGCCTTCGGCGTGATCGGCTGGATCGACGACTACAAGAAACTGGTCAAGCGCGATCCGAAGGGGCTCATCGCCCGCTACAAGTACGCCGCCCAGTCGGTGGTGGCGCTGGTGGTGGCGATCTATCTGTACCAGAGCGCCTCGGCCGTGGAGACCCAGCTCATCGTGCCGGTGTTCAAGAACCTGGTGATCCCGCTCGGTCCGGTCGCCTATGTCCTGCTGACCTATTTCGTGATCGTCGGCACCTCCAACGCGGTGAACCTCACCGACGGCCTCGATGGTCTGGCGATCCTGCCCACGGTGATGGTGGGCGGCGCCCTCGGCGTGTTCGCCTATCTTTCGGGCCATTCGGTGTTCGCCGGCTACCTGGCCATTCCCTACATCCCGGGCGTGGGCGAACTGGTGATCTTTTGCGGCGCGCTGGTGGGTGCCGGCCTCGGCTTCCTGTGGTTCAACACCTATCCCGCCCAGGTGTTCATGGGCGACGTGGGCGCGCTGGCGCTGGGCGCGGCGCTCGGCACCGTGGCGGTGCTGGTGCGCCAGGAACTGGTGCTGTTCATCATGGGCGGGGTGTTCGTGATGGAGACCGTCTCGGTAATCCTGCAGGTAGGCTCCTACAAGCTCACCGGCAAGCGGATCTTCCGCATGGCGCCCCTGCATCACCATTTCGAACTCAAGGGCTGGCCCGAACCCCGGGTCATCGTGCGCTTCTGGATCATCACCGTGATTCTGGTGCTGGTGGGGCTGGCCACGTTGAAGGTGCGCTGAAGTCATGTCGCGATTTTCCGGTCATTCGCTCAATGCGCGCACGGAGCCCTCGGGGTCGCAGCGGCATTTCGTGACACGCCGTAAATACCTCCCTGTAGGCTCGACGGCCGCATCCATGCGGCCGACGGTCACGAAATGCCGCTGCGACCTCGAGGGCGGATCAGACGGATATTCTCTGCCCAGGGCCGGCCGGGAACCGGAGAGAGTTGTTTAGGGCGATGCACGTGACGATTCGCAAATCACAGTCTGCGCATGATTGCCCCTGGGCGGGCCGCCGGGTGCTGGTGGTGGGCCTCGGGGCCAGCGGACTGTCGGCGGCCCGCTACCTGGCCGCCCGTGGCGCCGAGGTGGCGGTCACCGACACCCGCGCCAACCCGCCGGGCCTCGCCGCCCTGCGCGCCGGGCTGCCGCAGGTGCCGGTGGCGGCAGGCGGCTTCGACGCCGAGGCCTTCGCCCGGGCCGAGACCCTGCTGGTCAGCCCCGGGGTCAGCATACAGGCGCCGCTGATCGCCGAGGCCCGGGCCCGCGGCGCCGAGGTGCTCGGCGACATCGAGCTGTTCGCCCGCGAGAACACCGCCCCGGTGGTGGCCATCACCGGCTCCAACGGCAAGTCCACCGTCACCACCCTGGTGGCGCGCATGGCCGAAGCCTCCGGCCTGCTCACCGGCCTCGGCGGCAACATCGGCACCCCCGCCCTGGAACTGCTGGAAGGCGAGCCCAAGGAACTGCAGGTGCTGGAGCTGTCCAGCTTCCAGCTCGAGACCACCGACAGCCTGTGCCCGGTGGCCGCCGCGCTGCTCAACCTCAGCGCCGATCACCTGGATCGCTATGCCGGCCTGGCCGACTACACCGCCGCCAAGACCCGGATCTACCACGGCGCCGAGACCCTGGTGGTCAACCGCGACGATCCCCGCGTGATGGCCACCCTCGAGGCGGTGACCCACGGCCAGGCGGTGATTACCTTCGGCCTCGGCGCACCGGAGGACAACGGCTTCGGGCTGCGCGAGGTGGACGGCGAGACCTGGCTGTGCCGGGGCAGGGAGAACCTGCTGCCCGCCGCGGCGCTCAAGCTGGCCGGCCGCCACAACCTGGCCAACGCCCTGGCGGCGCTGGCCCTGGGCCACGCCGCCGGCCTCAAGCTGCCGGCCATGCTGGCGGCGCTGCGCGAGTTTCCGGGCCTGCCCCATCGCACCCAGTGGGTGGCCGAGCGGGACGGGGTCACCTTCGTCAACGATTCCAAGGCCACCAACGTGGGCGCCGCGCTGGCGGCCATCGAGGGCCTGGCCGCGCAGCGCCTCGTGCTCATCGCCGGCGGGCAGGGCAAGGGCCAGGACTTCACGCCCCTGCGCGAGGCGGTGGCCCGGCGCTGCCGCGCCGTGCTGCTGATCGGCGAAGACGCCCCGAAGCTGGCCGCGGCGCTCGAAGGCAGCGTGCCGCTCGAGACCCTGCCGGATCTCGCGGCGGCAGTGCGCCGCGCCGCCGAACTGGCCCGGCCCGGCGATGCGGTGCTGCTCTCCCCGGCCTGCGCCAGCTTCGACCAGTTCAGCGGTTTCGCCGAGCGGGGCGAGCGCTTCGCCGCCGCGGTGGAGGGCCTGTCATGAACGCCCAGGCCGTCCCCGCCGCCGTCTCCCGCAGCCGGCGCAAGAGCGCCACCGAGCGTCGCCCGGCCGCCGGGCCCGATCGGCCCCTGCTGCTGGCGGTGCTGACACTGGTGGGGCTGGGCCTGGTGATGGTCGCCTCGGCCTCCAGCGCCATCGCCGAACGTCAGAGCGGCGATCCCTTCTTCTATCTGTGGCGCCAACTCGCCTTCGCCGGCTTCGGCGCGCTGCTGGCAGTCGGCGTGTGGCACCTGCCGCTGCGCTTCTGGCAGCAGGCCGGACCCTGGCTGATGCCGCTGGGCGTGTTCCTGCTGCTGCTGGTGTTCGTGCCGGGCCTCGGCCGCGAGGTCAACGGCAGCCAGCGCTGGGTGCATCTGGGGCCGGTCAACCTGCAGGTCTCCGAATTCGTCAAGCTGTTCGTGATCCTCTACCTGGCCGGCTATCTGGTCCGTCACCAGGCGGTGGTACGCACCAGCCTCGGCGGCTTCCTGCGCCCCCTGGCCCTGCTGCTGATCTTCGCCATGCTCCTGTTGCTGCAGCCCGACTACGGCGCCGCCGCGGTGATGCTGATGACGGCCATGGGCATGATGTGGCTGGGCGGCGCGCGGCTCTTCCAGTTCCTGTTGCTGCTGGCCGGCCTGGCCGGCTCCCTGGCCCTGCTGGCCTGGATCTCGCCCTACCGCATGGAACGGCTCACCGCCTTCCTCAATCCCTGGGCCGATCCCTTCGACAGCGGCTTCCAGCTCACCCAGGCGCTGATCGCCTTCGGCCGCGGCGAGTGGTTCGGCGTGGGCCTGGGCGCCTCGGTGCAGAAACTCTTCTATCTGCCGGAGGCCCACACCGACTTCCTGTTCGCGGTGCTGGCCGAGGAACTGGGGCTGGTGGCGGTGCTGGCGGTGATCGGCCTGTTCGGCTTCATCGTGCTGCGGGCCATGGCCATCGGCCGGCGCGCCGAGGAGCGGGATCTGCCCTTCCAGGCCTTCGTCGCCTACGGCATCGGGATCTGGATCGGCCTGCAGGCCTTCATCAATCTGGGCGTGAACATGGGCGTGCTGCCCACCAAGGGGCTGACCCTGCCGCTGATGAGCTATGGCGGCAGCTCCCTGGTGGTGATGGGCATCGCCGTGGCCCTGCTGCTGCGGGTGGATCGGGAAACCCGCCAGGCGGGGCAGGGGGCGCGGCCATGGTAGCGCGGGTGCTGATCATGGCCGGCGGCACCGGCGGTCACGTGTTCCCGGCACTGGCCGTGGCCCGGCGGCTGCGCGAGCAGGGCGTGGAGGTCACCTGGCTGGGCACCCGCCGAGGGCTCGAAGCGCGGGTCGTGCCCGCGGCCGGCTTCCCCATCGAATTCATCGACGTGGCCGGCCTGCGCGGCAAGGGCACGCTGGGCTGGCTGCTGGCGCCGTGGCGCCTGACCCGCGCCACCTGGCAGGCGCTCGGCGTCTGCCGCCGCAGCCGCGCCGGCGCGGTGCTGGGCCTGGGCGGTTTCGTCACCGGCCCCGGCGGGGTGGCCGCCTGGCTGCTGCGCCGGCCGCTGGTGATCCACGAACAGAACGCGGTGGCCGGCCTCACCAACCGTCTGCTGGCGCGCCTGGCCCGGCGGGTGCTGGAAGCCTTCCCCGGCAGTTTCCCGGCGGGGGTGGCCGCCGAGACCGTGGGCAACCCGGTGCGCGAGGAGATCCTCGCCCTGCCTTCCCCGGCCGAGCGCTTCGCCGGGCGCACCGGGCCGCTGCGGGTGCTGATCGTCGGCGGCAGCCTGGGCGCCGCCGCCCTCAACGAGACGGTGCCTGCGGCGCTGACGAAAGTGGCCGGCACCTACAACCTGCAGATCCGCCACCAGGCGGGCCGCGGCAAGGCGGCGCCGGCCCGCGCGGCCTATGCCCGGGCCGGGCTCGAGGCCGAGGTGGGCGAGTTCATCGACGACATGGCCGAAGCCCTGGGCTGGGCCGACATCGTGATCTGCCGCGCCGGCGCGCTGACCGTCTCCGAACTGGCCGCCGCGGGCCTGGGCGCCGTGCTGGTGCCCTATCCCCACGCGGTGGACGATCACCAGACCCGCAACGCCCTGTATCTGAGCGAGGCCGGGGCGGCCCGCCTGCTGCTGCAGGCGGAGATGAGCGCCGACCATCTGGCCGACCTGCTCGAGGAGCTGTTCGCGAGGGGCCGCGAGGGCCTGCAGGCGATGGCCGAGACGGCCCGCCGCCTGGCCCGGCCCGAGGCCACGCACAAGGTGGCCGCCGCCTGTCTGGAGGTGCAGCATGGCTAGTTACGGACGCCGGGCCACCGACACGGTTCGCGGCGAGCCGGGGCTGGGCCGCCTGCGGCGCATTCATTTCGTCGGCATCGGCGGGGTGGGCATGAGCGGCATCGCCGAGGTGCTGCTGAACCTGGGCTACGAGATCAGCGGCTCGGATCTGCGCGAGAATCCGGTCACCCGCCGCCTCGCCGAACTGGGCGCCGAGATTCACATCGGCCATGCCGAGGAAAACATCGCTGGCGCCAGCGTGGTGGTGACCTCCAGCGCCGTGTGGGCCGACAATCCGGAAGTGGTGGCGGCCCACGAGCGGCGCATCCCGGTGGTGCCGCGGGCCGAGATGCTCGCCGAGCTGATGCGCTTCCGCTACGGCATCGCCGTGGCCGGCACCCACGGCAAGACCACCACCACCTCGCTGGTGGCCAGCACGCTCGCCGAGGGCGGGGTGGATCCCACCTTCGTCATCGGCGGGCGGCTCAACAGCGCCGGCAGCAACGCCCGCCTGGGCACCGGCCGCTACCTGGTGGCCGAGGCCGACGAGTCCGACGCCTCCTTCATGCACCTGCAGCCGATGATGGCGGTGGTCACCAACATCGACGCCGATCACATGGAGACCTACGGCGGCGACTTCGAGCGCCTGCGCGCCACCTTCGTCGAGTTCCTGCACCATCTGCCCTTCTACGGCCAGGCCATCCTCTGCCTGGACGATCCGGAAGTACGTCGCATCCTGCCCGAGATCAACCGCCCGGTGACCACCTACGGCTTCGCCGAGGGCGCCGACGTGCGTGCCACGGATCTGCGTCAGGCGGGCACCCGCACCCATTTCACCGTGCGCCTGGCCGACGGCGAGTCGCTGGACATCACCCTCAACCTGCCGGGCCGGCACAACGTGCAGAACGCCCTGGCGGCGATCGCCGTGGCCCGCGAGATCGGCATCGGGCAGGAGGCCATCGCCCGCGCCCTGGCCGGCTTCCAGGGCATCGGCCGCCGCTTCCAGATCTACGGCGAATACGCCACCCCCCAGGGCACGGTGCTGCACGTGGACGACTACGGACACCATCCCCGCGAGGTGGCGGCCACCATCGAGGCCATCCGCCAGGGCTGGCCCGATCGGCGCCTGGTGCTGGCCTTCCAGCCCCATCGCTACACCCGCACCCGGGATCTGTTCGAAGACTTCACCCGGGTGCTCTCGGAGGTGGACGCCCTGGCGCTGCTGGAGGTCTATCCCGCCGGCGAGGCGCCCATCGCCGGCGCCGACGGCCGCGCCCTGACCCGGGCCATTCGTGCCCGCGGCCGGGTGGAGCCGGTGTTCGTGGCCGGCCTCGAGGAGCTGGCCCCAGTGCTGCGCGGCATGCTGCGCGAGGGCGACATCCTCCTGACCCTGGGCGCCGGCAGCATCGGCGCCGAGGCGGGGCGGCTGCGCGAAGCGCTGGAGGACGATGCATGATGGCGGCCACCCGCAACAGCCTGCGCGGCGAGCTGCGGCATGACGAGCCGATGGCCCGGCACGTCTCCTGGCGCGCCGGCGGCTCCGCCCGTCGGCTCTACATTCCGGCCGATGCCGAGGATCTGGGCGCCTTCCTGGCCGGCCTGCCGGCCGACGAGCCGCTGCTGTTCGTGGGGCTGGGCAGCAACCTCCTGGTGCGCGACGGCGGCTGGCCGGGCACCGTGATCCTGCTCGCCGGCACGCTCGCGGCGCTGGCCATCGAGGCCGATGGCCGGGTCATCGCCGGGGCCGGCCTGCCCAGCCCGCAACTGGCTCGCCGCACGGCCCGCGCGGGCCTCACCGGCCTCGAGTTCCTGTGCGGCGTGCCCGGCACCGTGGGCGGGGCGCTGGCCATGAACGCCGGCGCCCTGGGCAGCGAGACCTGGGAATTCATCGAGGCGGTGCGGACCGTCGATCGGCAGGGCACCATCCGCACCCGCAGGCCGACCGATTTCGCCATCGGCTACCGCTCGGTGCGCGGGCCGCAGGACGAATGGTTCGTCGGTGCCACCTTCCGTCTGCAGCCGGGCGAGGCGCGGGAAAGCCAGGAGAAGATCCGTGCCAACCTGGCGCGCCGCGCCGCCACCCAGCCCACCCGCCTGCCCAACGCCGGCTCGGTGTTCCGCAATCCGCCAGGCGATTACGCCGCCCGGCTCATCGAGGCCTGCGGCCTCAAGGGCCACTGCGTGGGAGGCGCCTGCGTCTCCGAGAAACACGCCAATTTCATCGTCAACACCGGCACCGCCACCGCCGGCGACATTGAGGCGCTCATCGCCCGGGTGCACGAGACGGTGGCCCGCGAGCAGGGCGTGGCACTGGTCCGCGAGGTGTGCATCGTGGGGGAGGGAGGAGTTGATCATGGCCATTGACGCCCGTCCCTGGCCGCTCGATCCCCGCCTGTTCGGCAAGGTGGCCGTGCTGATGGGCGGCTGGTCCGCCGAACGCGAGGTCTCGCTGCGCTCCGGCCGGGCGGTGCTCGCCGCCCTGCGCCAGCAGGGGGTGGACGCCCACGGCGTGGACGTGCGCCGGCCGCAGGTGGTGGCCGAGCTGCAGTCCGGCGGTTTCGACCGGGCCTTCAACATCCTGCACGGGCCGGGCGGGGAGGATGGCGTGATCCAGGGGCTGCTGGCATGCCTGGAACTGCCCTGTACCGGCTCCGGCGTACTGGCCTCGGCCCTGGCCATGGACAAGCTGCGCTGCAAGGAACTGTGGGAAGGCTGCGGCATCCCCACGCCGCCGTGGATGGTGCTCGAGGCCGACACGCCGCCGGGGCTGGTGGAGGCCACCCTGGGTCTGCCGGTCATGGTCAAGCCGGCGCTGGAAGGTTCGAGCATCGGCATGAGCAAGGTGACCGAGGCCGAGGCCCTGGCCGATGCCTGGCAAACCGCGGCGGCCTGTGGCGGCGAGGTGCTGGCCGAGCGCTGGATCGACGGGCGCGAATACACCGTGGCCATCCTCGGCCGCGCGCCCCTGCCGGTGATCGCCCTGGAGACGCCGCGCGCCTTCTACGACTACGCCGCCAAGTACGAGGCCGACGACACCCGCTACCTGTGCCCCTGCGGCCTGCCGGCCGAGGAGGAGCGGCGCCTGCAGCGCCTGGCCCTGGCGGCCTTCGAGGCGGTGGGCGCCGAAGGCTGGGGGCGGGTGGACATCCTCTGCGAGCCGGACGGCACGCCCTACGTCATCGAACTGAACACGGTGCCGGGGATGACCGATCACAGCCTGGTGCCGATGGCGGCGCAGGCCGCCGGCATCGGCTTCGACGAACTGGTGGTGCGCATCCTGGCGCAGACCCTGACCCGGGAGGTGAGCGATGTTCGCGCGCGCTAGCCAGGCCCAGGCGGTGGTCCCCGGCGCCCGCCGCGCCTGGCTGCGCCTGCCCTGGCGCTGGCTGGCGGCGGGCCTGCTGGCGCTGCTGATCGCGGCCCTGCTGGTCGGCCTGCTGGCAAGGCTGACCGATCCCGGCACCCTGCCCATCACCCGGATCCGGGTGGAAGGGCGCATCGCCCACCTCGACGAGGCGATGCTGCGCCGCGCCGTCGCCGGGCGGGTGCAGGGCGGCTTCTTCGGCGTGGACGTGGCGGCGGTGCGCGCCGCGGTGGAGGCGCTGCCCTGGGTGGATCGGGCCCGGGTGCGGCGGATCTGGCCGGACACCCTGCAGATCCGCGTCACCGAACAGGTGCCGCTGGCGATCTGGAACGACACCGGCCTGGTGAACCGCCGCGGTGGCGTGTTCCGCCCGCAGGCCGCCACCTGGCCGGCGGATCTGCCGCGCCTGTACGGGCCGGCGGGCCGCAGCGACTGGCTGGCGGCCCGCTATCGCGAGTTCGCCGCGATTCTGGAACCGGCCGGCCTCGGGATCGCGGCGCTGCGCGTGGATGCCCGCGGGGCCGTGCGCCTGCGCCTGGCCAACGGCATCGAGGTGGTGCTCGGCCGCGAGGCGCGCAGCGCGCGGCTGGCCCGCTTCGTCCGGGTCTGGCGCAAGGCACTGGCGGCCGAGGCCGCCCGCATCGCCCGGGTGGATCTGCGCTACGGCAGCGGCCTGGCGGTGCAATGGAAACCCAACGGGACACAGACCAGGCACGAGGGGTGAGGTCACGATGACGAAGAAAACGGACAAGAACCTGATCGTCGGGCTGGATATCGGCACCTCGAAGGTGGTGGCCATCGTCGGCGAGGTGACCGAGGAGGACGGGATCGAGATCATCGGCCTCGGCTCCCATCCCTCCCGCGGCCTGAAGAAGGGGGTGGTGGTCAACATCGAATCCACGGTGCAGTCCATCCAGCGGGCGGTGGAGGAGGCCGAGCTGATGGCCGGCTGCCAGATCCAGTCGGTGTATGCCGGCATCGCCGGCAGCCACGTGCGCAGCCTCAACTCCCACGGCATCGTCGCCATCCGCGACAAGGAAGTGACCCCCTACGACGTGGAGCGGGTCATCGACGCGGCGCGGGCGGTGGCCATCCCGGCGGATCAGAAGATCCTGCACATCCTGCCCCAGGAGTTCCTGATCGACGATCAGGAATCGATTCGCGAACCCATCGGCATGTCCGGGGTGCGCCTGGAGGCCAAGGTGCACATGGTCACCGGGGCGGTGAGCGCGGCCCAGAACATCATCAAGTGCGTGCGCCGCTGTGGTCTGGAAGTGGACGACATCATCCTCGAGCAGCTCGCCTCCAGCCACGCGGTGCTGACCGACGACGAGAAGGAGCTGGGGGTGGCACTGGTGGACATCGGCGGCGGAACCACCGACATCGCCGTGTTCACCGAGGGCGCCATCCGCCACACGGCGGTGATCCCCATCGCCGGCGACCAGGTGACCAACGACATCGCGGTGGCCCTGCGCACGCCCACCCAGCACGCCGAGGAAATCAAGATCAAGTACGCCTGCGCGCTGACCCAGCTGGCCTCCGTGGAGGAGACCATCGAGGTGCCGAGCGTGGGCGACCGGCCCGACCGCCGCCTGGCCCGCCAGACCCTGGCCGAGGTGGTGGAGCCGCGCTACGAGGAACTGTTCACGCTCATCCAGGCCGAGCTGCGCCGTTCCGGATTCGAGGATCTGTGCGCGGCGGGCGTGGTGCTCACCGGCGGCAGCGCCAAGATGGAAGGGGCGGTGGAGCTGGCCGAGGAGATCTTTCACATGCCGGTGCGCCTGGGCGTGCCCCAGTATGTCACCGGGCTGGTGGACGTGGTGCGCAATCCCATCTACTCCACCGGCGTGGGCCTGCTGCTGTTCGGGCAGCAGAACCGGGAACAGCGGGAAACCGCCCTGCAGATGGGGGGCGGGTTGCGCAGCGTGCTGCAGCGCATGAAGAGCTGGTTCCAGGGCAATTTCTGACCGGACGCACGGGGTGTCCGGCATCCGGGGGGCTTGCCAGCCCGCCGGATCGGGAAGAAGAACCGGCCAGGAGGCCGAAGGCAACAACGTTTTTCAACGAGGAGGGGTGAATCATGACATTCGAACTGATGGATACCTACGGGCAGAGTGCCGTCATCAAGGTGATCGGTGTCGGCGGGGGCGGCGGCAACGCCGTGGAACACATGGTGATGCAGAACCTGGAAGGGGTGGAGTTCATCGTCGCCAACACCGATTCGCAGGCGCTGAAGAACAGCTCGGCGCGCACCGTGCTGCAGCTGGGCGGCAACATTACCAAGGGCCTGGGCGCCGGGGCCAACCCCGAGATCGGCCGACAGGCGGCGATGGAGGATCGGGAGCGCATCCAGGAAGTGCTCGACGGCGCCGACATGGTGTTCATCACCGCCGGCATGGGCGGCGGGACCGGCACCGGCGGGGCGCCCATCGTCGCCCAGGTGGCGCGGGAGATGGGCATTCTCACCGTGGCGGTGGTCACCAAGCCGTTTCCCTTCGAGGGCAAGAAGCGCATGGCGGTGGCCACCGACGGCATCGACGAACTCAAGAGCTTCGTCGACTCGCTGATCACCATTCCCAACGAGAAGCTGCTCTCGGTGCTGGGCAAGAACATCAGCCTGCTGGACGCCTTCAAGGCCGCCAACGACGTGCTGCTGGGCGCCGTGCAGGGCATCGCCGAGCTGATCACCCGCCCGGGCCTCATCAACGTGGACTTCGCCGACGTGCGCACCGTGATGTCGGAGATGGGCATGGCCATGATGGGCACCGGCCGCGCGGTGGGCGAGAACCGGGCCGTGGAGGCCGCCGAGTCGGCCATCGCCAGCCCGCTGCTCGAGGACGTGAACCTCTCGGGCGCGCGCGGCATCCTGGTCAACGTCACCGCCGGCATGGACATGTCCATCGGCGAATTCGAGCAGGTGGGCGAAACGGTGCGCGGCTTCGCTTCCGACAACGCCACCGTGGTGGTGGGCACGGTCATCGATCCGGAGATGGAAGGCGAGTTGCGGGTCACGGTGGTGGCCACCGGTCTCGGCCAGCCGGTCCAGGCCGAGGCCGGCAAGCCCAAGCTGGTGGTAAACAAGACCGCGGACGGCACGCCCGACTACAAAGAGCTCGATCACCCCACGGTGGTGCGCAGGAAGCGCTCGGAAACCGTCACCCCCGCCGCGGGCGACGACATGGAATACCTCGACATTCCCGCCTTCCTGCGCCGGCAGGCCGACTAGTATCGGTCTGCCGGCGCCGCCGGAAGGCAGCGGAAAACCCAGGTGACTGATTTGCGGTCAAGTTTTGCCGTGCGTGGACGATAAACCATAAGGATTTGCTGAAAAATGTGATACTGATTTAAGATGCCTGATTAAAACACGTGTAAATTACCGCAGTCGGATGCGCTGGTGCCGGTTGGGCCCGATTTTTGCATCGTAACACCGGCATCCATGAACCATACGAAAAACAGGGAAACGCTCCGTGATCCAACAACGCACGCTGAAGAACATCATCCGCGCCACCGGCGTCGGTCTGCACACCGGTGAAAAGGTCTATCTCACCCTGCGCCCCGCCGCGCCGGATACCGGCATCGTCTTCCGGCGAGTGGATCTGGAACAGCCCGTGGAGATCGAGGCCAAGGCGGAAAACGTGGGCGACACTACCCTCTCCACCACCCTGGTCAACGGCGAGGTGCGGGTCTCCACCGTCGAGCACCTGCTCTCGGCCATGGCCGGCATGGGCATCGACAACGCCTACATCGATCTCAACGCCGCCGAGGTACCGATCATGGACGGTAGCGCCGGCCCCTTCGTGTTCCTGATCCAGTCGGCCGGCATCCAGGAGCAGAACGCGCCCAAGCGCTTCATCCGCATCCGCCGCGAGATCCGGGTCGAGGACGGCGACAAGTGGGTGAAGTTCGAGCCCTTCGACGGCTTCAAGGTCTCCTTCAGCATCGAGTTCGATCATCCGGCCTTCAAGTCGGATCACCAGACCGCGGAAGTGGATTTCTCCACCACCTCCTTCGTCAAGGAGGTCAGCCGGGCCCGCACCTTCGGCTTCATGAGCCAGATCGAGACCCTGCGGGCCAACAACCTCGCCCTCGGCGGCTCGCTCGACAACGCCGTGGTGGTGGACGACTATCGGATCCTCAACGAGGACGGCCTGCGTTACGTGGACGAGTTCGTCAAGCACAAGATCCTCGACTCCATCGGCGATCTCTACCTGCTCGGCCACAGCCTGATCGGTGCCTTCTCGGGCTACAAGTCGGGCCACGCCCTCAACAACAAGCTGCTGCGCACCCTGCTGGCCGAAAAGGGGGCCTGGGAAGAGGTGACCTTCGAGGATCCGGCCGAAGCGCCGATTTCCTTCGTTCAGCCGGTGAAGGCCTGAAATTCAGAGAAAAGAGGCAAGAGACAGGAGGAAAGCCGGGGGCGCGAGCCCCGACACAGCGCCTTTCCGCCTGTCTCTTTTTTGCGCCTTATTTTTCCCTTTTCCTCTCCCTTGACGCCAGACGCATCAGGGCTGCCCGCAACGGCCCTTCCTCCATCCCCTCGGCCATGGCACGAATGGTCTCGGCGGCGTTCGGGCTGATCTCGCGGCGGACGGGCCGGGGCGGTGGTGGGGCCTGTCGGGCGGGGAGAATGATCAGGTCGATTTGTTCAAGTGATTGAAATTCCTTGTAAAACTGTTTGAGAACGCGCAACAGGGCGGATTTCTGGAAGCGCAGGCGGGTGGCCCAGGCGGGCGAGTCGACTGCCAGCGCCAGGCGAAAGGGGGTATAGTCGGAAACCTGCACGTGCGCGGCGAGGGGCATGTCGAGGCGCCGGCGGACCTGCCGGGTCAGGTGTTGCAGGAAACGCGCATGTGTGACGAGCTGCGCAACATCACCTTTTTTTCCGTGCAGAAACTTGTACAATGGTCCGGAAATATTCATACTAAAAATTATACGCACATTAAGAAGTTGCGGCAGGAGGCCGATATAAAGGTTCAGGACGACCTGCCTGGAGGGGCTTCGCTGCACCATGAATATCGTCATTCTAAAAAGAACAAAGGGGTGTTCGCGGCTGGTTGCGCTCGGTCGTGACAAGCTGATCGTCCTGGCCGCTCTGCTTGTTCTGTTCCTGCCTGCCACCTTCATCACCGCCGGTTACTACCTCGGCGTTCACAATGCCCGCAACACGCCCGACAATCTTGGCCTGGCCATGCAGATGGAGCTGGAAGCCCAGCGGCTGCGCATCGAGGAGGCCACCCGCACCGCCGAAGAGAACATGGATGCCCTGGCCCTGCGCCTGGGCAAGCTGCAGGCGCATGTGATGCGGCTCGACGCCCTTGGCCAGCGGCTCACCACCATGGCCAAGCTCGACAAGGGCGAATTCGATTTCGATCGCCCCCCTGCCCAGGGGGGCCCGGAAGAGAGCAGGGACAAGTCGGCCGCGCCCATGGCCGTCCCCGATTTTCTCAAGGCACTGGAGAATCTCTCCCGGCAGCTCGACGATCGCAGCCAGCAACTGGCGGTGCTCGAGGAGATGATGATGAACCGCAAGCTGGACGAGGAGGTGGTGCCGGCCGGCCGGCCCATCACCCGTGGCTGGCTGTCGTCCTACTTCGGCATGCGCACCGATCCCTTTACCGGTCGTCGCGCCCATCATGCCGGGATCGATTTCGCCGGAAAGCTGGGCTCCGACGTGGTGGCCGTGGCCGCCGGCGTGGTGACCTATGCCGGCAAGCGTTCCGGCTACGGCAATCTGGTGGAGATCAATCACGGCAAGGGTTATTCGACCCGTTATGGCCACAACCAGGAAATCCTCGTGGAGGTGGGCCAGACCGTGAAGAAGGGCCAGGTCATCGCCCACATGGGCAGCACCGGTCGATCCACCGGCCCGCACGTGCACTTCGAAGTGCTCTACAACGGCCGGCAGGTCAATCCCATCAAGTATATCCACGCCTCCCGCTGATCCCGGTCGGGATGCCTGACGGAGTGCGGATGAGGTCTCCTGCCGCCACGTCGCATCGGATCCGGGTTCCCTTGCCATGTCCTTGCGGCCGTTCCGTTTCCTACTGCTGATCCTGCCCCTGTGGCTCGCGGCCTGTGCCGCCGAGCGCGTGCCGGAGGCGGCCGCCTCCGCCGAACCCGTTGCCGCGCCGCCCGAGAGGGGCATGGCGGCATCGCCGGTCACCGAACCGTCGCGACCGGAACGACCAGCGGTCGAGATCACCATTGCCGCCGTCGGCGACATCATGCTCGGCAGCGATTTTCCCCGGAACACCCTTCCCGACGATGATGGTGCGAGCCTCCTGGCCGCCATGACGCCCTATCTGACCGGCGCCGATCTGGCCTTCGGCAACCTGGAAGGAACCCTGATGGAAGGTGGCGAGCCGGCCAAACGCTGCCGCGATCCCGACCACTGCTGGCTGTTCCGCTCGCCACCCCGCTATGCCCGACATCTGGCCAAGGCCGGCTTCGACGTGCTGAGTCTGGCCAACAACCACGCCCGGGATTTTGGCGAGGAAGGCCGGGATGCCTCCATGGCGGCGCTGGACGCCGCCGGAATCCGTCACACCGGACGCGACGGCGATGTGGCGCAGTTGCGGATCCGGGGCCGCAGGGTGGCGGTCATCGCCTTTGCCCCCTTTCGCAATGCCCATGACCTGCTGGACATACCGGCGGCGGCGGAACGGATCCGCCGACTCGCGGTCGAAAACGACATCGTGATGGTTTCCATGCACGCCGGCGCGGAAGGGATCGACGTTCAGCACGTGCCGTTTGCCGAAGAGTTCTACTACGGCGAGAACCGGGGTGACGTGGTGGCTTTCGCCCATGCGCTGATCGATGCGGGAGCCGACCTGGTCGTTGGTCACGGGCCACACGTGCCCCGCGCCCTGGAACTGTATCGCGGTCGCCTGGTGGCCTACAGCCTCGGCAATTTCTGCACCTGGTACGGCATCAGCGTGGCCGGTCCCAAGGGGCTGGCGCCCCTGCTGAAAGCACGCCTGGATGGCGAAGGGCGGTTCGTGGGAGGACGGATCGTCTCGGCCCGCCAGATCCGGCCTGGCGGCCCGGTCCCTGATCCGGCGCACGCTGCCGCCCGCCGGATGGCCCGGCTGACGCAGGATGATTTTCCCGGCACCGCCCTGGCCATTGCCGACGATGGCATCATCCGCCGGACGGATCAGCGGCTGGCCGATTGATTTTCCTTGCTTTGACGGCGGACAAACCCCCCGCTGCCCTGTAAAATACGCGCTTTCCAAAGGGAAGGATCAATCTGCAGACCGGTTACATGGGGATCGCGATCTGCGATACCGCAGGGCTCAGTGCACACACTGCACCCCAGACTGACATTTGGAAATTGTATTTGGCTGCCCCGCACCGGGCCTCTCCAATCTGACGGAATCCAGGCAGAACATGGCAAAACTGTTGCAGAAAATCTTCGGCAGCCGCAACGACCGGCTGATCAAACGCATGCGCAAGACGGTGGCGCAGATCAATGCCCTGGAGCCGGAGTTCGAGGCCCTGTCCGACGAACAGCTGCAGGCCAAAACGGCCGAGTTCCGCCAGCGCCTGGCCGACGGCACGCCGCTGGACGATCTGCTGGTGGAGGCCTTCGCCACCGTGCGCGAGGCCGGCAAGCGGGTGCTGTCCATGCGCCATTACGACGTGCAGCTGATCGGCGGCATGGTGCTGCACGAGGGCAAGATCGCCGAGATGCGCACCGGCGAGGGCAAGACCCTGGTGGCCACCCTGGCCGCCTACCTCAACGCCCTGCCCGGCAAGGGCGTGCACGTGGTCACCGTCAACGACTACCTGGCTTCCCGCGATGCCGCCTGGATGGGCAAGATCTACGAATTCCTGGGGCTGAAGGTGGGGGTGATCCTCTCCAACATGCCCTTCGAGGACAAGCAGGCTGCCTATGCCGCCGACATCACCTACGGCACCAACAACGAGTTCGGCTTCGACTACCTGCGCGACAACATGGCCTTCAGCAAGGAGGAGCAGTTCCAGCGCGGGCACCATTTCGCCATCGTCGACGAGGTGGACTCCATCCTCATCGACGAGGCCCGTACCCCGCTGATCATCTCCGGCCCGGCCGAGGGCAGCTCGGAGCT